>Ga0074075_15694_pt1 | contig 18410 bp, 17 predicted proteins | sample YNPg_E_FD_63712 | JGI IMG/M metagenome (GOLD analysis project Ga0074075, IMG submission 63712) | Hot spring microbial communities from Beowulf Spring, Yellowstone National Park, Wyoming, USA - YNP_Beowulf Spring_E v2 (version 2) | ecosystem: Environmental > Aquatic > Thermal springs > Hot (42-90C)... | reverse complement strand
GAGGTTGGTCTCGGTAAAAACAAAAAGAAAAAGGCTAGGCTTTACTTGAGTAAAATCGGGTTTTTCACTTTAATTCTGCACAGGGTGTTCCCCGAAAACTGGGTGTCTCAGGTGTGCGTCAAACTCCACCCCTCTGGTCGAATCCACGTAATCTTCTTGGTTGAGGAAGCCGAGGCCGAAGAGCTGTCTTCGAAGGAATCCAAGAAAGCGGTGAGCGTCGACCTGGGGCTGGTGAGGCTCGCCACACTCTCTGATGGGTGTATCTTGGAGAATGAGACCGCTTGAGCGCTCTTTGGAAAGAATCAGGGTGATTCAGAGGGCTCTCTCTAGGAAGAGGTTTCTCTCGGGGAACTGGCTTAAAGCTAAGAGGAAACCTGCGAAGGAACACGAATACTTAAAGGATTTTAGGCGTGATCTTTTCTTTAAGCTCGGTTTTCTTCTTGCAGAGGAGTACGACCTCTTGGTGCTAGAGGATTTAAACGTCCAGGGCTTAATCCAGAGGGGCGAAACCAAAAAGAGGAGGTGGATGAGGCTGTACGACTCCTCCTCTCCGAGCTGAGGAGGATACTGGAGTGGGAGTTTGTGAAAAGAGGGAAACTTGTTTTGCCTGTTCCGGCGCACAACTCCTCTAGTGAGTGTTTCCTGTGTGGAGGAATCAACAAGGGTTTAACACTGAAAGACAGGGTGTTTCACTGTCCTTTCTGTGGTTTCTCCTTGGACCGCGACCTCAACGCTTCTCTGGTTCTTTTAAAACGTGCGGGGTGGGTGACACCCATTGTGCCTGTCTTTGAGCTTCGCCCAATACCTCCCCTCCCATCCCTGGGGTTGAGGAGGCAAGGTGGAGCGATGATTCAGGAAGCTTCCGCCTACAGGCGGGGGTAGCTCACAACCTCAGCTCGCCCTCTTTAGAGGTTTTTTATTGATTACTACCCCGTCAAATCCGCGGTCAAAAGAAGCAATGTAATCAATTCTAAGCTCTTCCAAAACTGCTAGGCTTACGCAGTCTGTAAAACTGAGCCTACGGCTATGTAATAGTTGAAAATAACCCCAAGCTCTTTCGAAATCCTTGCTGGTGACATAGTGCATGTTAATAGAACCCTTGTGTACCTCTTCCAACAATGTGTTACCAACATTTACTGCATAGTCTGGCCCACCTCGGATAAGCACAAGCGTAACAAGCTCATCAAAAATATAGTCTGTGATCAGGGGTTTACCATATTCGCCATCATCTATTTTCCGCATGATTTCTAATGCTTTCTTATGGTTATAATCAGAGTTGTTTAGGAATGAAAATATGAATGATGTGTCAAGAAGAATCAATCGCGGCACCATATATAGTTTTATCAATATCACCAGATTGGCTCTTACCTAAATCGGTGATTAAGTGTGAGAGGGATTCGATTATTCTTGTCTTTGTGTTGCTATTTTTCCCCTCGTAACAGGAGATAAGAAAGCTAATTGCTTCGCTGAGCGATATTTTTTCCCCTCTTTCACTTTGCAGTTCACCCGCTATCCTTAGTAACTTCTTTTTAACATCCTTCGAGACCTTGATTAACTCACTCATAGTAACTTTATAGTATACCTAGTATATAAAGTCTTTTAGGTATACTTATCATTGCTGGATTCTGGGTTGGTCTACCTTAATGTTTATATTGACTTTAAGCGTAGATGTGTGTGATGAGCGAGGAGTTTGAGGAGCCTGGCGCGGATGTTGGTAAGATAGCTGAATACCTTCAGCCTGGTGAGAAGGTGTTGGTTGTGGCCCAGCAGTCGAGGTGGAAGTCGGGTGGTAAGCTCATTAATCCCGGCACTATTTATGCGACGGATAGGCGCCTCATAATCAGGGATCCATACACTCTTGGGTTGAGGGCTGACATAACCATGATTCCCTACGATAGGATTAGCGGTGTGCGCGTAAAGCAGGGTTTGCTTTCGACCTCACTTGAGTTTACGGCCCCGGGGCTCGAGGGAGGTAGGTCCACGGTTGTTAAGTGGGGGGAAGGTGGTGTGGGTGAAATCGACGCCATACCCGCCCAGAAGGCCAAGGAGATAGCCTCGATAATAAGTGGGTACTCTAAGCAGACGGCCACGGTGGGTGAGGGTAGCATAGTGGATCAGCTCGCAAAGCTTGCACAGCTACGTGAAAAGGGTGCGATAAGCGAGGAGGAGTACATCAAACTAAAACAGAAGCTTCTCGACTCAGGGGTTCAGTCCTAAGTGTCTAGTCCCCTGAACACTTCGCTACACCTGTGTTACCACATCCTCTTTCTCCCTGTATTCTTTGCTCTCCGCCTCGGAGGCACTTCCTTGGCCGCGACGTTTCAGCCTTGGCTCCTCTCCTCGTAAAGCCGAAAGGATGAGTGCTGCCACAAGTATGCTCATGGCTGCGAGGAACGCGGTGTGTATGCCTGCTACGAACTTGGCTGAGACGTCCCCCACCAAGTTCTGCGTGCCGAGGAACACTTCGAACGCAACCCGTCTGCTCACGGAGAGTGAGGCCACTGATATGGCGATAAGGTAGCTGAGCAGTGTGCCCACATTACCGAGTGTCCTAGCGAGTCCCGACACCGACCCATAGTAGCCTGGGGGAGAGTTACCCATTATCGTTGTGTTAACCCTGTTAGTATCCCTAATACTCTTGAGGCCTAGGATAACCGCGCCCAACCCGATAGGTCCGTTTATATAGAAGATGTACCTCCACCCAAGGTAGGTTGTGAGTACACCTCCTAGGACGATGCCCAGCGTGGCACCAGAGTTCCACCCAAGTGTGGTGTAGCCGAACGCGCGCCCCCTGACCTCTCTTGGGAACACATCCGAGACTATGGCTGAAGCGTTACCTATCAACATCGCGCCCCCGAGACCTTGGATAAGGCGGGACCCTATTAGGAAATAAATGTTCGGCGACGCGCCACACATCATTGAGGCGACGGTGAAGAGGATGAAGCCAGCTATGTATATCCTAGAGCGCCCGTAGATGTCTCCAACCCTACCCATCTGTGTGGCGAGTACCGCAGCAACTAGGAGGTAGGCTAGCAGAGTCCAAATGGTGATGGCTAGGTCGGCGTGCAGGCTCCCCGCGATCGTGGGAAGCGCCAGAATAACTATGGTGGTGTCAACCGCGGCCATAAGCGTGCCAAGAACCACGACAAGCAACGCGGAGCGCGTGTTCATAAAGAAGGATACTTAAGGAGTTAATTAAGTGTTTACATCTAGTGCACCCGATGCCCACCACTGCCCAATCCAGTGGCTCGCTGATCGCTATGTTTATCCCAATCCACACCCACATGCTTTATAGATAGACTTGTCATACGATAGACTCAAATGCGGTGTGAGGGTGTTGGACACCCACTCGCAGACTAGGAGCAGGCACCTCACCCATACCTGCGACCTTGAACCCGCCCACGCAGGCGACCACAAATGTAGCTGTGGATACACGTGGTCAGCCTAACGCTTGGATAATAGCGTTTGAGCAAGTGCGTGTTGAGCCCTGGCTCAAAATATAGAGTCTATTTACACTAAATTGGAAAACCTTAAGAACATCTTACCTCTTTCCCAAAGTGAATCCATCATGAAAACCCTGCGTGATAGGGATCATTCAGGTTTAAGCAGGGCGGTTAGCGTAGTGATTGCGGTAATAGTGATTGTTGCACTGGTGGGGGTGCTCGCATACGCGCTCACAAGGCATGCTACTACAACCACCTCCCCCACTGTGGCTACAACGTCCCAATCCTCCTCAACAGCCGCCGCACCCGTAACCCTGACGCTCATAACCTTCAGCGACCCTTCAAATCAATGGATGCAGTGGGCCGCACAACAGTTCGAGGCTCAGCACCCCGGCGTCAAGATCAACATTGTACCAGAGTCCTTCGGGAGCTATCTCCAAACTGAGATAACAGCTGAGAAGACTGGTTCTTCACAGTACGATATCCTTGGCTTCACATCAACCTCCGCACTCTCGGTGGAACCATACCTGGTCAACCTTTCCCAGTACTTTACGGTGAACACTTCCGACATACCCTACTCACAGCTCTCGTTCGGGGGACTCTACAGGAACACCTCGAACGGCGCGGTGGAGATGATAGGTGTGCCCTACGACTCCTCAACGTTCGCACTCTTCTATAGGACTGACATCTTCGACAACAAGACTTTGAACCAGACCTTCTATAATGAGTACCATGTGGGACTAGACCCACATGACTGGACCAACTGGACCGACGCCATCTGGGCCGACGAGTTTCTCGTGAATCAGACCCACACCACACAGTACGGAATACTCGTGGACGCCCAGCAGGCACACGACATAATAGACACCTTCCCAGCCATCTTCGGGTGGTGGTATGAGCACAACCAGACTCTCAACGGAGGAACCGTGGGGGGCATAACAAACTATAATATAATGTTCGAGGGCACCGCGCCCCCTGGTAAACCCCCGCTTCCCTCATTCAACAACTCTGATGGTGTTCAGGCGCTCGAAGTGTTCTACCAGCTCATAAAGTACGACCCCGTACCCTTCAGTGAGGTCAACTACGGCACAATAGGCACGCTGTTCGCGAAGGGTAACGCGGCTGGCGCGATAATGTTCACACCCGAGAACCCCACACTCCTCAACTCGAGCATCGTTGGCAAGTACGCTGTGAGCACGCTTCCGGGGGGCTACGCGGAGACGGGTACAGACTTCTTGGGTGTGAGCAAATACTCTCTACACAAGCAGCTAGCCGCGGAGTTCATACAGTTCCTGCTTCAGCCCAACGTTAACGCACAGCTATACTATCAGACTGGTGAGTTCCCGATATCCGCTCAGGCTGTTGCACAGATAGCTTCCAATACCTCCCTGAGTGCCTGGCAGAGGGAGCTTGTGACCACGGTGTACGCTACTGCGAAGGTTGCCTGGGCCAACCCACCCAACATCCCTCAGACCTATCCCCAGCTAATACCCGACTTCAATGACCAGGTGTACGCTTTCCTCCAGGGTAACGGCAGCCCACAGTCCGCCATGGAGGCTCTCAACACGGCTGCCAGCGAGTGGGTGGCTGCGGTGAATGGGTGAGCGGATGGACGGATGAGCGTAGCGATCCAGCGCCTCAATAAGAGCTTCGGGAATAACAGGGTGCTATCCGACGTAGACCTGAACATCGAGAAGGGTGAACTCTTCAGTATAGTGGGTCCGAGCGGTTCGGGTAAGACCACCCTGCTCAGAATAGTAGCCGGCCTCGAGACGCAGGACTCTGGGCACGTCTCTATCGACGGAAGAATAGTGGATGGTGTCCCTCCTAATCGAAGGAATGTTGGGATGGTTTTCCAGAACTACGCCCTTTACCCCAACAGGACGGTGGCTGAAAACATCGCCTCCCCACTACTCGTGAAGGGTGTTAGGCGAGGGGAGGCACTCGCTGACGTTGAGGAGATCGCAAAGCGTCTTGACATCGAGGAGGTGCTCGACAGGCTTCCAGGCCAGATATCGGGCGGCCAACAGCAGCGTGTAGCGCTCGCGAGGGCGCTCATAAAGAAACCCGTGGTCTTCCTCCTCGACGAGCCCCTATCAAACCTCGACGCCCAGCTGCGGTTCAGCGCGAGGAAATTCGTGCGCCAGCTCCAAAGAGACTTGGGGATCACAACCATATATGTTACACACGACCAGTCGGAAGCCCTATCGATCAGTGATAGGATAGCGGTGATGAATAGGGGGAGGGTGATGCAGGTTGGAAGCCCACGCGAGCTCTACGAGTCACCCGAGAACGAGTTCGTTGCAAGCTTCATAGGCTCCCCGCCACTCAACCTACTCGACGTGCGCTCGGGTGTACCCTTCAAACTACCAGTGAGCTTCAATGGGGGGTGCGCCAAGGTGGGTATAAGACCCGAAGCAATACTTTTGGGTGAGGGTGAGAACAGGGCTGAGGTAACGCTTGTGGAGTACTCGGGCAGCGAAGCCGTGGTGTACATACGCGCGGGCGAGGTTGAGCTGCGCGCCTTGAGCTTCGGAAGAAGTGTGGTTAGGGTGGGTGAAACAGTGGATTTCAGGGTGCAGGAGTCGGGGGTGTACCTATTCGATGAGCGGGGCCAGCTACTCAAAGCTCACGGGTAGACTCCTCTACATGCCGGCGCTCGTATACCTGGCGGCGTTCGGCGTCTTCCCACTGCTACTCTCAATATACTATTCTTCACCCAGTAGCGGGCTGTCCTCATACGTAGCCCTATTCGAATTCCCCCAGCTACCCATCGTGATCAGGAACACCCTTATATTCTCGTTTGGGACGGCTGGTTTCGCCACCCTACTCGGTCTGCTGCTTGCGGTTTTCGCTGATAGCCTGCCGAGGGGAAGCCGACTGGCGTCCATCCTAGTCTACCTACCCTTCACTGTACCATTCACGGCGAGCGCACTCATCTGGACGACGATTTACGACCCCATCTATGGCCCCGCGAACTACTTCGCATCCATGATGGGGCTACCCAGACTCAACTGGCTAGGGCAACCCAGTCTACAGATATATAGCACAACCATCGTAAGCATCTGGAGCAGTGTTCCCCTAGCCTTCCTACTCATCCTCGCGGGCCTGAGGTCCGTGCCGAAAAGCGTAAGGGAGGCGTCGAGGATGGATGGGATGGGCTTGGGCGACTACTATACGAACATAGCCATACCCCTCAGCAAGGGATCCATACTCACAGCATTTCTACTCACACTCATACTCGCCTTCGGCAACTTCGACCTCCCATACATCCTAAACAGCGGATACTCCTACAGCATGGCCACGCTACCATTCCTCGTGTGGTTTGAAATATTCTATCAAAACCTGATCTCCCAGGGCCTAGCGGCCGGAGTGCTACTCACGGCCCTAGTGAGCGTGTTCTCATACCTCCTCATACGCACAACACTAGGCAACCCGACTAGGCCGGGCAGAGTGAGGGTCGCCCGCGCCAAAAGTCTGAGGGGCTCCCACAACACGCTTTCCAAGGCCTTAATGCCAGCCACCTACACCGTGAGCGTGCTGAGCTTGGCCTTCCTGGTTTTCCCCATCTACTGGATGCTGCTCATAGCCTTCAGACCCGGCGCCCTCAACTTTGTTTTCCCACCCCTCATCTACCCCAAGGTCTTCAACCCCGCAACATTCATCGCAACACTGAGGCAATCCGAGCCCTACGTTATAACAACCCTAGCCGTATCAATAGTGGTTATGGGGTTCACGATAATCGTAGCCGCACCCGCAGCCTTCAGCGTCGCACGCCAAAACAAGAGGTGGCTGCTGCTCATGTGCATCTACCTCTACGGTCTACCCTCAACGAGCTACGTTTTCGGAGTGTACACCATAATATATCATATCCACCTACTCAACACCTGGGCGGGCCTAATGCTAACCTTCCCCCTCTTCACAGTGCCCTTCGCGGTTTGGACACTCACCAACTTCTACTCCACCCTGCCAAAACACTACGAGGAAGCGTCACTAATTGACGGTTACACGCCGCTCAAATCCTTCTACAGAGTTGTAATGCCCCTCGCAAGACCAGGCCTTTTTGCCACAGCCCTACTATCATTCATATTCTCCTGGCACCTCCTACTATTCCCCCTCGTACTCTCCGAGACCCCCTACCAATACAACTTCCCACCAACCGGCTCATTCACGGTGACCAACTTCGCAACACTATTCGACCCCCAGAGCCTGGGCTCAACCGTCACCGCGAACGTCTGGGGGCAGGTGGGCTCCGCGGGAATAATACTCGCCATACCAGTCATGCTCATAGCCATACTCGCACAGGACTACCTGCTCAGAGGCCTCTATCCCGGCGGCTCAAGAGAGTAGCCTGAACCCCTCCCCGGCTGGAAGAGGACGGGAACACCCATCGGGGTGATGGGGACCATCCTTGCCGAGCACGCAGCTATTCGCGTGTGTACTCGAGGCTGTAGGAGGGTATCCCGCCTGTTGGTGCAACCCAGCACGCCACCCAGTGCTGGTTACCCACCTCAATAAGCTTCTGATCCCGCTCCCGGCACAGCTGGCTCGCATACCTGCACCTAGTGTGGAAGCGGCAGCCCTCCGGGGGGTTCACGGGGTTGGGTACATCTCCTTCCAGCACCATCCTTTTACGCTTAACCCTCGGGTCGGGTATGGGTATCGCTGAGAGTAGAGCCTGGGTGTAGGGGTGCATGGGGTTATTAAAGAGCTCATCGGTTGGTGCGTACTCCACCACCCTGCCCAGGTACATGACCGCCACGTAGTCACACATCTGGCGCACCGTGGCTAGGTCGTGTGAAATGTAGAGGTAGGAGAGCCTCTCACGCTCCTTCAGCTCGACGAGTAGGTTGAGTATTTGGGCTCGGATAGATAAGTCTAGTGAGGACACGGGCTCGTCCAGCAGCACGAGTTTTGGCTGGGTTGCGAGAGCCCTGGCAATGCACACCCTCTGCCTCTGCCCCCCGCTGAGCTCGTGCGGGTATCTCAACGCGTGGTAGTCTTCGAGGTTCACCTTCCTGAGCAGGCTGTACATCGCTTCCTCGAGTTCTCTCCCCCGCGCCAAGCCGTGTATTATGAGTGGCTCCTTGACGATGTCTCCAACCGTCATCATTGGGTCAAGGGAGGAGTAGGGGTTCTGATATACGAGCTGAACGCTTCTCCTGAACTGTTTGGCGGAACCTGAATCCCCGAGGATCTCCGAAAGATCGGCTCCCATAAACTTCACAGATCCCGAGTCTGGGCGGATGAGTCCAGCCGCGATCTTGGCCGTAGTCGTCTTCCCACACCCGCTTTCACCAACCAGGCCCACAGTGGACTGCTCGGGTAGTGTGAGGGACACCCCATCCACGGCCTTCACGTAGGCTGTCACCCTCGACCTGAAGGTATACCTCTCGGTTAGCGGATAATACTTCTTTACATCTTTGAGTTCAAGTATGTCTTGAGGCACCTATACCACCTCGAGCTTGATCTCCCGGAACCGGTGGCAGTAAACCGACCTGGATGGGAGGGTGTGGTCGGCTTGTGATCCAACCTTCTCCAGCCCCGGCTCCTCTTGTGAGCACCTTTCAACCGCGTATGGGCAGCGGGGGTGAAACCTGCACCCTTGGGGTGGTTGAACCAAGTCGGGAATGTTTCCGGGAATAGCCCTCAGCCTGACCCTCTTGTCTACGCGTGGCACAGAGAGTAGGAGGGCTTGGGTGTAGGGGTGGAGGGGGGAGTGGAAGATGTCATCCACCGAACCCGACTCGCAAACTTTGCCGGCGTACATGACTGTGACCTCGTCGGCCACCTGAGCGACTATGCCCAGGTCGTGGGTTATGAGTATTATGGATAGGCCGTACTCGTCTCTGAGGCTACGCATAAGCTCGAGTATCTGGGCTTGGATTGTGACGTCGAGAGCCGTGGTGGGCTCGTCGGCTATCAACACCTTCGGGTTGCCGGCGAGCGCGCGGGCTATGGCCACCCTCTGACGCATACCCCCACTCAGCTGGTGGGGGTAGCTTTTCAACACGTTCTCGGGGCCGGGTATCTTCACATCCTCCAGCAACTTCCTTGCCTTTTTCTTCGCCTGCTCCCTGTCGAGTTCGGTTGTGACCATGATTGCCTCAACCAGCTGGTCTTGAATAGTGAACATGGGGTCGAGTGTGGCTGTGGGATCCTGCTGGATCAGAGATATGCGCCTACCTCTCACCATCCTCATCTGCCTTTCACTCAAGTCGAGTAGATTCCTCCCCTCAAAAACAATCCTCCCCCCCACTATTCGGCCGGGTTTGGGCACAATCCTGAGTATCGACTGGGCTGTTACGGTTTTACCCGAACCCGACTCGCCCACTAGTGCGTGAATAGTTGAGGGTCTGACGCTGAAACCCACATCGTCAACCGCCTTAACCACTCCCGCTTCAGTGTAGAAGTATGTTCTGAGTGATTCCACCTGAAGAGTCGGCTCCAAAGCTTCTCACTCCCTGAGCTTCGGGTTGAGTGCATCGCTCAGCCCGTCCCCGAGCAGGTTGAACGCCAACACAAGTATCACCACTGATAGGCCTGGGAACAGCTCGGCCCACCACTCCACATCCATGTAGGGAAAGTTGAGGTACATTATCTCGCCGAGTGATAGTATGTTTCCCGAGCCGAAGCCTAGGAAGAAGAGCGCCACCTCTGTGAGTATCGAGGTGGCCACCGTGAAGGATGTCAACACTACCACTTGGGCGAGCACGTTTGGAAGAATGTGTCTGAAAACGATTCTCGTGGTGGATGCCCCAAGCGCCTTCTCGGATTCTATGAACTCTAGGCTCTTCACCCTCAGAACCTCCCCCCTTATGAGCCTCGCGTTCGTAGCCCAAGAGAAGACGCCTATGATGATAATATAGAAGAGAAGCGTCTCCACCCCACTCAGCCTGCCCGCGAGAAGCCTTGAGAGGAGCAGTAGGAAGAGTAGGGCTGGGAAAACGATGAATAACTCGGTCACCCTCATGAGCACTGTGTCCACCACCCTGCCGTAAAACCCACTCACCAGGCCCACAAGTATGGCGAGCGCCATGGCGAACAGGGCCGCACCCACGCCTATGATTATGTCGACGTGCAGTGAAACGAGCACCCCGCTGAACACGTCTAGGCCGCCGACGGTGGTGCCGAAGGGGAAGACCCAGTCGTGGAAGAGTGGAGGCTTAAGCCATGTGGGGGGTATGTCCGTGTCCCCCTGAAGGAGCAGGTTATTCGAGTTCACATTGTAGGGCGCTATACGTGGGCCAATTGCGGCCAACACACACATGAACACGAGCATACCCAGACCCACGAGGCCCGCCTTACTCTTCCTGAAACGCCTGAGCGCCACAGCGAACTGGCTAGCCGACTTGCGCCTAACGGTCTCGGTCACCATCAACTCACCCTTACACGTGGGTCGATGTACACGTAGAGTATGTCGACGGCTATATTGCTCACCATGGTCATCACCGAGATCAGGAACACGATGGCCAGTATCACGGGGAAATCAAGGTTGGTTATAGCCCTCACGAACTCGTAGCCGAGTCCTGGCCAGCTGAACGTTGTCTCCGTCACAGGCGCACCCGCGATGCTCGTACCTAGAGCTAGGCCCACGAATGTTACGACCGGGGTTATAGCGTTCCTCAAAGCGTGCTTGTACACCGTTATCCTCTCAGGGGTGCCCATCGCCTTAAGCGCCATTATGAAGTCACTCTGCATGATTTCAACCAGCCTGCTCCTGAGAAGCCTCACGTATAGCCCTAAATTAAAGTAGGCTATCACGGCAGCGGGAAGCGCGAGGTGAGCCAAGTAGTCACCCAAAGACCAGGGCCACACGGCGTTAAGAGAGTGCGCCCCCCCAGCCGGGAGGATCCCCAAATCATACGCAAAGAGAATTATGAGCATCTCACCCACCCAGAAAACGGGGGCGGAGATGCCGAAAACCGAAACACCCGTTATCACAAAGTCACCCAAACTGTTCCTCCTCTTAGCGGCGTAAACCGAGATGGGTATCGCGAGCGCCACGGACACCGCGAGAGCGGCGAGTTGGAGGTAAATTGTGGTCCAAGCCCAGCTCCAAATAATGTCTGAGACCGGTCTCCCACTCTGGATCGACACGCCGAAGTTCAGGTGTACAACGTTCCAAAGCCAGTTGAGGTACTGTATGGCTGGGGGCCTGTTAAGCTGCAGGTAATTGATGAGTGCGTTGAGGGTTGCCTGTGGTAGCTCGGGGTCGTTGGCCTCCACGATGGCAACTGGGTTGCCGGCAGCCGCAAAAACAGTGAAGAAGGTTATCGCGGTGATGCCTATAACCATGGGCACTATGTAGAGTAGCCTCCTTATAACATAACCCCAAATATTCAAGTGAGACCACCAAGCCTTATTTTCGCCGCCACGTAAATTCTCATGGCGTGTTTGGGTGAGTAATATTTGAGAAGAGGTATTAAAACCTTCCTGAACACTCTGCTGGTGGTCGCTTTGCTCCTCTCCGCGGACGCCGCGGTGAGTCTAGCAACGCGTGAGAGCCTCATCCCACACATCTCACTGTACTCATTCATAGAGGGTGCGATTCTTATGGCGGCCGCCGGTCTCGTCGACCTAGGCGACTCGGCCTTGGGGGCGTCGATACGCCGGGGACTATTCAGAACCGGCGAGGAATGGTCGTATAAAAAGTACAGTTCGGGCACCACTAAGGTTGTGATGCTGCTCTCAGGGGTAACACTATTCGTTCTATCCATAATAATGGTCTTATAGAAAAAATGGAGGGGGTTTGGAGCCGTCACCGTCTCCTCCGCATAGCCAGTACCGCGGCCAAGATTATTACTATGACTACGACCACTACGGCTATGATCACCGTGCTACTTGTAGTCGTGGTGGATGTGCTCGTAGTCGTTGGAGGTGTGGTGACTTGGCCCACTGTTATCTCAACACTGTTGGACGTGTATGGTGGCAGCGCCTGCGCTGTGACTACGGTGTTCCTGGTTAACGGCTCAATCCTACCAGGGAAGTAGGCCCTAAAGTAGTACGGCTCCCTGCGATGACTCCGAGGCGTTATAGCTGAAGGTTCCGCTGGAAGTGGTTGTGACGTTGGCCAGCGTGCTCCAAGTCTGGTTATCAGTGCTCTCCTGAATCTCTACGCTCATACCGCTGAAGGGCTGTCCGCTCGTCGCGTTATAGAATTTACCGTTCAAGCTGATCGTCTGGCCCGGGTTGACGTGGCTTGGACCGCTCAGCTGGAGTCCCGACGTATAGGACACGGTGTATCCGGCTGCGGCGAGGAGGCTGAGCGCTTCGCCAACATTGTAGGAGTACACGGGTATGTTGTTGGCGATAAGGTTCCAGCCGAGGTATGCTGGATCTGTGTAAGCCGAGCCGTAGGAGCCGTAGCCTGCGAGTAGACCATTGATTATCTCGGTGTAGGGTATAAGGTAGGCCATAGCTTCACGCACATCCTGCGCGGCTTGGGCTGCCATAGCTGGATCCCGCTCGCCGAGGGGTGTGGCAACCCCGGTGCCGAATATTGGGTTATACATGTTGAAGGCCATTATCTGCCACCCTCCGAAGCCTGGCCCATAGTCCACTATCTTAACCCACGGCTGGTTTGTGAACTCACCCGAAGCCCTCTCAATCGTGGGGTAATAGTTGAAGTCCACTATCTGCACACTACCAGACTTGAGATCCGCGATCGCGGTATCCTTCTGGAGGATGCCCTGCACCGTGAACTGGTTAACCTGGTAGAGTCCTTGGCTTTCGAGCGCGGTCGCGTTCCAGAAGAAGGGGTTCTTAACTAGGGTTATCGCGTCGGCTGTCTTGTCGAAGCTGTTTTGCGTCCACATGTACGGCCCAGATCCTACCGGGCCGTAAACCGTCTCAACTGTACCGTTGGGCAGCGTCACCGTGATGGAGCCCGTACCCGTAATCATGGGCGACGACTTCAACTCTGAGGGTGGTACTGACTCCCATATGTGCATGGGCACTATGAATAGCCCCGTCAACTCCTCCTCTGGGAAGATACCGTAGGCACGCCCGCCGCAGAACCCGAGCTGTATCTTTATCGTTGTGGAGTTTATCGCCGTGACGCTACCACTAGTATACTTTACCTGAGGATAGCAAATCTGGTAGGTTGGAGGATTATCGAGGACGGTGGTGGTGCCGTTGAGCCAGGTGAAGGTGACGTTTGTGCCAAGAACATTGATCCACTCGCCGTACGTAGCGCTCGCGAACTCCGGGTTCATGTTGCTCCAGATACTGTATATCACATCGTTAACCGTAACGGGTTCACCGTCAGAGAATCTCGCGTTGTTCCTAATCGTTATGTACCACGTGTGTCCTCCATCAGGGGTGGACCAGTTGGTGGCTATTGATTGCACAAGCTGTGCGGTTGAGGGGTTGAGAGCTATGAGTGGGGAGTAGATTTGGTATGAATACTCTTGGTCATAATACACCGAGCCGGCAAAGTAGTTTGGTGTGGCTGACGTATCGGGTATGGTGTCTGGTACCGCGAGCACCACCGAGCTCATACCCGTGAGATACTGGGCTTGCAGGTCAACGGACTGCCATTTGGGTGACATGCCGTGAACCTGCGGCGCAACCAGGTCGAAGGCATCTGGATAAGCCACGGGTATCGCTGGCAGAATCTTTGCCTCATTCTCGTAGAATTGAGCCCAAGCCGTCCAGTTGCCCCCCGGCTGAGAAACGAACTGCAGGGCAAGCTGGTTTTCCTGCGTGTTGTTAAAGTGCTCGAAGTTTATGCCCGGCGGAAACGTTGAGAGCGAGCCGTAGAGCCATCTGGCAGGATTAATGAGTGGGTTAGAGTTGTAAAGCCCGATGAAGGCTATATCGTACCCACCCTGGCTGAAGCTCTCGTTCCAAGTGCTTTGGGGTCCAAGCACATGGGCTATTAGTGTTGAGAAGGGTGCGTACGTGAGCTGAGCATTTATACCCACTTGCTGAAGGGATTTCTGGATTATTGAGCACCACTGCTGTCTGGCTGGGTTACCGATTGGGCACAGCAGGTCGACCGTGAACAGCTGACCAGAACTCTGTGCGTGCGCTTGGCCGATAAATAGGGCGGGATAGAAGAGGCTTGCTGCGATGACGGCTAAAACCAAATAACCCATTAAACCGTTCCGCATAAACCGTTTAACAACACCACCTCATATTAAACTTTTCTACGAGACATGGACCTAAAAATAAACTCCTCACAACACATAAGGCACAATCTGACCTATCGTTTCAAGTAAACGCCACCTAGACTTGCAAGACCCCCTAGACAATCCAACATCCCAAAGGAATAAGCTTGGGCTCAGCGGTGTGCGAAAAACAGTGGCTAGCACGCACCGGAGGTAGAGGGTGTCCTCTGATTAATCAACGACTCAGGCTAAATCAGTTGAATAAATAGACGCCACCGATTTCACAGCTGTGCGGCTAATCAACGCTTGGCAGAGTTTGCTGGGGAGGGTGTGAAGGGGAAATCTAGGCTGTTCAGTTCCTCCAAGCTTGGCTGAGCACTCTGAGCGTGTTCTCCCCCACAACCTTGGCGATTTCCTGGTCTGAGTATCCCTCCCTTACCAGCCACCTTATTATGTTTGGGTATTCTGAGGGATTCTCTAGGCCGTCGACGTATTCCACCTGTGGGTGGGTTTTACCCGAGCTTATCTGTGTGATTGATAGCTCCTTTGAAAAGAGCCTGTGCAGACCAACGTGGTCCCCGAAGAGGGTGTCGGGTCCGAATGTTATGTGGTCTAGGCCTATGAGTTTCTCTAGGTATTTAAAGTGGTCCATGACGCTTTCGATCGTGTGCTTTGGGTGTGCCTCGGAGAGCGTTGTGTGGGGGGCCGCCTCAAGTCCTATCACTCCACCCTTTTCAGCCATGGCCTGCAGCACGTTGTCCGGCTTCATCCTTTTCGTGTTCCACACGCTTCGCGACCCGGCGTGGGTTATGAAGACTGGTTTCTCGGATGCCTCAATCGCGTCGAGCGAAGTCCTGTCCCCCACGTGGGCAAGGTCTATGGCCATCCCAACCCGATTCATCCTTTTCACGACGCTGTAGCCAAAATCCGTGAGCCCTCCGTCCCCTCTCTCCTTGAGGCCGCTGCCAATACTGTTGGACTCACTGTACACGAGCCCCATGCAGCGCACACCCAGCCCGTAGAGTACGTCCACCCTGTCCAATTCGTTCTCAATCATGGATGCCCCCTCTAGGTGCGCTATGAGCGCAACCCTACCCTCCCTGTGCGCGCGCCTGATGTCCTCAACCCTCTCACCCCTTATCACGAAGTCCTGGTGGGCTATGTCACACATACGCATACCTATCTCGTACACGGTGGAGTCCCACTTCCAGGGTGAATTCGAAGTGATGAGGTTTGTTCCATCCAGCAGCCCGTCGAAGACGGCGTCCAAACCCGAGGCGGCAAGACCCCTGTAGCCCAAGAATACCCGGTTCTGCCTGACATAGTCGAATAGCTCCCCGATGCGTTTGGGGTACACGCTGGGGTGGTCGTGAAGCGATATGATTATGCACTTCTCGACGAGTCCGCTAACCCTATCCTCCTCGTTTTTCGAAAGCTCGATCCTGCTCGAGTTAACCCGGCCAATCTCCTCGGCAAGTTCGAAGACCCTGAAGTCCTCTCCAGGCCTCAAATAGCTGAAGGAAGTCTCCCCCGCATAAATCTTATGCGAACCCATATCAAGAACCAGAGCTATGGAGTAATATATGCATTACACCAATGAACCAGTTGTAACACAAGAGTCGAGGGATGTCTCGATAGGCACATACAGGGATATGATCGCCACCTTCACTTTATAAGAGATTAGTTAAACCTGTGCGACGTTGGATTATGTTCACTTGTCGCAGCTAGGCTGGTCACCATGTCAACCCTAAAATGTTTATAAGGATGTGTGGGCTGTTTGAATGGTGAATCGAAACCTCAAAATACTTCTTTGGTTTGCTAGGAACTATCTTCTTCGCCGATACGATTGGCCTGCGTATGTGACCTTTAAGACGACCACGTTCTGCAATCTGCGCTGCTCATACTGTAATCCCGCTTACTGGAACGGTTCGATACCCCCGGTGGACACCCAGAAGACCTTTAGGATAATCGACAATATATCTAAGTCAGCCGCTTACGTTATGAGTTTTGAGGGGGGTGAGCCCACGATGCGCTCAGACCTGCTCGACCTGGTAAGGAGGGCTAAGGAGGACTCGTTCTACACTTTTGTGACAACCAATGGTACGCGCCTCGACAGGATACCGCTCGAAAGGCTGGCTGAGTACCTCGATTACCTTCACATATCAATAGACGAGTACCACAACAACATGCACCTCTACGATCAGCTTGGAAAGTTTAGAGCGGCTGGGCTAAAGGTGAACATACAGGTGGTGGTCACCCGTCGGACTCTTGGCAGGCTTGAGGAGAAGGTTCGCAGGGCGAGGGAGCACAGGTTCAAACTCCTCGCGATGCCAGCCATAGACTACCCGGGGAACATTCGTCTAAGCCCCGATCCGGCTGAGTACAAGCGTGAAATGGAGAGGCTTAAGAAGCTCTATCCCGAGACGCTCAACAATAGCTTCAACTACATCGAGTTGTGGGAGAAGGGGTACACGTGTAGGAGCATGGCGGTGCAGGTTGAGCCGAACGGAGACCTCATCTATCCCTGCGACTTCAAAGGAGGCGTGCTCGGCAACCTGGTGGATACCCCGCTCAACGCGCTGCTCGCCTCCCGTAAAGCGAAAAACCTCCGGGAAGTGTGCCACACTGGTAAGCCCTGCGGCCAATACCTGCACATGCAGACCTCAGCCATGGCATCACTCCAAGGCCTAATAGACTACGGAATACCCATGGCCAAATGGAGGTTCACAGGACGAGCATAACACGCACAAACAGCGTATCCCAGATGGTAAGAACACAATATAATCTCCCATCTCCATTCAGCTAGTAACAAAATCTTTTATATCCTCATCATCTTTTGTATCCTCATCTAAACATCGATTCAGTCGAATGACGGGGAAGTTTTGTAGAGTAGCGCATCGATATACCAACATACACTTAAACTGTAATTCTGAAAAGGGCTGATGATATGAGTGGGTTGTATTTATATTCCCGATTAACACAGGTTTCACGCAAACAGAGTTAGTTGGATTATGGCTTACCCCGTAAAAAGACTTGGCTTTCACAATTGTAGGGGAAACTTGGTAACGCAGCTGACAAGCCACTCACACTTCCCCTAAACCCCTAAAATCAATTCCAGATGGCTTCGATGTGCATCTTAACTTTTGCACGCACAGCAAGGATTCTAATTGCTATTCGCTGATTGTGTAGTGAACCACTAAAATTTTCAGTTTCTACTAGAATATTGGAAGTTTGACGCGGTTAGCGTGGTGATTCAACCACGTGGCCTGCCACGACCGCTATACCTTCCTTCTCAGCTTCCGCCTTAACCTTGTCTTCAATAATGTTGGCCACTATGAAGACTTTAACATTCCTACCCATGGCCTCAAGAATCCTTCTCCGTGTTTCCACCTGCTCGAGCACATCTTCATCCCCATAATTCTTGATCTCGAACAAGTATGTTACGCCGTCCTCTTCGATTATATCCACTTGGAACTCCTTACCCTTCTGGTACACGCCCGCCTGATCTACGATCTTTGCGCTCCTGACTTTAGAGACATCAATCCCGTGTAATCGTAGTGCCTCCTTGTAGAGCTCGAGCATCGTTCTCTCCATGTAAACACCAGCCCTACCAGTGAATGAGCCCACCACGACTTCGAGTCTCTGAACACTCCTAGTCAAACTATCGATCGCTTCCCATAGTTTTTGTTGTCTTCGTGTAGGAGTTTTATGTCTTCGCTGTTTTTGTTTACTGCTTCCCATAGTTTTTGTTGTCTTCGTGTAGGAGTTTTATGTCTTCGCTGTTTTTGTTTACTGCTTCCCATAGTTTTTTGTTGTCTTCGTGTAGGAGTTTTATGTCTTCGCTCTTGTTTTG
>Ga0074075_14100_pt1 | contig 19578 bp, 20 predicted proteins | sample YNPg_E_FD_63712 | JGI IMG/M metagenome (GOLD analysis project Ga0074075, IMG submission 63712) | Hot spring microbial communities from Beowulf Spring, Yellowstone National Park, Wyoming, USA - YNP_Beowulf Spring_E v2 (version 2) | ecosystem: Environmental > Aquatic > Thermal springs > Hot (42-90C)... | reverse complement strand
ACCCTTTTTGAGTTTTCGCATAACCCAGTTGGGGTAATAATTTTTGAGTTTTTCACGAAAATCTCTTGCTTGGAAGTTGTCGGGAAACACTAATCTAAGAACTGGTGCACGACTATCATCCACGTCGGCAAGATTGTTTTGCGCCACCACAATTAGCCTTTCAACTTCACCTTCTTGTAATTTTGATCTGTGCTTTGGGTATACCGTGTAAAATTCTCTTTCGTTCATCAAAAAGTTAAAGAAAAATAAGAAATAAGTGTTTGGTTGCATCTTTGATAAAAGTAAGAATTTATATATATTTTTTAAGTATTTTTATAATCGGAGGCCAATTCTTATTTAGAACTATTTTAATTATATTATTTATGCGACGAATCGCATTACTCTTAATACTCGTAATAGCGGCGCTCTCCCTCACCGCGTACGCAGCGACGGTTTCTGTTTCGACGGCAACATACCAAGCGCAGAACGGTGTTTACTACCAGGTAACCGGAAGCTTTCAGGTGCAGTCAAACGGCTTTTTCGTCGCCCCGTCTTCCCAAACTCCGACTTCGGGAACAGCGGCAAGCCCGTGTGCGTGGACGAACGGAGGTTCGTGCTCGACCGCGGTCAAAGCAGGAGACTGGGTTTACCAAGTTACAGTGAATCTTACAGCGACGACGAATCCGTCCACAACCTACGCGGTGACAGTTTTATGGGACACGGGGTCAGGATACACGCAGATGGGTCAGCTATACTTCACAACGCCTTCCTCGATAACAGCGGGGCAATCGATGACTTTCATATTCGACACGGGGTCGACGAGTTTTAACGCTCCTCTGGGTATAGTGATCACGGTAGGGTGAGCGCGCTTTGCGCGGGGTTTACGCGGCGCTTGCGGCTTTTTTCATCCTCACCGCGTACGCCGCCCCCGTTTCTGTTTCACAAGTAAAAGAGCAGGCGCTTTCTGGCTACTTGTATTACGNGTTTTTCGAGTCTTCTCCCGCTTCTCCCTGTGCGACACCTAGCGTAAACACACAGCTTTCCTATCCTGCGAGAACTGGGTCTTTTACTCTAAACACGAGAAAAACGCTGTGCCTCTGGGCTCAGGTTTCAGGGTTTTTCGCAGGAGGAGAGTGCGTTTTCATACTTTACGCGTCTTCCACCTCCGCAGGCTCTGTGAGCTTTGCACTTTCCTTAAGGGACTCAAAAGGCGCGGTGCTCGCCACACTTGGGTCGGGAAGCGTGCCCGTTTCCTCTACCAAGCAGGAGCTCATTTCCTTCTTTGCGTGTTCTTCATTCACCGCGAACGCGGGAGACTACCTCGCGCTTTCTCTTACGGGAGGAGGAGTGGGTAAGACAAAGTACACGGTTTACTTTGGAGCTTCGACCCCCACCGATTTTCAGGTGGTAAAGAGTGCGGACAGCGCTTAAAGCGCTTGTGGCGGTAGCGGTTTTTGCTCTTATTATAGCGCCTCCCTTCCTTCTAGGAACCAAGGTTTACCCCGTGGCCGTGGTTCAAGGAAACAGCATGTTCCCCGTGTTACAAAACGGCGAGCTAGTGATTTTCCGCGGGGTGAATACGGAGAACATACAAAACGGCACAATCGTGGTTGCGGCTGAAGGAGGCGCACCCGCTAATTTTCTGAATTATTTCGTGAGACCCGTGATAAAACAAACGACAAACCTCGCCCCTTCTAGGGGCGGGGTGAATGCTTAAAAACTCTCACTACTATTTTTCCTTAAGATGCCCTCCTCTGGTCAACTCTTAGGACATGAGGAGCGGGAGCCGACTTCTCCCGCAATACCAGAGGAGGGCATCTACGAAGTTAAATATACTAATAGGAGGACAAATGTAGTTCGTCTACTTCCAAACGGTTTTCAAGAAAGGAAGTTAAGGAAGTTAGCTGATGCCTGTGCAAAGTTGTTCAACGAAGTTAATTATGAGAGAAGACAGCAGTTCTTTCGCGGAGAGAAAGTGGACTTCAAATTAACATGGGACAAATATTACGATAAGTACAAGGACATACTAGGTGTTAATGCACAAGCAGTGCTTCAGAAGAACAACGAGGCTTGGTCATCGTTCTTCTCCCTCCTTAAGCTGAAGAAACAAGGAAAACTACCACCGCACATGAACCACGTTTCACCATCTCGTTATTGGAAGGAGTCGAAAAAGAGGAAGTTGATCCTGGTCGTTAGACAAGATAGATACGAAGTGGATGAGAAGAACAACAAGCTGATCCTCAAGGACTTCGGTCTCGAAATCGAATTTGCTGGTATGCTGAGGTGGTACGGTAAGCAGGGTAGGCTGGAAATATACTACGACGACGCTGAGAACGCTTGGTACGCCTCAATCCCAGTTGAGGTAGGTGTTGAGCATACTAAAACTGGAAAGAAAAGCAAGTGGATCGTGAGAGGAGAGAGGAAAGCAATCCAAATCGCATCCCCAAAGGGAAACAAGGTCGCATCCATCGACTTGGGCATAAACGTTTTAGTGAGCGTTATAATAGACGACGGAACGTGGTTACTCTATAAGGGTGTTAGAGCTAAGGAAGACTACTTCTACCTTCAAAGGAAGATAGCTGAGGTACAATCTCTCGCGGACAAGGCAAGAAACATCGCTGAATATGAAGCTCAAGAAGGACTTAACAGAGAGAAGAGGAGACTGTTCAAGAAATTAACTAGACGCCTTCTTCACCTGTACAGGAGCTTAGCTTCCGACTTGTTAAAGCAACTTTACGATCAAGGAGTTTCAATTATCTATCTGGGCTACCCGTTCAATATTGCACAGGACAAGGGCAACAAGTTCACCGTGAACTTGTGGTTATACCGTAAGCTAATGAACATCATCGAATTGGAAGGCACAAGAGTACGGTATGAAAGTATACGAAGTTGTTGAATATAACACATCGAGATACTGTGCCTACCACGACGTTGAAGTCAATAGGAAACCAAGAGGAGTAGTCAGTTGTCCTAAGGGGCATAAGCTTCATTCAGATCTTAACGGTGCATTGAACATCTTGAAGAAGGCTATCGGTACTGTGGTTTCAACAATGAGAAAACCGTTATCTTTCCTAGTACTGCATAACGGAGTAGCACCCATAAAGGGGTGTAACACCTAAGACCTCGGGGGGAACCCTCGCCCTTTAGGGCGGGGAGGAGGTCAGAATCCACGAAGTTTACGCAAGAATCGTGAACCAGTACGGGCGGGTGTACTACCAGACGAAGGGTGTGAACAACCCTTATCCGGATCCTTTTCTCGTGCCTCAAGAGAACATTCTGGGAACTCCTGTTTTTTCGATACCCTACGTTGGCTTCTTCATCCTTTTTGTTTCTTCCCCTGAAGGACTCGTGTTTTTGATCGGAGTGCTCACGGTTTACCAAATATATGAGCAAGAAAGCTCCGACCTTTAGGGAGGAGATGAATTGCGGAAAGATATATAAGCTATGATAATATAATGTTTTAGGAAGATGGAAATAGCTAACAAAGGGAAGGAGTACCATCATGAAGACCACATGGTATACAGCTGTCAGTATCATGTGGTATTTTGCCCGAAGTATAGAAGAAGGGTTCTTGTTCCCCCCATCGATGGGAGATTAAAGGAACTGATTCTTGAAAAACAGAGTGATTATGGGTATAAGGTACTTGAGATGGAAGTTATGCCAGACCACGTACATCTCCTCATAGATGTGAACCCTAAGAAGGGTGTGTACTATATTGTGAATAGAATTAAGGGATATACTTCACATGTACTCAGGGAAGAGTTCCCAGAACTCAAGAGAAAGCTTCCAACCCTGTGGACACATTCAAAATTCATTTCTTCAGTGGGTGCGGTGACGCTTGAGGTTGTAAAAAGATACATAGAGGAGCAGAAAGGGGTATGATCTTAACATTCAACGTAAAACACAACAGGGATTTCACCGATGAATTGAAGAAGGCCAGACGGGTCGCGGAGTTTGCGGTCAGGACTCACACGCTTTCCTCGAAGGACGTTAAGCACTTCGGTCTGAAGAGTATCATTGCAAACCAGATACTGAGAAAGTATTCGAGAAACAAAAAGATAAAGAAAGTGGGACACGTCAACCTGACTATACCTAATCAAGGTATTCGTGTGGACAGGGAGAAGCAGGAAATATACATACCTTCTTTGAAGCTAACGCTTCCATACAGCTTTAGAAATGATTTTGAGAAGGTGAACCAGATAGAAGTGGACGAGCAATACGCACATGTGAGCGTAACCATACCTGAGAAACCAGTGATTCAACCACAGACATGGCTGGGTGTTGACAGAAATGCAACTGGCCACATCGCCGTGGTAGCCAACCCACAGACAGGGAAGGTGTGGAAACTCGGTAAGAAGGCTGAGCATATACACATGAAATACAGGGAAATCAGGAGGAAGCTCCAGAAGGTAAGAAAATACAGGCTGCTGAAGAGGATTAAGGATAGGGAGAGCAGGATAATCAGGGATTTGAATCATAAGGTGTCAAGGAAGATAGTTGAAATAGCAAAGAAGGATAACGCGGGGATAAAGCTAGAGGAACTTGGTGGTATCAGAAATAATAAGAAGCACACCAAATCATTCAGTTATGGTCTGCACTCGTGGTCATTCCACCAGCTTGAAAAATTCATTGACTATAAGGCTAAGCTGGAAGGAGTCCCCCTAACCTATGTGGAGCCGAAAAACACGTCGAAAGAGTGTTCTCGGTGTGGAAGCGTAGGGATTAGGGAGGCTAAATCATTCAAGTGCCCGCACTGCGGGCACGTTGACCACGCCGACGCCAACGCTTCGTTCAACATAGCGTTGCGTCCCCCTTCAGTGGGAGGCGTAGGTCAATTGCACGTAGACAGGGATGCGTGCAAGGGGAGCACTGATACCCCCGACCGAGAGGGGCGACTCCGGGAACGACGGAGACCCCGAAACTCCGTAATGGGTTCTCGCAAAACCCGCCTGATCGTGAGAAGTGATGCGGAAATAAGTGCAAAAGCGAGAACCTCCGAAGCTTCAGCTGAGGAGAGTATGTCAGTATATAGAATCCTACGAAAGAGCGAAAAACAAAGAAAAAGCGGCGCGACTGCGCTTTCTCATCCCGTTCGTTTTTCTCAACTTCGAAAAGAAGCTTTCAAACGAGGCGCTTCTCAGAATAACCCAGCTTGCGGAGCATTATGAGGAGCTTGCGTCTTTCGGGGATCCGACAGCGCTCTGGCTTTACTCCAACCTCAGGAAAAAGTGGGAGTACAGGATTGTAAAGTGTGAAAAGCACGGGGACGACGCGGCGGAGTTCTTCGGAAAGGACGTTCTCACTCTCCGTATCTGCGTGAAAGAAGCGGAGGAGGTATTGAAACAAGTTTTCGAAATCAAAACAAGTGAGCTACCTCGATGAAACTTGTGCAACCCTTGCATCATGGCATGCGTCCTAGCTTTTTGATATACACCATAAAATTGACACTTTTTACAATTTCTAAGCGTACTTTTGGAAATATTAAATTTAAAAGTTTGTTGCTTTAAAGAACGCTTTACTCTGGACTTCCATAACCACCTCCACCTGGTGTCATTATTCTAATAACCGAATGTGCAGGAACTCTCACGGTTTGCTTACTATCCAAAAGCATTTCTTTGCCTTCTACGATAACCGAGTAGCGCGCACAAGAGCCCGGCTTTCCTCCCTTTACCCCCCAAGGTGCGTGTCTTACTCTTTCTCCTACTATCGTCACCACAGAGTCTTCTAGTAGTTCAATTTCTCTTATGATGCCATCACCTCCGCGAAACTTTCCCACGCCGCCAGAGTTTTCTCTTAATTCATATCTTATAACCCTCATAGGATAAGCGCTTTCGATCACTTCAATTGGTGTGTTTAGCGTGTTTGTCATGTTTGTGTGAACACCGCTCACACCGTTTTCGTTTGGCCTTGCACCAGAACCTCCGCCAATCGTCTCGTAAAACGCCCATCCCTTTCCCCCAACCATGAGGTTGTTCATCGTTCCTTGAGAAGCTGCGGGAAGGTCAAGAAACTGCGAAAGAGCGTTGAGCACAACGTCCGCAACTCTTTGCGAAGTTTCCACGTTTCCCGCAGAAACAGGAGCGGGTTTTTTCGGGTTTAATAAGCAACCTTCTGGCGCTATTATTTCCACCACGTCAAAGAAACCAGAGTTCACGGGCATTTCTGGGTCAAGCGCGCTTTTGAGAGCAAAAACGCTTGACGAAACCGTGACGCCGTACACCGCGTTCACAGGCGCGTCAACCTGTGGGTGTGTTTTGGAGTAATCCAGCTTTATTCCATCAGAAACTTCAAGCTCAAGTCGGATCGCAATGTCTTTTTCTTTAAGCTCGATATAGTCTTCCGCGCGATATCTTCCTTTTGGTAAAGAGCTCACAAGCTTTTTCGTGTACCTTCTTACGTATTCGAGCGCTTCGTTCCACGCTTGCTTCACAAACTCACCTCGAGCCTCAAATAACTCTTTTAACCTTTTTACGCCCACTTTTAGCGCAGAAATTTGAGCCATTGCATCGGCGTAAACGTACACTGGTGTGCGCGAGTTTTCGGAAAATATTTTTAAAATCTCTTGCTTTAAGCTTGCTTTTTCGCAAAGCTTGACTGGTGGCACAACAAGCCCTTCTTGGCAAAGCTCCGTTGCGCTTGCGGAAAGGCTTCCCGGGGTGCAACCTCCTATGTCTACGTAGTGCGCTTTGATCGCAACATAACCCGCGATTTCTCCTTTGAAAAAACGGGGATGCCATTGTCACATCGTTTGCGTGCGTGCCTGCGACATAAGGGTCGTTCGTAAGAAGGACATCTCCCTCTTCGATTTGCTTAAAACAAGAAATCAGATTTTTTACACCGATTGGCATGCTACCCAAGTGCACCGGTATGTGCTCCGCTTGCGCCACAAGCCTACCAAAACAGTCGGTTATGGCAGCGCTCATGTCTAGCCTGTCCTTGATGTTTGGAGAAAAAGCGGTGTTACGCATCACAACGCCCATTTCTTCAGCTATATAGCTACAGCTATTCAGAACAACTTCCCAGCTTTTAAGCAACGCTCAACACCAAATTGAGGTATTCGTCCACTTCCACAAAAAAGTTTGGGGGACAAGAATAGTGCTGTCCATTGCGTGTATCACGCAAGGACCGTAGACCACCTGCCCAGCTTTGAGAGTCTCTCTTTTGTAAAGCGACGCTGTGACTTCTTCGGTTTTGAACACAACGCTACGCTTCGCCAAAGCCTTTGGTTGCTCTTTCACTTTTTCGTGCTTTTTGAAAACTGGCTTGCTCGTCACGCCGATTGCACTAAGCCTTAAGTTCACGATTTCAACTTCGTTTTGCCTTAAGCTGTAACCGTATCTTTCTTCAAAAACGTCGTGAAAGCTTTGCAAAACATTTTTGGAATAAGGAATGGAAAGCGTGTACGACTGCCCCTTATACCTCATATCCACCTTCCTTTCAAACACGATTTGCGAAAAGCGCTCAAGCTCTGAAAGCGCGCTCTTTTCAAGCGCTTCGAACTGTTGTTCCACATCCCCTCCTAAATACGCTTGAACGAAGTCTCTTCTAAAGTCTGAAAGTAGAAGACCCAAAGCGGAGAATAATCCTGGGTAGTTTGGCACGATCGCCTTTTTAATACCAAGCTCTTCCATAATCTCCGCAACGTGCAGGGGGCCGGCTCCACCAAACGCGAAAATCACGAAATCAGCAGGGTCTTGCGCCCTTTCAACCGTGACAATCCTTATAGCCTTTGCCATTTGGTTGTTCGCAAGCTCTATCGCTTTGAGCGCGTTTTCCACAGGGTCTCCTTCCAAGGAGGAAAGTGCGGCTTTCGCAAGCTCTTTGTCGAGTTTTATACCTGCGGCTATTTCTTGTGGAAGCCTTCCCAAAATTAGGTTTGCGTCGGTGATCGTCGGTCTTGAACCGCCTTTGGAGTAGCACGCAGGACCGGGGTGTGCTTCCGCGCTTTCTGGCCCAACTCTGAGCGCACCACCTTTGTCTTTCCAAATTATCGTGCCACCACCGCTACTCACCTCTACAAGGTCCACAAACGGAAACCTCACGGGATAGCCCGAGCCTTTGATGAGCCTTCCCATACTCGTTTTTCCGCCAACTTCGTATTCATCGGTCACGCTCAGCTTTCCGTCGACAACAGTTGACGCTTTTGCGGTCGTCCCTCCCATGTCAAACCCAAGCGCCTTTTTTACACCGAGCAAAACCGAAAAGTGGCTTACCGCAACAGCACCAGCCGCAGGTCCGCTTTCAACGATCATGTGTGGGTACTCTGCGGCTTTTTCGGTAGTTGTGTACCCACCATTACTCTGCATCACAAACATGCGCTTAAGCGAGCTCAAGCTTTTGAAATACTGCACGACCACTGGTTTTAACACCGCGCACACAACAGCGGTCGAAGTTCTTTCGTACTCCTTTTCCTCCCTGTCAACCTCACAAGAAAGTGTGACTTGTGCGCTGTTACACACACTTTGTATCACTTTTTTCGCAAGTAGCTCGTTTGAAGGATTGAGGTGACTGTTTATAAATGAAACCACAAAGCCGTCAATGCGAGCGCAAAGCTCGCGCGCAATTCTTTTTACTTCTTCTGTGTCAAGCGGTGTGCTCACAAAACCGTTTGACTCAGTCCTTTCGGTGACGCCAAACCTGAGCTCTCTTTCGACAAGCGGTTTTGGCCTCTTAAAAAACAGGTTGTAAAGCTCAGGCCTGTTTTGTCTTCCGATCTCTAAAACGTCACGAAAGCCTTTTGTTGTAATAAGGCAAACTTTTCCGTGTTTACCAGTGAGTATCGCGTTTGTCGCAATCGTCGTCGCGTGGTAAAAGCTTTCGGCCTCAAAACCGAGCGAGCTCACCGCTTTTAGCACGCCGAGCTCTGGTGGTTTTGTGGTGGGCACTTTTAGCGCGAAAAACTCTCCTTTTTCGTACGCCAAAACGTCGGTGAACGTCCCACCTACGTCTACCGCAACTCTTTCAACCATTTTAAACAGTTTAGGAAGGGGGTTGTTCTAAGCTTTTCTTGCTCAATCTTAAATCTCCAGCTTTTTTAAGAATTCACATGATAAAACAGCTCAGGCAAGTGCTTTACATTTCTTTTTCAGCGTTCTTTGCGGATTTGGGCTACCAAGCGGCGCTTTCGCTTTTTTCGATTTACCTTGTCTACCTTTTAAAGGCGCCAGTGTATCTTTACGGAATTGCTGAAGCGTTGAACTACGGCTTGGGCTCGCTCTTTGGGTACTTTGGCGGAAGGCTTTCCGACCACTTTGGCGCAAAAAAGGTTTCGATCTTTGGAAACGCGCTCATTCCTTTGATGAGCCTTTACGTTTTTACGAACAAACCGCTTTTTGTGATTTTGTTTTTTCATGGGGTTGGTGGATGCGAAACCTGAGAACTCCAGCAAGACGCGCGCTACTTTCTCAAGTGACGTCCACTGAAGAAAGACAAGAAGCTTACGGGATTTTGCACGCGCTTGACATAGCAGGCGCGACGATTGCAGTGGGGTACATAACGCTCAGCCTTTTTCTAAAGCTTGACCTAAAGCTTGTAATGCTCACAACAGTGGCGTATCTTGCGACAAGCACGCTACTACTTGCGTTCGTAAAAGCGAGCGAAAAACCAAGACCTAAACACACAAAAATGGGCACAAAGGAAAAAGCGCTCTTTAGCGGTATCATCATTTCAACTTCGCTATTTGGCTTTAGCTACTTTTCTTTTGGTTACCCAATTCTTACGGTGACCCAAAGGTTCAACGCCCCTTATTTGGGAACGCTCACGTATGTGGTGTTTCTCCTGGTTTCTTCGCTTTCGGGTTACGTGTTTGGCAGGGTAAAGTACAAAGAAGCTCTCTTGCTTGCGATGGGCTATGCTGTTGCAAGCTTTGGAAGCCTTGGCTTTCAGCTTTCCACAAGCCTCCCGCTTTACTTTGCTTCTTCCGCTTTGATGGGGGTGTCCGTTGGAATGGTCGAAACGTTTGAACCATCCCTTATGTCAAAAATATATCTCAGAGAAGGCGAAGGAATGGGAATTCTTTCGGCCTTTCGAAGCTTCGGGCTTTTCACAGGTAATCTTGTAATGGGCTTTCTGTACTCTTTTCATCTTGCGTACTGGTACGCATTCCTCGTTTCTCTTGTTGCGTTTTTGGTGATGCTCGCCTCCTCTCAAAAATCGTAAAACGCATCGAACAAAGCTTTTATGTTCGAACGCGCTATGACTTACGTAATATGTCAAAAAGTGCGATAATCGAAATACTAAAGCGCGTTTACGATCCTGAAATTGGAGAAAACATCGTGGATTTGGACATGGTAAAGGAAGTAAAGGTTGACGAAAAAAACGGCTTTGTTAAGATAAAAATTGCGCTAACCGTTCCCGAGTGCCCGCTCACACAAAAATAAAAAAGGACGTGAGCTCGTCTTTGGAGTCTCTTGGAATAAAAAAAGTGGAAATCGAGTTCACTTCGATGAGCCAAGAGGAAAGACAGGCGCTTCTTGAAAAGCTAAGAAGCCTACGCGCAAGGCGCGAGCCTACTCAAGCTGAAAGCGGAAAAAGGGCGTACCAAGGAAGCCCTGTGGCGCTTTTACCAAAAGGAGGGATTCACAACATAATCGCTGTGGTCTCTGGAAAAGGAGGTGTGGGGAAATCCACGATATCCGCACTAATCGCGGTAGAGCTAAAAAGAAGAGGTTTTAGGGTGGGCGTGATGGACGCGGACGTCACAGGCCCGAGCATCCCCAAACTGTTTGGGCTCACGCAAAGGCTAGAAGTGAACAAAGACGGGAACAAGCTACTTCCCGCAACCACAAAAAGCGGAATCAAAGTGGTTTCGATGAATTTGATTCTCAACGAGCAAACCGAAGCGGCGATTTGGCGCGGTCCTATAGTGAGCGGGGTGATCAGGCAGTTCTTCACCGATGTGGAGTGGGGTGAGCTCGACTATCTTGTGGTTGATTTGCCACCAGGGACAAGCGACGCACCGCTCACAGTTTTTCAGTCCATACCGCTCGATGGGGTGATCGTGGTCACATCGCCACAGGAGCTTGCGCGCGTGATCGTCGCAAAGGCCGTGAACATGGCAAAAAAGCTCAACGCGCCTCTTTTAGGACTTGTGGAAAACATGGCTTACACGAAGTGCACGGAGTGTGGAAGCACGATTTTCATTTTTGGAAAGCCAAAGGGAGAAGAGGCCGCAAAAGAGTACGCTGTTCCTTATTTGGGAGAGCTACCGCTTGATCCCCTGCTCGTTGAGCTTTGTGACTCAGGTAGAATAGAGGAGTACCAAGCGACGGAGCTGTCAAGGGTTGTGGACAGAATAGGCGAAGTGAGAGTGGAGCTTTACCAGCTCAAAGCGCCGAAGGTTCGTTGATTGGCCGTAGTGAGCAACGCGCCTACTACGCTCACACTAAAAACTTCCATTGTGGCGCTCATCGCATCAACAAAGTAGGTGGGCGGGTAAGAGTAAGCGCCTAGCACAAACGAAAAGGGCGCCATCATAGGCGCCATCCACGAAAAAGCAACGACGAGAAATAAACGTAGCCTTTTTGGTAACACGCAAAAGCTTGTGCCAGCAAGAAAGCCAATGAGCAAAATGGTGATGTGCAACAAACCGTGAATCGTGTCATTAAGGTAAATCAGCATGAACATCTTCGGGGAAAACCAGAAGCTGAGCAACGCGGCGGAAATTGCCACTACGACGACGCCGTTTCTTGTGTTTTTTGTGTACCAGCTGTAAAGCGAAGAAAGACGAGCTGAAGAAGAGCGAAGGCCGCTTAGCGCAAAACCCGCGATAAAACCGCCTAGTGCGATCACCAAGTGCTCAAACATGTGAAAGCTTGGGTTTGCGTCTCCAAGCGCGTCAAGTGGGGTCAAGTCCGCAAGGGGCAAAAAAGAAAACCCCAAAGCGACGAATATTGGTTTTGCTCGCACACTTGGTAGCCTTAAAGCTTTTTGAAGAGTTTCGGAAAGGGTAAAGAGCAAACCAAAAAGCGTTATAAAAAGTGTCACAACAAGAGTTAAAGCGTAAAACGCGATGTTCGAAAAAACAAGCTCTCCTTTAAAAGCGCTAGGAGCGCCAATTAAACCGGTGAGCGCGATCAACCCGCCCATAAAAAACTGAGAAACGCTGTTTGCCACAAAAGTGGAAACGATCCACGGTGCGCTGAGTCGTCTGGCTTCTCCGCTAGTGTGAAGCCTGCTCAAAATGCCATCAAAGTATAGTAACATTTCAAGAATCACGGATAGCGCAAAAAGCGATGGATTTTGGTTCACGCCCCAAATATACAAACCGAGCATCATCGCCAAGTAAATCAAAATCAAGCGGAACAGGTAGGTCTGAATTGTTGTTTCAAAGAAGCCACGTGCGTAAACCCATGCAAAAAGAATGGTCATAAGCGCGCTTCCAACAAACGCGCTCAAAAAGCCCCAAGCGCGGCTGGAAAGCGCTGTAGGAGAAAAGAACATTATCGCGCTTTGCATCGCTACCACAAACAAAACGCTTTTTGGCACGTTTTTTCGAAGAAAATACGTGGTGAGCGCCATTTCAAGCGACATCGGAAAAACGAACCAGTAGGACGAAACAACAGAGGATAGGTATTCTGGGGTGATTCGAGGGTGAGGGGAGAAAACAAGGTTAAAGCTCCAACCCATGAAAAACTCGTTTAAAAGCGTAAGGAAGATCACGAGCGCAAAGAACGCGCTTTTGTTTTTGAGTTGCTTTACGCTTTGCTCCTGAAAGCGCGACACAAATGAAACGAAAATCGGAACGAGCGCGGCGGACATCACGCCGAGGTTGAGCCACGCGGCAACCGTGAGCGTGGAAAAGCTAGGGTTGTACAAGTAGATCGTCGCACCCGCGAACATCGCGACCATCATCGAAAGCACAAACACAACCAAAGAAGCGGAAAGAGTGTGTCTTACAGAACACGCCCACTTCAAAACTCTTGCGATGATGTAAACCATTGAAAGCGCGATCGCCCAAAGAAAGGGGTAAAGCATCAAACAGTTGATTTTTGTAACAAGTTATAAAATCAACGAAGGCCGCAATTGTTATAACTAAGAAACAAAAAACATATTGTGAGACTTGAGCGACAGCTTGAATCGGTCAACAAGTATTCTCAGGAATTTTGTAAAAGACTTAAAGAAGACAAGGACATATACGCGCTCGAAAGATTGGCCCAGCTTTTGATACAATCGTTACTCGACCTTTTTGCAATGATCGCATTTGAGAAAACGGGAAGAAAACCAGACACTTATAAAGAGCTTGCCATATGGTTTGCTCAACACTCGCAGCTATCAACGCAAGACGAAAAATTCTTGGTGAGCTTGGCTGGTTTTAGAAACCTGTTGGTGTATGGGTATGCGCAACTCGACACGCAAAAAGAAGAGATGGCCTTTTCGGAAATACGTGAAAGAATGCGAGCGCTACTTGAAAAACTCAAGCGTGAAGTAAAGGGCGACCCAACGATCTCAGACGTGCAAAAAATAAAGAAGGTTCTCAAAAAATTTGGAGTGAAGTACGCTTACCTTTTTGGGTCTATCGCAAGAACGGGTAGAGGACGTGACTTAGACCTTGCGCTAGTGGCAAATGGAAGCGCGCTCACGCTTGGGGCGTTGCTCGAAGAAATTGCGCACACGCTTGGAATTAGGGAAGAGCTAGTGGATTTGGTGGATTTAAATTCGGCGCACTTAGGATTGCTAAAGACCATTATAGACGAAGGAATAGTGATTCTTGGTGGTAAAAACGCGCGTGAATTTTTGGAAAAAAAGTATTTGGAACTGCTTGAGATCAACTCGGATTACGCTTAATCGATTTCGACCATCGTGAAGTCGTCTAACGCGTTAAACACACCGTCGCTGTACAATGTGAGCTTTTGCTTTTTTTCAAAATCGTATCTAGAAAAACCGCTTTCTTCGTTGAGCCACTTTAAAAGCGCGTTTCCGATCGAGTCGGGCGCGTTTACAAGCTCGTGATTCGAATAGCAAAGCGAGTCTCCCTTGTTGTAAAGCTGACACCTTTTTCCTTCAAAAATCACCAAAATAAGCGCGGTTGTGCCTCCTTTTTTATTTTCTTTACACATTCGTCTTTGTACTCGCTCAAAAGCGTTTCACAGTTTTGCTCGTTTATCCTTTTTGCATACTCGATGATGCTTTTTGCCGCTATTCTTGAAGCAATTCCACCAGAGCCGTCCATTTCGCCGCTCACACCGTCAAATATCGCGGCAAGTAGCTTCTTTTGGTCGACAAAAATCGCAAGCGCGTCTTCGCAAAAGCTAGTCCAAACATGTCCTCTTCCCTTTCTCATAAAGAAGCGAGCGTTTGCGATTTTTCCTTCGATACTCTTTGGTTTTGCGTCGTCCAAAAAAATTTTTTCCGCGCCTCCCAAAACCACCCAGCCTTCTCCAAAAAGAGGGGAAAAATACTCTATGTTTAAACCTTTAAGCTCTGGTTGGAAGCTCAACCCAATTTTATACGTAAAAGCCTGAGATTAACCTTTTTGTGAGCTACCCCGCTGAAGGGCGAAGTCTTGTAAGGTTTACAATTTCGAAAGTCTCTCAGCTAACTCCTTTATTCTTGAAGAATACGGTTTGAGAGAGTCGCTCTTTGTTCTCGCCAAGTCTTCTAAGTAAGACACATAAGCCGAAATTTCGTCGAGCACACCGTCCACGCTTCTTGGTGCTTGCAAAGAAAATGGAGGGAAAACAGGATTCAAAAACGACTCAACTTCTTCGCGTCCCTTTTCGGTGAGCTCGTATTTCCCATCGTCTCTTTTTCTTATCACGCCCTCTTTTGAAAGCTGCTCTAACAGCGGATAAATCGAGCCAGGCGATGGTCTCCAAAGCCCAAAGCTCATCCTTTCCACTTCGTCCATTATCTCTGCGCCAGTGCTAGGCGAGTGCTTTAAGGTGTAAAGCACCCAAAAGCGCAAGCGCCTTCTCCTTCTTCCAAATCCCCATAACGCCGCAAGCATTTCGATATCGAAATCGATATCGGAAAATTTAAAGATTACGGCTAACCTTATACTCTTCTTTTGAGTTGTTGTTCAAAATGGTTTCAGAAAGCGAGCTTTACCGAAAGCTCATAAAAAGCCCAGCACGAGTTTCGATTCTTTATTACTTGGCAGAGCACGGTCCTTCTAGATTCCTTGAACTAAAAAAGGGAACGGGGCTTTCAACTGGTGCGATTTACCACCACCTAAAGAGCCTCGAAGAGTTTGTAATCCAAGACGAAAACAAAAGCTACCGATTGAACGAAAAGGGTTTAAGACTTGTCGCGCTACTCAAACAGGAAGGAGGCGCCCCAAACACCCAGTTTGCAAGCGTGAACGACGCGCTTCTTGAAACCTCGCCAACGCTGCTTAAAGCGATATCCTTTGTTTCTTTTACTTGGCTTTTTAGGATGCTTGCTTCAAGCGTTGCGCTTAGCGTCGCGGTTTTAATTGCCGGCTTTGAGTTCTGCGTTTTGATCAACGAAAAATTTTCGCAAAGCTTTTTGTTTTTGGGAAGCTTCGCAGACCCAGTGACCAACGCGTTTATCGCGTTAATCTCGTTAGACGCTTTTTCTACGCTTTTTTCACTGATGGTGAGCGGAGCTTTTGAAGAAACAAGGAAGAAAGTCGAGCTACTTTTTGAGCCAGCGCTTCTTTCTTCGCTGTGCGTGGGTGTGGCGCTTCTACACCTTGCAAAGGCGCTTTTTTCGCTTGGCGGCTACTACTCCTTGCTTTCAATACCCGTGGTCGTTTGGTGCACTTTCACCCTTTCTTCTTCTCTTAGTTACTTTAGAGGAATTGAATTCATCCCTTCGCTTTTCTTTCCGTTCTCTTTTACAATGTTTTACGAAGCTTTTTATTCGCTACGCTACCTTGACTTTCCCAGCGAGTACTTTAACACAATCGGATTTTTTGCGCTCGGCGTGTTTTCTCTTTTTGTCGCAAGGTGGATCGATCGCTCAATCAAAAAAGAGGTAAAGGGAGGGATCAAAAAAGCGATTTTGTGACGAAAAATTTATTTGCTTTTTGGTTTTTAATTCTTCGTGAAAATAAAGCTCAAAAGGGCTTACGCTCAACCTTCACAATACGACGGTTACAGAATTCTTGTGGATAGACTATGGCCTAGAGGATTTACACGCGAAACGCTCAAGATAGACCAGTGGATGCGAGAAGTCGCTCCGAGCGACGCCCTAAGAAAGTGGTTTTCGCACGACCCAAAAAAGTGGGAGGAGTTCCTTAAACGTTACAAGGAAGAGCTAAACACAAATGAGGCGTTTCAGAAATTGGTGGAGCTTGTAAAGAACAAAGAAACAGTTACCCTTGTTTACTCAGCAAAGGACGAAGAACACAACCAAGCGGTCGCGCTGAAAATGTTTATAGAAGAAGAGTTGAAAAAGGTTTAGACGTATTTGTAGTACCTAAAGCCGAAGTCAGTTTCTCCTCTGCCCACTTTCACGATTGCGTACTCGTTTTGTGGTTGAAGGATGCTATCGCCAGAACCTGGTTTTGACTCGTGTAGTCTCACGTAGTCATCAAAGGATATTCTTTTTCTTGTGTCAAGCTTTTCGAAAAGTCTAATGCTTTGGGAAACTTGCTTGTACTCTTCCGCAAAAACACCGCTAAAAACTTTTGCGCTACACCCGCTTCCGTAAGACGCAAATCCCACCCTTTTTCCCACTAGGTCGTGAGCGCGCTGAGTTTCCAAGATGCTAAGAAGTGAAAAGTAAAGCGATGCGGTGTAGCTATTCCCAATTCTACGACCTGCTATAGTAGAAGGATAAACCTTTTTGCTGTAAACTTCTTTAAACTGTGTGGACGAAGTGAATCTTTTTCTAAACTGCCTGTACTCTTCTGTGAGTAGCTCTTCCACCGTGTAGTTCTTTCTTGGGGGAAGTGGCCCTGTTTCCTTTTCTATTTCTTTCCAGCGTGGCAAATCTCTCCAGTCGTGAATAAATAGGTAAGTCGCGGCCTGTGTTGCCATTTCGGGAAATGGCAAGTGAAACGCAAGGTAGTCCGCTTTGTCAGTCGGCGCTTCGTTTGGCTCAAGCTTTACTATTTTTAGAAAATCCTTCAAAAAGTTTAGATACGCGCACTTCATCGCGTCGAGGTAAACGCCTATCGAGTACTTGCCGTCGACCACAGGGTTTTCGCGCTCAAGCGGCTTAAAGAAGTCGCGCTCGTTTTTTGTGCACGTGCCAACCGCTTCTTCGAGCAAAACAAGTCTCGGTTCTTCCTTTACAAGCATCGCAACGGCACCAGCGCCTTGTGTGTACTCTCCGTCTGAACCCAAGTCGTACTTTGCTATGTCGGTCGCTATCACAACGCCCACCTTTCCCCTGTTTCTTCCGCTTCTAATCCAGTCGAGCGTGTTTTCCAGCGCGTACGTCGCGCCTATACACGCAAAAACGTGGTCAACACCGTCTACGTGTGAAAAGCTTCCTTGGCCGAACACTTCTTCAAGCATCCCCACGACCTTTGAAGCTATCGGCTTGCTTTTGTCGTCCATGCTCTCAGTTCCAACGTATATTCTGCCTATTTGCGAAGGCTTTAGGTCGTTCTTCTTTAGAAGTTCAAGCGCCGCGTTTGCGGCCATGGTCGCCGCGTCTTCGTACGTGTCTGGAACCGCCATTTCTAGCATTCCTATTCCCTTTTTTATGTGGTCGACGCTCAGCCCTCTTCTTTTTGCGAACTCTTCCATGTCAAGATAAAGCTTTGGCACATACGCGGCGACGTCATCAACCCCAACCGTAGGTTTCGCGCTCATTTCCAAACAATTGCTCACACTCTCTTTTAAAGCTTAACAAAGATTTCACTTTTCTACACAAAACGTTTATTTTTTGCTTTAAGTAAAAACTTTTGTGGATAAGACAACGCGCGACATTGATACGCGAGCTGTTTGGCCACTAAACTCACCTTCTTCTACGACAAGTTTTTCCTTACGTCCCACTTACTGGAATATCGCAAAAAAACTTGGCGTGTCTCCTCTTTCAATAAAAAGAAGGCTTGAAAATCTCCGAAAAAACAGATTGCTACTCACAATTAGGGTGATACCCGACGCGTCCCTTCTTGGGTTAAAAAGGTGTTACTCCGTTTTTTCGATAAAGGACGAAACCTGCGTAGCTCAACTTAAAGCCAACCTAAAAAGCTTCTACTTTGTCGAAGCGATGCACTTAGCAAAGCTATCCGAGCTAAATCGCTACGACACAGCCATTTTCGAAGTGATTTACTCTAACAACGAACAGCTCAAAAAGTACTTTGAGCTGATTGAGGTAACGTCGCATGGTGCAAAGCTTGTGTCGTACAGCGGTTACAAGGAAAGAAGTGACACACAAGTGTCCATACCAAAAGCGGTGCTTGTAAATATTCTAAAGGAGCTACTAAAGGATCCGTTTATCAAAATACACAATTTGTCAAAAAAGATCAAAAAAAGCAGAACCACCACGGCAAAATACTTGAACACACTGGTTTTACGTCTAAACATCGAACCAGTTTTGGAGACAAGCAAGTTTGAAAATGCAATAGTGTTTGCGTGCGTGGTTGCTACGAACACCCAAGAAGTCGCAAAATTTGATCAAACACTAAGGAAAGCCTTTTCCGAAAACTATCTTGCGTTCAGCTATCACGTTGAAGGAGCCATCGGTTTCCTTGGATACGCCGAATCAGAGTTTGAAGTTCAAAGGCTTAGAAAGAAGTTCTTAAAGCTTACCAAAGGTAGGCCAAGCCTTTTCTTAAGAGAGTTTCACACCACGCTTAATTATAACCTAATGGAGTACTATGAGTTACACACACAAAGTTAAAAGTAGGTCGTCGGAACTTTGGCTTTCACGAGTAGCTCTTTAAGCTCTTCAAGCGTAAGTCCTGAAAACTTCTGGGCACCTCTTAAATCTCCGCTTTCTATGTAGTACTTTAAGGCGGCTTTGAGTTTTGGTGGCAGACTTTCGATAAAGCTCCAATCTGCGCTCTTCTTTCTCTGTTCTTTTGCTTCCTCAAGCCTTTGCTTAGCTTCTAGCAAGTCCACAAATATTATTGTTTTTACGACAATAAAAGTTTTGGGTGCCAACATCTTGAAAAGCGTAAAAGCACTCATGTTTTAACATCTCAACATTTTGGTGTTTCCTACTTATTTTGAAGCAACGCCTGTTGTAAAACTGCAATGTCACACGAATTGAAAACCATTAGTAAATTTTCAATTCTTATAGAGTCTAATGTAAGAGTCCACTACAACTGACCAATCCCTGCTTCTTGCAAAAGATTTCGCGTTAGAAGAAATCTTTTCTGCAAAGCTTTTGTCGGTAAGCGCTCTTAAGACACACCGTGCTAAAGAAACGTGGTCGCGCGGTTTTACAAGTAAACCGTTTTCTTCGTGCTTGATTATCTCAGGAATGTCGCCAACACGTGTGGCAACTACTGGTTTACCAGATGCCATCGCTTCTAGAAGGCTAAGAGGTGTGCTCATCATCGAAAAAACACTTCTAAATGGCAGAACAACAACGTCTGAAAGCTGGTAAAGCGCTTCGATTTGCCTGACTTGACCCAAAAACTTTACATTTCTTTGCAGATCCAGTTTTTGAACTAGCGCTTTTAGAGCTTGAAGCCTTTTCGACTCAAATTCGTACGTTCCTTTCGTAAGAAAA
>Ga0074075_16888_pt1 | contig 19666 bp, 15 predicted proteins | sample YNPg_E_FD_63712 | JGI IMG/M metagenome (GOLD analysis project Ga0074075, IMG submission 63712) | Hot spring microbial communities from Beowulf Spring, Yellowstone National Park, Wyoming, USA - YNP_Beowulf Spring_E v2 (version 2) | ecosystem: Environmental > Aquatic > Thermal springs > Hot (42-90C)... | reverse complement strand
ACTCCCCGTATCGTGGCTGGGAGTACACACTCCCTAACCTAGGCACGGGGAGGGAAGAGGAGCGATGAGGCCGAGTTAATAGTCGTTAAAAGCGACTAATCACGATGAAGGACAAACTCTAAATCTTAAATGGTTATGGAGGATATTCTCTTCACACAATTATCTAGGTCTATTCTCACTTTCATTGGGAAGTCCTGTGTAATGAAGTAAAGGAATTTAGGCCTTCCAATTTTTCTACCATCCAATCTCTTCCTCTGTACCAGCCCTAATTCCATGAGGCGTTTAAGGCTGGTCTCCACGGTTGTTTTGCTAAGGCCCATGGTCTTAGATACCTCATCGGCATCCATTGGTTTTCCTGCATCAAGTATTCTCATTAAGCAATCCACATCAGTATCGCTTATCTTATAACAACACTTTACAGGTTCTCTCAATTCTCGAAGCTTGGCATAATTGATGACTGACTCTTCCATACTTTTTATCACTCTTTCACCTCTTTAAAATTTTCTATTTGCAGGAGTCGATAGCTTTAACTTCGTAAAGAAGATCCATTACTGTTTGAACTTCAACGCCCCAATAAGCGTATATATTCCTTATACATGCACTTATCCTGTATAACTATCAATCCTTCGCGTTCCGCTATCTTAGCTGCCTCGTCGTCCTTTATGCCTTCCTGAGCCCATATTACCTTCACATCCCCTTTACTGCGCTTCCTAGATATGACCTCTTGAACTAAGCCCTTAAGTTCTGATGAAGGTCTGAAGATCTGCACTACGTCTACGTAGTCTGGAACATCTCTTAATGTTGGATAACTTTTCCTTCCAAGGATTTCTTGAACTGTAGGGTTTATTGGAATGACGTTGTACCCTTTTTCAATTAGAAACTTTGGGACGGTGTGAGATGGTTTGGTGGGATCTTTTGAAAAGCCAACCGTAGCTATATTCCTATATCTCAAGAGAACATCCTTTATTACTTGTTCTGTGGCCATGGAAAGTGATGGGGGTTCTCAGTTATAAATAATACCATTTTAATATGGTATTCCCGCAGGCTCATCGGGATGAAATGAAGGACAGTGAGGTGGACTGCCCTTACAACTGTTATGGCTCTTAGGAAATTGGCGAGAAGGAAAAGAGATGCTTTGTGGGATACTTCAATTTTTATCAGGGACAACGTGAAACTTACTTTTAATCTGACGCTAGATTCTGAATTTAAGAAAACCTAATGAGCTTAACGCCTAAGAAAATTGAACATCCCACAAAGCAGAAAAGAGAGAAACCTTTAAGTAACTACTTGGGAAAAATGCTGGCGTGCCGGGGTCGCCTAGCCAGGTAGGGCGGCGGCCTGCTAAGCCGCTGGGGTAACACCCCGCGCGGGTTCAAATCCCGCCCCCGGCGCTCTTAACATGTTTTGCATTGATTTAGCGACGAGTGGCAATGCATAGAGAGCTCCCTCCAGAACCTCTTATTAACTAGCCTGCGCTAAAGCTTCCCTCCTCATCACTCATCAATTTAAACGTGTAATGGACGAAATACCCCTTAGAGCCTACAGTCTAACCCATTATATCGTTTGTTAAAGGAAAGCAGGAAATACTCTTAGAGTGAGAATCCCCCTCCACGATGGCAAGCAACTTTCACTGAAACATTATTAACATCCACTGCTAGATTGAGCCATGGAAGAAAAGGAGGAGCTCAGGGACTTCAGATTTAAGTTAAAGAAATGGATAGCAGAGAACGCTCCCGTAGAACTCAAGGGCAAAAGGATACTATTCGATACTACGGAAATAGAAGATTATAATTTACTAAGAAACTGGCATAAAAAACTATATAATGCTGGTTACTTAGGTATTAGTTGGCCGAGGGAATATGGTGGTTATGGGGACGACCCCCTGAAGGAACTCATAGCTTATGAGGAATTCAGCAGAGAGGGACTTCCCTATGGGAGGAGTCTGGGCTCCATAGGCCTAATAGTGGTTGCACCGGCATTGTTGAATCACGGCGATCATAGGCAGAAATTCTTCGTTAGAAGGATATTAAGTGCAGAGGACATTTGGTGCCAAGGCTTCTCGGAACCCTCGGCGGGATCTGATTTGGCGGCCATCAGAACAGTGGCTGAGGATAAGGGTGGATATTTTGAGGTAACGGGTCAGAAAATATGGAGTAGTTACGCACACATAGCTGACCACTGCTTACTTTTGGCCAGAACAGGAAGGCAAGAGGATAGACATAGGGGACTTACTATGATGATAGTTGACATGAAGGAGAGCGGAGTAACAGTGACTCCCATAAGACAAATCACAGGAAAGGCGGAGTTTAACACAATATATTTCAATAAAGTTAAAGTACCTAAGGAAAATGTGGTCGGAGGGATAGGAGAAGGATGGAAGGTCGCAATGACCGTACTTAACAACGAGAGATTTCACGTTGGGGTCACAATGTTATTCTCGTCAGAGGTGGCCATAAAGGAGTTAATTAGAAGAGGGGACAAGGAGGTAATGGAAATGGCAATGGAGACACTAGCTGCCAGAGGATTGTATGAAAGGATCGTGGAGAGATTGAGAAGGGGTGAAGATATAGGACCCGAAGGAGCAGTTCTGAAGTTGGTCACATCAGAGCTCCTTCAGCGCATATATCTGAAGGGCGTTGATTTGATGGGACCTGAGGGCTTAGTGACAGAAAGAAGAGAAGAATTCGACCCCAGCTGGATAATGGGAATGATGGCTTCCAGAGGGCGTACTATTGCCGCTGGGACTTCAGAGATATTAAGGAACTTAATTGGAGAGAGATTGCTGGAACTGCCCAAGTAAGTCTATTATGACTAAAGATTTCATGGCCGACATCAACTACCATAAACTCATCCATTCATCCAGATAACACTGGTCTAATTTCATTGCAATTATAGAGCTAGAATTTTATTTTCCCTGGGAGAAACCCTACCCGTAGGGTAAGTTGATTTATACGCAACCAAGTTTTCGCAAAGTAGAACATCCCTCTGTTCCAATTTGGAATATTGATTATACTAGAGCCCTAACTCAGACTTAAGTGCCATGGGCCGCAACTTCATGAAACCATAACTCACTCTAAAAATTTTTATTTTTAGTATAAAACTTTTAAAACAACCCATATGCCCTTAGGTTAAAGAAATAATGCTTTACATCCTTAACCCACGTAATCAAATCCAGATTTAACAATGGTCAGGGGACATTAGAAAAAGAAGAGACTGAAAGTTTCAGTCCAACTTCAAGTCAATTTATAACTTGAAAACAACAACATAAGATAAGATTAGGTGAGTTCATGACTGATGTAGAAGAAAACGTAGAGAAGAAGATCAAGACACTCAATGACCTCAACGGCATCACTCCCACTACTATGAATAAATTAATCGAAGCTGGGTATGCTAGCATAGAGGCATTGGCTGTCGCTACTCCTCAAGACATTAGCGTGGCGGCAGGAATACCTCTCACCACAGCTCAACGAATAATAAGGGAAGCGCGAGAGGCGCTGGATATACGCTTCAAGACGGCCTCAGAGTTAAAGAAGGAAAGGCAAAGCGTGAGAAAAATAACAACAGGAAGTCAAGCACTGGATGGACTTCTGGGAGGCGGGGTTGAGACGAGGACAATGACCGAGGTTTTCGGGGAATATGGCTCGGGAAAGACCCAGCTATGTCACCAGTTAAGTGTTAATGTCCAACTTCCAAAGGAGAATGGTGGTTTAGCAGGAAAGGCAGTCTACATAGATACTGAGGGTACCTTCAGATGGGAAAGGATAGAGGCAATGAGCAGATCGCTAAAGCTTGAACCGGAGACAGTCATGAATAATATATACTATATTAGGGCAGTGAATAGTGACCATCAGATAGCCATAGTGGACGAGCTGCAGGAAATGATAGTCAAAGACAACAGTATAAAATTTGTAGCAGTTGACTCGGTCACCTCATATTTTAGGGCAGAATATGTAGGCAGGGAGAACCTGGCTAACAGGCAGCAGAAACTCAATAGACATCTTCATCAACTTTCAAGACTAGCGGAGATATACGATATAGCCGTAGTGATAACGAATCAAGTAATGGCAAGACCAGACATGTTCTACGGTGATCCCACGGTGGCAGTAGGTGGACATACGCTTTACCATGTACCTGGAATAAGGATGCAGATGAAGAAGAGTAGAGGAAATAAGAGAATAGCAAGGGTTGTGGACGCCCCACACTTACCTGAGGGTGAAGTAGTATTTGCCATAACTGAGGAGGGCCTTAGAGACGTAGAGGAGTGAACTATCCCATACTTTCGGAGAAGTCCTCAGCTTCATCATCCTATCCCACCCATGAATAGAAACTGATCCTCTAAGAGAGGGTTAACGAGTGGAGAACTTTCCTCAGGCTAGCTGGGAGGCAGCGTTAATACTAGAGACTTACCTTTAATTAATAAAATTAAATATGCTATTCCTTCACTCACTTAAAGTTTCAATGGAAGGTAGTTTACTCTAAGCCGCCGGTTACCAAATAGTTATGGGATTTTCGCTCACTAATGTAGCCTAGTTAAAGCTACAGCTCATCACAACCCTTCAGCGCGGATACTTTCCATGAGAATATCTGCTCTGGGCAGAAAGATACTTGGTTACCATTATTCCCATGGAGAGATCAAATGAAGTACATCGCCCTTAAGGGGCTTCATGCTTCATTTCCCCGTTTGCGAGGTAGAGGGTTAAACTCCACAGGCCCTTAGGGCTCTCGAGTCCCCGCGAGGAAACAGATACCGGACGTTATTGGCGGGGCGTAGGTGATCACTAACTCTGACTTAGGCGTCTAAGTGATGCTCATCCAGTCCATGAGCATCGTTAACGTGTCGTTGAGGGAAGTGTCATTTATGTTGGGAGCTATCCATCCCCACTGGGTCTCCCCCTTAACCCCTGAAGGCAACTGAGGACAGAAAGACTTATGAGTTTCATAGGATTGCCCTATCCTAGGGTGGGATACCAACAAAGGATCCCTGGAGGGCCGGTGGCTCAGCCTGGAAGAGTGCTCGGTTTGCACCCGAGAGGTCCCGGGTTCAAATCCCGGCCGGTCCATGGTGGTATCCCACCCTAAAACAATTTTGGATTTGTCTCAATTGCTTTATCGCATTCTCAGATCTTTTGAAGTTATTAATATCAGTTTCTAAATTAAGAAAGGGTCATTCATTTAAAAATAGGGGTTTAGATACATGTCTATATAGTGGAGATTGATATACCCCTAGACTCAACCTTCGAGGAAGTTCGAGATTTTTTTTAGGCAGTATGAATTTATTTCCACATCTTCGGCATCTAAATCCACCTCTTCTGCCCAACGATTCTCCGCTTCCTCCACAGACCGGGCAAGTAGGATTAACCGTCTTAACCTTTCTAACTAGCTCTAGTAGTTCGATCCTCTCCAATTCCACTACCTTTCCCCATACTGAGGAAGGTCTCACCGAACCCAGCACGTGTATCCTATCTCCAGGCTCAAGTTCTGCAGCAGCGGCGTTCAACTCTCGGGTCTCTTTAAATACCAACATTATCTCATTGCCACATTTCAATAGAACATCTCCTCCCCGTCTCTTCCTAATCTCCTCTACGATACACTCTGCTGACATGATGCCGTAGGGTCTCATACTTGGACGTAGAAGGTGATGATCCATATGCTGGTTGGTCTTAAATAGCATTGACCCAATTGCTTCCTCTCCAAGATCTAGCCTCAATGAATTAAGCAAGTTTGGGTCCGTTCCTCTTATACCAACAAGTACAGGATCCTGACCTCTTGATTGAACCAAAGGTTCATCCTTTAAATAATCATAGTTATAGAATATATTTGGGAAGAATGAATCTAAATCCCTTATAACTTTCTTATTAATATTTCTAGGTCTTCCCCAATTCTCCTCTTTCCTATATATAATCACCTCATATGTTCCTTTGCCTGAGAAACCCATTGAAGCTAAAGCTCCCACTATTCCTCTACCCCCTCTCAATATGGCGCCATGTTTCATGCCTATTTCTCGAACTGCATCCGGTAGTAGAACGTCACTAAGGGCATTTTCGTATAGGTTTGTGCTCCACTGGCCTAGATAACTCTCTCTAATGATAGCAAGACCTGGACTCCTCTTGAAGTTATATCCCCGTGAAACTTCGCGGACGTACAGGTCGCTCTCCTGCCACAATTCATCGGCCAGGTCCTCTAAATCGCCCTCATATTCGACACGAATTTTCACACTTGCGTTTCCCCTTGTCTTCCATGGTACATTGGGATTCAATCTAACCAAGTAGGGTAAGTCAACCAGTCTGAATTTCTTTTTGTTAAGTAGTTGATATAGGAAATGGGTTGTACATCCTCCAGCAGGCGAATCGTGGTCGTCAAAACCCAAGGAGACTATCATATCGATTTCTCTCTAAATAGATATCATTTTCTGACCGCCGACCTGTCCTCCATCACTATCATGGTGAGAGTGGACCTTACCTTAGGTAGCCTCCTTATACTATTTGTAACGAAGTCCCGAAGTTTATCCATGTTCTCCAGTTCTATTTTCGCCACTATATCATAGACACCATAGACTACATACACCTCTGTCACTTCGTTCATGGATCTAAGTTTATTATAAACCTCCTCTTCACCACCCGCGTCTGTATTTATTAATACTAGCGCAGACGCCATTATGACCCATAGGCTTATTGCAAACTGTCCTATTAACTTTACGATCTCCAACTCAACGAATTCCTAATTTAGATAAAAGTTTCTTCCTTCAAGAAGGAATTTTCAATTACTATAATTATCTCCATGTTATATGTCCCTGGGAGTTAGTGAATGAATGTTTTTAGCAAATAGGAGAATTTATGTGTGAAATTACCCCCATAGTGCCGACACTGATTAGGTAAATTAACAGACGCCCACCTTTCGAGAACTGTTAACTCTACACGATCCTCACTAATTCACGTCAACTACATAATATTCTGAAGGGAGAGATAATTTATCCTGACAAGTGTCGACACTACGGAACATAGAAGTAATTTCCATATCCTTACTTTGAGCTTAAGTCATTGAGTTCTGAGGAGATCACTAAAATTGATATATGGCCCGACTTACCTGAGACTATGACCACGATACGCGATACCCTGATAGATTCATACCATTTGGTTAATCCAGGAGACGCGAACCCCTTGGGCATACTGCATGGGGGACATTTAATGGACTGGATGGTTAACGCGGGAACTCTAACTTCATCTAGAATTGCTAAGGGGGAAGTTGTATTGGCCTTTCTTGACGACGTGTTCTTCGTAAGGCCAGTCCATGTGGGGGAAATGGTGAGGCTTAGAGCATGGGTTGAGTATGTGGGTAAAACTTCATTGGAGGTTGGAGTGTTAGCAGAGGCCGGTAAGAATAGTCAGAATTTTCAGACTACTACTTTATCATATATGGTATTTGTTGCAGTAAGTCCAAGAGGGGAACCCAGGGAGGTGCCAGTTAAGGTTGAACCTGGCAAAGATAGGGACATGTATGAAGCGGCGGAGGCCAGGTGGTTAGAGAGGAGGAAGAAGATCATGGATCGGAAGAGAAAAGCCGAAGAGGTCTCTCCCCTCGCTCCAGACTCACAATGGAAAGCTACCTCTTATAGGATAGTGCTGTCATCAGACACAGTCTATGGAAACTACATGTTTGGAGGCAGATTGTTAAAGATATTAGATGAGTTGTCGGATGTTGTGGCGTCTAGGTTCGCCCAAGGAGTGGTGGTAACTGGAAATGTTGATAATATGAGCTTCTATTGGCCAATGAGGGTGGGGGACATAGTGGAGATAACAACCGCCCTCAACTACGTGGGGAAAACCTCGATGGAGATAGGCATAAAGGTGATCTCCGAGGACCCCATACACTGGAAGAGGCATCACGCCACCACCAGTTACTATACATTTATTCACTTGGGGCCTGACGCTAGACCATCCCCTGTTCAAAACTATATACCTTCTACCGACGATGAGAAAGTGGGATGGGAAGAGGGCAGGCAGAGAAGTGAACAGAGGAAAAAGAGACTGGAGGAAGTTAAGGACATAATAGAGAAAGGAGTCTTTAGAACTCCAAATTAGAAGTTAAGATAAAAATTAGTTTATAGTAGTATAACTATTTTGAAGGTGAATAAGATAGCCAGAGGTATTGCTGGTACTATTCTGAAGTCCCTGGGCTAGGAAAGATTGTTCGTATCCCCCACCATTAATTAAGTAATACGCAATTAAGCTCTTTGTGGTGAGAGCGTTATTGGAAGTCAAGGAGACTAACACGGCACCCCCATATTGATTAATTATCTCCAACACGCCCGCGAATCCCCCAATGCTAGTCTCGTTTTCATGAATTATGGTAGTAGCGTTGTACTTACCGAATATGTACTGGGAGTAGTAGCTGAGCCCTAATGTGATAGTTCCATTCTGCACGTACGTTGCATTGAATGGGATCACCGTGGGAGAAGTTATAGGCGTCTCAAAGGCCACAAAGTTAAACGTTATGGGGAAGGAACCTTCAATGATCATAGAGGCATTATACATTCCGGTATCACTGGAGCTCTCGTAGAAGTTCTCATCCAACTGAGCATATTGGAAGTAAGTGTTAAACTGTTGAAACGCCTCAAAAGTTCCCCTTTGGGTGACCGCAGAACTCTCTGAACCATGAAGGAACTTCAACACAGACGCATACTCTATGCTGTAATGACCATTCTCCTGATAATAGGTGCCCGAGAAACCTGGTTGAAATATTGGACTGGAATCCATGAAGGATCCCATGGCTCGAGTGAAGTTAGCACTCATAAGGGGATTGGAACTATTTACCCAGAGCAAGAGTACTCCAGCCAAATCCCAGTCAAAGGCATTGGACCCTGTAAGGACCTTAGCCTCCTGCAAGTTGGATACGGTTAAGGACAGAGTGGGATGTAGACCTAATGCTAAGAGCGGTGTTAGCTCCATTAAGTATGGAGTGTGAAATGACAATGTATTTATTGACGTGAGGGGCTTCCAGGCGAAGAGATCTATTCCTCCAGTGTAAATTGTTTCATAGGGATTCACTACGCCAGCCAAGAGAGAGTCGTACCTTACCAAGATACTTCTGGTCGCTGGCTCGTTGGTGTACCAGAACTCATCATTTCCTCCTCCCTCTTCATAAAGAAGGAGAAGGTCCCTATAGGTTCCATTGGGAATATTGAGGGACTCGGAGTAGGATGGATGAGTTGGATTCAACACAATATAAGAATAATTCAGAGAATTTAGAAACAGAGGAATGAATTGATTTGGAAGTCCTTGAGGCCTAGGGCCTGGATAAAGGTATAGTGTGGCATTTACCTTATAGATCCCAGTTATTCCAATCGCCTTGTCAATGAAATTGGGGATGACGATCTGGAAGGTCACGTTTCCCTGAAGGAGATTCTCGAACAGTGTGAGATCAGATTCGGCGGTAGAATTCAATATTTCCTGAGTGGAGCCCCAGAACACAGGAACACCGTTAACGAATACGTACGCCGCCCTATCGAATTGAGTACCGTTAGTCTCATTAATAGAAATGTTAAGTAGAATCAGGGAGTAGTTTCCCTTTGGAATATCAACTTTCCTAACAATTGGCGTTAAGCCCGTAGCTCCTATGGTTATGTTTTTGGCCAAGACTACCCTTATGGGAGTAACGTTAGGAGGATGTATGGAGAACGCCTCAAAGGAATAATACTTGGGATCATATCCCACTAAGTCCCTCGATGTGGTAACATTGAAGAGGAGTCCCCTGCTATAGTGGATGGGTTGCCCCCAGGAAGCTAGGGGTAGAATAGTAAATCCAATCAGAAATAGTAAAAGAAGCCACTTCACTGCCCTCCCCTCCTTAATAATAACAAAATAGCTATAATTAGCCCTACGATAGCCACAGCCAGGGCTACATAAAGAATAGTAATTGTTGAGTTTAGCCTATTGGTGACGTTGGTTAGTTGGGATGTGAGAGAAGAGATTTGATGAGCAGTCGTGGACTGATGCGCTGAATTAACTAGGGTAAGAGGGAGCGTATATGTAATGCCGTTGGATGCCTGGACTTGAACCAAATAGCTACCGTCAGGCTCTAAGAAGTTATTGAAGGGAACTTCTACCTCCACACCTCCGTTTACTGGAGCGGAAGAGAACTGGATAGGCGAGTTATCCACCTCCACTGACAACACCTTAACAGATGATCCCAGAACTGTGAAGTTAAATTGAGATACGGGCGCTGAGAGATTAATAACTAGGGGAGACAGGACAGGTGGTGGAACGATGGAGATGTTATTGACGTTTAACATGGTAATCCCTTCGGTATAGATCTGACTTGAGACCTGATCGAAAGCGAAGGAAAGGTTTGAGAATCGAGAGGATAGGACTTGAACGGTTGAATTGAGGGCTGTAATACCTACCCTGCTATCACTTACCTGTGAGGAGACGATGACAAGATGCGAATTGGTAACATTTATTGAGTGAATGGAAGAGGAAAGAACTGTAATTGAGGAGTTATATCCTTCTAACTGGCCTATAATATCGTTATTCAAATTCACACTAAGACCACTCACATCTAAGTAAGGTATGTAAGCGTCAGAGATAGATAGGTTATTATCAGAATCTATAGCAATGGGGACCTTGGAGGCGTTGGAGGGGGTAATATATTGAGAACCTAAGTACGTGTAGGGCATCACATTAAATAGCTTAGGTGAAGAGATCACGTTTAGTCCCGTTGGAGATACACCGTCTACTTCAACTAACCAAGGTCCAGAAAGGGCTGACAGCGAAGTTCCTTGATAGAAGGGTTGGCTTAGGACTGAAGGTAAGGTATACTCCCCTATCCATTGATTGAGTTTGTAATTAAACTGAAGTGGAACGGCAACTTGTTCGCTCAGACTAAGAGTCTCGAAGCTCAATTGAAGGGGCTCTAGAGTCGCACTAAATACGCCATATGTGACAGGGGAGCCGTTGGGATAAGATATGGTGGCAACGACCTTCACAGTTTGACCCTCGAATGCCAATGAGTTAACGTTTACTTCATAGTCAAGGGTTTCAGGCGCCACGTAAAATGAGAGATTATAGGATCCCTGTAGTAGTCCGGTTGAGGTATTGGCGGTGGACCTGAAGACCACTGTGTAAAATCCTGGGGAGAAGTTTGATGGGATCGTGAAGTTAATTTCATGGTAACCGAAAAGGTTCAATTGACCGAACTGAACGACGTCAGGAGCGAGGGTCATGGGTAATGAAACCATTAACTTCCCAGATTGAGAGTATATATAGGCTGTAATGTTGGAGGTGAATAGTCCGAATCCGCTTGGTTGAGTTGCTGTTGCCAAAAGTGTTATGTTCTGTCCTGGTGAGGCGGAAGGCAAAGGATCATTAGAAGGCGAAAGGATCACCGCACTCATTTGAAGACCGAAGTAGGCATAGGTGTACGCGGAACCATAGGAACTATTTACGACCAGAAGATAGGTACCTTGGGGTTCAGGAACTGGAAGTAATCCCTGACCTTCGTAGACACCGCCTCCCATTGGAAGTAAGGTTACATTGAGTATAGTTTTACCGTCTCTTATGAAATGGGCGGTTAAGGAGGTCTCATTGGTGGGTGAGCCGTTGGGATACATTTCAAAGGCGGCTACGTTAAATGGTTGATTGATCTCGAGAGCAGGACCGTAAGGATATGGAATGGGAGGAAGAACTATTGCTATGCCGGTACCCACTTCAACATACGTTAAACCTAATCCACTTGTGTTATGATAGGATCCTTTAACTTCCAAACTCCACATGCCGGGGGAGGCATTAGTTGGGATCTTGATTACCCCGGTCCAGGAAAGGTTAGTATAATTAAAGGAGAGTGGAGCTTCAATTGTGTAACCGTGTCCGTTGCTTAGGTACGCCTGGAAGTTGCCTGAGGTGACGGGGGAGCCGTCGTATGTGACGTAGGCGTATATGGAGAGCGTCGAGCCTTGCATGAGCCAAGTTGAGTTTGTGGAGACTGAGACCTGAAGGCCCTTGGGTAACTTGGATAGGGCCTGAAGGAGGAGACCCGCATTGGGTGTGCCGAGCCCAGTGGTGCCGTACCCTGGGCCGTAGAGGCCGTTGTAGCCGAACGTCACGTTGTGGAGGGCGTACCTGACCTGGGGAAGTAGGTCGTTCACGTCCCCCAGGGGACCGAGCCTGGAATCGAGGTCCGCCATTATTCCAGCCCAGGTGGGTGAAGCCAGGCTGGTTCCTCCTATTGCGAGTAACTGCCCCTCGGCAACAATCGCCAAGCCGGTGTAGGGGTTGGCGTCCGCTGAAACCGTTGGTGTGACCACACCTGGAAAGAGGGTCGAGGGGCCGCCACCTGTTGAAACGTCCTGACCGTAGAGGGGATCAACGCTCCAGGCGGTCTCGTAGCCGTAAGTGGCGGTGCTGTTCAGGGCCCAGAGGTAGCCAGACGTGACGTTGACGTAGAGTGAGGTTCCTCCAACTGAGGTGACGAAGGGTGAGGAGGCCGGGAAGAGGGCGCCTCCATAGGTGGTGGGTGTACCGCCTGAGGCGCCGTAATCGCCTGAGGACGCAAGGAAGGTGATCCCCTCTGCCGTGCCCAGGGCGAAGTAGAAGTTGGCGTAAGGATAGTTAAGTGTATAGGAGGGAAAAGTGGTGTAGAACCCTGAGGTCCCGAAGAGGTTCTCAGGGAGCCCCCAGCTCATGGATACCACGTCGGCCAAATCTCCGCTTACAACATAGTCTATAGCTTGATATAACGCATTACCAACATTCGTAGCAACAACTACATCTATATGTGCGTAGGGTGCCATGCTATGAACCGCTTCAACGTCAAGAGCGGTCTCAACGTCCCAGCCAAAAAGTATACCTAAAACCGGATGATAGGGTCCCACAGGTATAATAGTTATATTTGCAGGAGGTAAATGGAATTTCTGATCGAATGTCTTAATATCATTGAGAAGTAACGGATCACCATATGCATCTATCACGGCAACTGTCACATTCTTCTCACTTGGAGAAATTATTGGAGTAACGTTATATGCTCCCTGTAAGTCTTGGGGACCATATGTGTAGGCGGCAAAGGGAAAGGAAATAGGTAAGGAGTTAGGAAGATCGGTCGGGAAAATTAATCCGTCGGACAACTTACCAAGTACCAGGAATTGGGGTCTCATTACGCTGAAATTATCCAACCCCATCACCAATGTGCCCTGTAGCTGAGGGGGTAGAATAGGCGAGGAGGTGGGAGCGTAATAACTCTCACCATCTTCCCTATAGAGCCCCAACCGTATTCCAAATACACGTTCTACCACGGACGCAGGAGCCACGGCCATGACAGAGAATCTATCAGGACTGACGTAGGAGATTACGAAACCGTTGGATGTGAGAAAGTTGATCACGGATTGAAGACTTTCGCTTGAAGGTGAGAAATCCTTCAAAATGGTTGTCCTATTCAATGGGCCAATCTGCCGATAGGCCACTTCTTGAGCGTCCAGGTAGAGAAGAGAAACATGTCTTGGTGGAAGGAAGATTGAGATGGGTATTTCAACATAAGAAGGTAAGGGCGAAGTATAACTGCCCGTCATAGGAGGACCGAAGTAAATTGCGCTGGCTTGGATCACCCAGAAGGGATAAATTACTGAAAGAAGGAAGAGAAGAACTACCAGTAAACTTATTTTTTCATCAAAGTTGCTACCGCATAGCCCAATATAATTATTTCCCAAATGTTTTAGATAGTTGACTTATCAACCGCTTAGACTAGGCCATCTAGTTTCTCCGCCAATTGGAAGTCCAGTTCAGTTAAACCACCTACATCGTGAGTGGAAAGTTCAACAATTACCCTGTTATAATATATGCAGACGTCAGGATGATGATCTAATGCGTCAGCAATTGGAGCGATCTTCCTCAAAAACTCTACTGAGCCATCAAAGTCATTAAACTGGAACTCCTTCCTTATTTTATTTCCATCTAACGACCATCCTCTTAGTCTCGAGAGTTTCTTCTTCACTTCAGACTCAGAGAGCTTATTCATGACAAGAGATATGAAAGGGGTGATATTAGTTCTTTATGTCGACACGGATCCGCGTCAGAGGACTCATTGGTTAAGGTCAAGCGACTGTGTTCTCATTATCCCCTAATGCGATGATGACTTCCTCCCTATCCTGAAGAGCGAAGCTTTCCGCCCATATAATCCCCAACTTGTAAGTACTAATCTAGATTTAGAGGAAATTGAATTTACTTAAGTAATAGACTACCTATTCTCAGGCTAATGAAGTTGATTACACAGATTAGATATTGTGAGGTCAAGGCCTTTTCCTGATAGAGGGAGTTTAAAGAGAACAGGGTTGCACTAATATCCAAGACATTGTCTGAGCTCCCGAGGACTTGAGGAAGTCTCTCAGCCATCTCTTGAAAGCTATCCACTCTAAGACCCACCAATAACGATAGGGCATTCTTTAATTTATTTAGAGCTCCCTCCACATCTTCAACCTGTGCGGTCTTAAGGGCATCATTAAGTATATCGCCTATGGAATTGATAGTAACCAATTGAGGGACAAGTCTTTTGGCAACCATGAAGCATAATGGCTTCATGTACTAAATAAATTCCTATTCCTGGATTGCTCTGGAGCTTACCATGGGGAATGGTATTACCTCCTTTATGGATGTATTACCTGTCGCTAACATTGCCAGTCTATCTATCCCGATCCCTAGACCACCGGTGGGTGGCATGCCGTAACTTAGGGCCCTCACAAAATCAGCATCGTAGGGATGGGCCTCTACGTCTCCTCTCCTCATCATTTCCTGCTCCTCTTGGAAGAGCTTAGATTGAAGCACAGGGTCATTAAGCTCGGAATATGCATTGGCAAACTCCACACCGTCAATATAAAGTTCGAATCTCTCCACCAACCCTGGTTTAGACCTATGCGGCTTGCAGAGGGGAGTAGTCTCTATTGGATAGTCTAAGACAAAGGTAGGCTCCAGCAACTTAGGAGTGACGTATTTATCGAAAAGCTTCTCTATCATCAAGCCCCTCAGGTAAAGCCCCCCTCTAGGCACCAGTCCGGCTTCCTTCATAAGTTCCTTTAACCTTTCATCGCTGAGGGATTCAACATTCACTCCCAATTGGGAGGAAAGCGCATCATACATTGTTACCTTCTTAAAGGGAGAACTAAGATCTATCTTTATTTTAGAGTTGGGTGCCACTACTTCTGATTCACCTATTATGCGCTTGAGGGTTGTCCTTATTAGGTCCTCCGTGAGCTTCATTATATCATTGTAATCGGCATAGGCCCAATAGAGTTCAAGTAAAGTGAATTCGGGATTGTGAGTGACGTCTATATCCTCATTTCTAAATACCTTACCTATTTCGAAGACCTTATCAAATCCCCCTATTATGAATCTCTTCAGATAGAGTTCGAGAGATATTCTTAGATACCAGTCCTCGTTAAGATAATTTACGTGAGAAACGAAAGGCCTTGCCAATGCGCCGCCATACACAGGCTGTAANACGGGGGTGTCTACCTCAATGAATCCAGCTTCTCGAAGGAATTCTCTTATTGCTGCTAAGAGCTTGAATCTATATTCCATTGATTTCCTTGCGGACGAGTTATAAAGAAAGTCCACATATCTGTGGGCATATCTGAACTCCACTCCAAGCTTGGACCAGTCTGGAGGATCGAGAAGGGCCTTAGTTAAGAGGGTGAGATCCTTCACTAGAATCGTTAGCTCCTCCTTCATGGTGTAGAAGAGGTCCCCCCTTACTCCTATGATATCCCCTCTATCAACGTACTTCAGTGACCATTCATATTTACGACCCATCTCGTTTACCTTAAGGTATAACTGTATTCTCTCCCCCTGGTCGAAGATGTCTAGGAATGCTGCCTTTCCATGCACCCTGATGTTGGCTACCCTTCCTGCCGTGGATAGGCCATTAAGGAAGGGTTGCTTAGGCTTGCCGTCTATTTTAGAAGCAAACTGCCTGATTTCTGCTATTGAGTGAGTTATGGGAAACTTAGGGGGATAGGGATCCACCCCTTGTGACCTGAGCTCCTCGAGAATCTTCAGCCTTCTTTCATCCCACTGCACTTTAACCTTCTCCCCATCCACCGTATCGGATTTTAAACGCTTCCACATGAACGGCTCCTAAGTTTATCGACGTAAATGGCATGGATGACTCGATATTGATTGCCCATGCGCTATAAACTACACCATCCCTACCGACGGAGAATCTCCCCCTCCCTTGAGGATTTCCTGCTTCTAGGCGGAACTCGATCATAGTGTTGCCATTAACCTATAAATCATAAGATTATGGCGTTCTTCATAAGAGTGTGGTGTTTTTTATCCTTTATCAACTATTCTCGTCAGGTAGAAGAAAATTTTGTACCCCAATGACCACACTATGAACTCGATCTTTCTTTCGTCTGTAGCGGAGGTTCCGTGGAACTATTCTTTCATCTGTAGGGAAGGAAGTTACGGGGGATCTACTCTTTACAGTTAAGCCCCCAGTTCCATGGGTACGACCAGCTCTTACAGCCTAGGCCTGCCCTGATTTTTCATATTTTCCAAAAAAAGTCTGTCATCCCCATGGAAGGACATTTCTCCCCCAACCCCGTTAAGATACACCTTCTTGACTAGAGATAGTTATGGAACATCGCAAGAGCTTCCTTGAGGATATTTTATTCTTAGCTCCATGGATGGATCTTTTCTTTTATAAAAAGATATGAAAACGATCAGCAATTGTAATGGGCCCGACGGGATTTGAACCCGCGACCACTGGGTCTCTCCGTTCCAGATATCTATCATCCCTTTCGGTCTACAGACCCAATGCATATCTGGAGCCCAGCGCTCCACCTGGCTGAGCTACGGGCCCATTATAGGTCATCAAGGTCATTAATGAAGCATGGTATACTGTAAAAAGCTTAACTTATATAGCGGCTAGAAAGAGGAGGAAACGGGTCGGAGAGGGTGGGGAGTCTCGCCAGCTCCTGTGACCCGCGTGGCGTAAGGCGGGCACCAGCAACCTCCTATCCATGGGGTTCGCCATCTACGATCCCCACTGTCGCTATGAAGGCCGCCCAGTGGGGCTTGACGGCTGTGGAACGGCATCCGAAGGGATGCTTGTTACCACACTTACTGGGGGAACCGGCCAGGCCCGGAAGGGAGCAACCGTACCTGGACGTCGGCGTTCACTGGTCATACGGCCTGAGGCAAAGTGGGATAAAGGTCGTAGATGGTAGTTCCATGGATAGGAGGGGCCGACCCTCGAAAAACAATCATTAGAATACTGGCTACGCTTTAACCTAATAGGGTTTGGGTTGTTGAATATTCCTAGGTTCATTAACATCTAGGGCAGATAGCTGAGTCCATGAAGTCCTACGCTTTCCTGAAGGTGGGACCGTGAATCAGGAAGTTCTATCGATATGGGAGGGATATTTCACTCCAGCCACCTTAGAAACCAGCTCTTCAGAACGCTTAAAGTCATACTCTCTATACATTGCAATCTTACTTGCTGCCATGGAGCCCTCCGCATGTATCATTCCCCCCAACATATAACCAGTTACTGGGCCTCCAACCATCTCTCGCACCAGTCTCATCAATTTGAACCTATCCTCGCCACTGAATTGCCCGCTCCCTCTAAGATATTTCTCTAAGTATTCATGGGTCTCTTGGTTATAATAATCCAAGGTGCTTGGAAGAGTTGAAACCAACCCTCCAGCAACATCTATTACGTCTCTAACTACGTCATGGAAGTGTGCGTTAGAGTAAAGTTTCCCAACGTTGGTATAGAGGGGATTTGGGAGAGCCATATCGGCGACCTTGAGGCATTCCACTGCAGCTGTCCTTGCGGCCATATACATTACCTCCCTATACATTATCACATCAACGATGTCGTCCCTAATGTGAGGAACGTCATCAATTCCATTATATTTGGCGGCAAGTCTAGCCAAACCCACGTACATGTCAGCCATTGCGGTTCTGTATGAAAGAGCAGTGAACCTATGATAGAGCGCAAAGAGATTTGCCAACTGACCTGCCATCTTTGGATCCCTGTAAAGGAATACCCTTTCCCAGGGTACAAATACATCGTCTAGAATTGTTAGTGTCTCTAGCTCCGCATGATTGGACGCGTTAGGGGCGTCATCTCTAGACGGAAATCCTTCTATCTCAATCATAGGTCTAACTATCATCTTCAGTCCTTTGGCATTAGCGGGAAGAGCGAAGGCCAAGGAGTAGTCGGAATCTGCTTCAGTCATAGCTCTGCTGGGTATGAAGATAATTTCGTCGGCCACGGCGGCTTGAGTAGTGTGGGCTTTAGCTCCTCTTACAACTATACCATCCTTCCTCTCCTCCACCACTCTCACATAGAGGTCTGGGTCGGGCTGTTCGTGTGGCCTCTTTGAACGATCGCCCTTGACGTCAGTTTGAGCCACAGCTAAAGCTAGGTCTTCCCTAGCAACCTTCGAGAGATAGTCGGTGACCCTCTTAAGGAACTCAGTTTTTCCGCCCATAGCAAGCTGTTTTCCTACCAATAAAGAGGCGAAGATAGCGTCGGAGCCTATGGCCTGAATTATGTTAAAGACTCCTCCTGCTCTCCTAGTTGACTCTTGAATTATTTTGGACCTGTACCAAAGGGCCTCCGAATCGTTAGGTATCCTGAAGAAGCCGCTTATTTCACCAAGTGAAGGATCGTGATACCTGAATAGTTGCTCTTTTTCCTTAAGCTCATATAGTTGAGCTGCGTGAAGGACAGGGACACTTAGAACCTCATGGGTGACTATGTTCTGAACTCTCTGCCCCTTATAGAAAACGTTCCGCCCGTCATCCAAGGCCTTGAAATAACTCTCCTGGGTTCTCATCTTACAACACATAGAAGGTAAAATCAAAAATGTTTTTCCAAAAGCCATGTAAGGCAAGGAGGACGAGCAGACCTAGCCTGTCTGGCTCGCCTCCTCATTTCATCCCGGCTACGCGGTCAACAGTTGTTTTGCGTCTCGGTTTAAAAATTAATAGCCGACTTCTCGAGTGTGCCCATAGTGTAGTCATGAACCTACAAATCATAGGATTGTGGCGTTCTCCTTAAGGGTGTGGCGCTATTCATCCGTTATTACCCGTCTTGTTAGGCGGAAGAAAAATTAGTAGCCTAGTGACGACACTATGACCATAACCACCCCAGGTGGAAGGTTGAGCAGGCATTGAGAATATACTCAAACGGGATGAGTATGAGATCTCAAGAGTGTTAGGAGTCCCCTTGGGCACCGTGTTCACTTGACAAGCGCCGCGGCAGGAGCAAGTTCGTTGAGTTAGTCCGGCTGTAGGGTGACGCCAGGCAAGTGACGAATGGGAAGGTGGTCACCAAGGTCGTTGATGAAGTGTGGCACTTTCTCAGGAACGTGAAGGTCTTCTACAAGTGGGTCTTCACGTGCTTCACGTACACCACTTTGGGACTGTATGTTGTTTTCAGTTGGAGACGGGGACCAGAGGACGTTCAGGTAAATATTGAAGCATTTACCTGACGGAGGTGGAGTGAGCGACGACTACATTTAACTCTCCCTGAGGAACCACACCGCTCCTTAGCGAACCCCAATGAGTCCCACTCCTCTTTGAGGAACATGTTGGTTAGGTTCAAGAGGGCAACCAAGGCGGTGAACAGGTTGGAAATGGTCAAGTACTCACTAGCGTTGGTCCTGTGGGAGAGA
>Ga0074075_13614_pt1 | contig 19862 bp, 19 predicted proteins | sample YNPg_E_FD_63712 | JGI IMG/M metagenome (GOLD analysis project Ga0074075, IMG submission 63712) | Hot spring microbial communities from Beowulf Spring, Yellowstone National Park, Wyoming, USA - YNP_Beowulf Spring_E v2 (version 2) | ecosystem: Environmental > Aquatic > Thermal springs > Hot (42-90C)... | reverse complement strand
AAAGGTTCGTTAAGTTCTATGATTCTTCTTCCTCCTTTGGTAATTATTTGTCTTCTTTTTTTGTAATTTTTCTATAAACTAGGTTTGTTAAGTTTTCCTACGTCATCAGGGGTAGCATCCACAACTGCCTCAACTTCATCCAAGAGATTAACAAGCGTCCCCTCAACCTTTATATCTGAACCTTCAAAATTCTTGAGAGATTTTTCATCTGGAGCATATATTTTATATTTCTTTGAAGCAATTTTGGCCATGTAATCAGGATGTGCTTTAACTATACCCACAACTTGCATATCATCCTGCAAAGATATAGCATCTGCAACTCTCTTTCCTATGGTTCCATAACCATTAATTGCTACTTTAAGCATTTCTTATCAAAACTATATAGAACCGAGGATATTTAATATTATTTCAACAATACTAAATCTAAATATTAAACCACAAAAAAGGAAAGATTTGATGGGGAGAGAAACCATTCCAAGCGTAGGAGGTGATCCATCCGCAGGTTCCCCTACGGATACCTTGTTATGACTTAGCCCTCCTCATCGATCTTGGATTCGAACCCACCAAAAGAGTGGGACCTCATCCAAAACCAACTCGGATGGCTTGACAGGCGGTGTGTGCAAAGAGCAGGGGCATATTCACCGCGGACTGTTGATCCGCGATTACTACGGAATCCAGCTTCGTGAGGGCGAATTACAGCCCTCAGTCTGAACTACGGACGGATTTCGGGATTAGCTCCTCCTTTCGAAGTTGCAACCCATTGTTCCGTCCTTTGTAGCGCGCGTGTTGCCCAGGGGATTCGGGGCATACTGACCTGCCGTTGACCTCTCCTTCCTCTAGCTTAACGCTAGCGGTCCCCATATAGTGCTCTCCCTCTCGCGAGGAAGTTGGCAAATATGGGCAAGGGTCTCGCTCGTTATCACACTTAAGTGAACGCTCTACGGTACGAGCTGACGACGGCCATGCACCACCTCTCCATGTAATCGTGTAAGCTCTTCAGGCTGACACTCATACCATGGTCTCCCCTGGTGAGTTTTCCGGCGTTGAATCCAATTAAACCGCACGCTCCTCCCGTTGCGGTGCTCTCCCGCCAATTCCTTTAAGTTTCAGCCTTGCGACCATACTCCCCAAGCAGCCCACTTAACACCTTCGCTCCGGCACTGCCCCTTCCCGAGGAAAGGGCAACACCAAGTGGGCAGCGTTTACAGCTAGGACTACCCGGGTATCTAATCCGGTTTGCTCCCCTAGCCTTCGTCCCTCACCGTCGGAGTCGTTCTAGCGAGACGCTTTCGCCACCGGTCGTCCCCCCAGGATTACAGGATTTTACCCCTACCCCAGGAGTACCTCTCGCCTCACCCGATCCCTAGTTTTGCAGTCTCTCCAGAATTCCTACCGTTGAGCGGCAGGATTTACCCAGAGATTTACAAAACCGGCTACGGACGTTTTAAGGCTCAATATAGTGGCCACCACTTGAGCTGCGGGTATTACCGCGGCGGCTGGCACCCGTCTTACCCAGCCCTTATTCCCCGATCTTTTTAGGATCGGGAAAAGCTACCACCCTAAAGGATGATAGCACTCGAGTTCCCCTCGTCACGCATTTGCGCATTGCGAAGGTTTCGCGCCTGCTGCGCCCCGTAGGGACCTGGGTTCGTGTCTCAGAACCCATCTCCGGGCTCCCCCTCTCAGGGCCCGTACCCGTCTTAGGCTAGGTGGGCCGTTACCCCACCTACTACCTGATAGGCCGCAGACCCATCCTTAGGCGCCGTAGCTTTCAATCCCAAGGCATTCCAGCTCTTGGGACCTATGGGGGATTAGCCTCAGTTTCCCGAGGTTATACCCCACCTAAGGGCAGGTTATCCGCGTGTTACTGAGCCGTCCGCCAGAACCTTGCGGCCTGTGACTCGCATGGCTTAGTCGGAACTCGATAGCAGTGACCGCCGGCAGGATCAACCGGAGTTCAGTTGATACTACCGTCTTAAATAATGGAATTGCGGAATGGACCATTTCTCTCCCCATCTCAGATTCGAGCTATTTATTTCTCGAATCCTCATACCTTTTGCCGTTTAGGAACCTGGTCATCATGCTGTCCTAATGGACTATCAGACCAGTCGTATTTGACGGCAAAACTATGAAGTAATATCGAATATATTAAGATATTGGTAAAAAGGATTTTATGCCAATTAATATTGGGTATTCAGATAATTGTACAAATATAATTTCAATCTTAAAATTCATTAATTTTATAGGTTCACGAGAATTTATTTCACGAAAAATTCTAAGGCTAAAAAAGTTTTTAAGCAACGATTAACTTATTATAATGAAAGGAAATGCTAGGAAGCCCAACTGACTGGATAATATTCATACTTGTGGTGCTGTTGGTATTAGGTGGATCCAAAAAAATTCCTGAGCTAGCTCATTCTTTAGGCAGGGCATTGGGTGAATTCAAGAAAGGGCAAATGGAAGTGGAAAAAGAGATAAAAGAGGCAGTCAATGAGAAAAAATAATTAGAATTATACTCATAGGTGTTTTCAATGGATCACTTCTACAATAGAGTACCGAAGGTTGACGGTTTTTCAAAAATAAGCTTTTGGAGGGAAGAAGAAATTGGCATAATAGCATTATTATATCCGGGGAAGCTTGGAAAAGATACTGTAGAAGAATTAATTAAAGCTATATCTCTTGCTAGTGTCGATGATAAGATTTCCGGACTAGTAATAACTGGAACAAATGGATACTTTTCTGAAGGTCTTTTAGTTCCCCAAAGAATAGCATATGCAGACTTCAGGGATTATTATCAGACCCTCATGAATCTTATATTTGTAATTTTATCATTTGATAAACCCTTGATTTCACTTGTTGCAGGTAAGGCAAAAAATAATGGCATTTCATTGGCTCTGCTTTCAGATCAGATCATTGTTTCCGAAAATTCTAAATTTATATGGGATAATAATGAACCTTTTGTCCTTCTCTCTACTATCAGTTTTAAAGATAGGGTAAAGATTGAGGGAAATGGATTGCATGTCCAATCATTAACTGTAAAGGATGAGAATGCACTTGGCGACGGATTCAACCTTTCAAAGTCAATTGTAAAAATGATCAATCCTAATTCAAGAAAGTATAGATATTCGGGTTATGATAAAGTTATACTTGAAGAAGAAGTTAATTTTTTAGATTTCTACCTATGGTGTGAAAAATGTTAAATAAGCTTAATTAACCAAAGTTAACAATATTTGAATTGAATTATTGTTTGTTTGCCATTAATTTTTTTAATCACAATTAAATTTTAGTTAGCATAAAATACCCAATTTAAATAACATACTATGCTTTCGGAAAAAACTTTCTATGCGATAATAACTGTTGTTATTATACTTGGTGGAATTGGACTTGGAGTTGCGTATGAAAAATCGTTGAGTACCGCGCCAGTGACAAGCACAACATCTTCTACAGGACCTTATTCATTAACCCTGGTAATCTCACCAAATAACTGGTTCAATAATGCGACAATTCACCACAGGCAACCAGCATATTTTGTAGTTGGACCTAATGGTCAATTAGAATCCTCCGCAAAAATAATGCTACCTGCACATAGACTCATCCAATTGACAATCATTGATTATGATTCAGGTGTTACACCTAACATAGGTCCAAATGGAACTTCCAATAATTCTACTTATGCCCATGTTATAGGAACTGTTGGAGGAGTTGAATATCTTTACAACGGAACATCTCAGTTCATAAATGCAACATTATCAGGAAATGCTAGTGATAATATAACTATCATTAAGGGCGAAGGCTGGGCAATATCCCAATTGCCTTGGAACAATACATTAGGTGGCTGGGAGGTAACCCACACATTCACAATATTGTACAATGGCCAAATAGTTGTAAATATCCCCACATTTGCTGGCAACAATCCAAGTGGGGGCGCTGTAACATTTGCACAGTTCTATTTGAACAATACTGGAAATTATGTATGGCAATGTTACGTACCCTGTGGTGATGAACTAAACGGCTGGGGCGGTGCAATGGCAACAGCTGGATGGATGACAGGTGTAGTGGTAGTTTACTAAGGTGTTGAAATGCCACAGGAGAATAAAAATCCTGATCTCAGCAGAAGAAATTTCCTTAAGGCAATGGGTGTGCTAGCTGTCGGTGTTGGAGTAGCTGGCATCCTGAGGGGGGTAGTGATGGACATCATTCCCCCCAATCAAAATGTTGAATCCGGCTACCCCACACTCCAGTTAGCCTTACCTAATGGTAATCCAGTCCACACAAGTGATCTAATAGTTAATAACCCACAAATAGTCATTTTCAATTATCCTTTGCAAAATGAACCCAACTTTCTTCTTAGGCTAGGTGATAGCAACAACAATGATGTTGCAGTACAACCCACTGAAGTTACAATTCCAGCAACAGGTGCTAAATTTACTTCCCCGGGAGGAGCAGGTCCTTACAAATCAGTTGTAGCTTCTTCGGCCATATGCCAGCATCTTGGATGCGTTCCTCCCGAGATTAGATTTCATCCACCAAATGATACCTCCTACCCCGGAAAAATTCATTGCGATTGCCATGGAAGTACTTACGATCCCTACCAGGGGTTCAGTGTTGTGACCGGGCCTACTCAGTCTCCCTTGCCCAATGTGAAATTGGTATATGATGCAACAAATGATACATATAGTGCAAGCCTGATGATAGGGCCAGTAATTTACGGGAGAACTTCTGACTTGAGTGGAGGAAATCCAATTTCAGGAAATTCAACGGAGGTCACAACAATATCCTGAGAGGTATAAATATGAATGAAGAAAAATCACTAATTGAAAAAATAATGAATGAACCACAGCCAATACCTAGAAAAGTCCCCGACTACATGAGAAAAAAAGGAGGGATATGGTATTGGACTGGCGCGATGATAATGATAACGTTCTTCTATGAAGTAATAACAGGAGTTATAATGCTATTTTATTATCAGCCTTCTAATGCTTATAATAGCACAATTTCATTTCTGACCCAACCATTTGGAACCATAATTTTGACCACCCATCTCTATGGTGCTTATCTGATGATAGCCTTTGTCTATATCCACTTGTTGAGAAACTTGTTTGTTGGGTCCTATAAGAAACCAAGAGGATCCCAGTGGCTGACTGGAGTATTGTTATTAATTTTAACAGTAGCCGCAGGATATTTCGGATATTCATTGACCGGAGACGTCCTTTCAGCAGATGCAACAGATGTTGGAAGAGGAATTGCGGCTGCTACCCCGTTTATAGGTAGCTATTTGGAATTGATATTCTTTGGTGCTGGAACATCTATAGAGTTGTTCCAGAGGTTGGAAGCCTGGCATATTATTATAGCCGGTACCATATTTTTACTATTTGCCATACATTTCTACATGGCTGAATACAATACCATAATGCCAGATCCAAAAGAAGCAAATTACAAGGCACCTTTAATAGATAAAGATGATAAAAACTACAAACCCTGGTATCCGTACAACTTAATGTACATGACACAGATTGCATTTTCTACCCTTGCTTTAATTTTGATAATACCTTCAGCTTTTGCCCTTATACCTAATATTCCGCCTTTGCTATCTCCATTTCCGCAAGTTTCACCCACAAGTCCTTTGGCTTCACAAGTCCCGCCTTACCCCCCATGGTTCCTTTTGTTTGTTTATAAAGAATTGGATTTTCAATTTGCCTCAGTTATAGGGCCCTTCTGGGCAGTTGCAATATTTACTGGAATGCCATTAATATACCTATTTCTTATTCCACTAATAGACAGAAACAATGACTTGAAACCATCAAGGAGGCCACTCATTATAGCAACTGGAATTGTAGGAATTTTTTATTACGTTGCCTTATCTATTTGGGGAGCATTCAGGCCAGGAGTTCCTGTTCCTAATTCCTTAGCGCTGATATTCTTCGTTATACCTTTAGTGATTATGGTGCCTCTTATCTATTATCTTGCTGGGAACTTTGAGAAAGAGAAGTATAAGAATCCCAATGCTTGGAAGATCATGGCCCTGGTTTCTATTGCAGGATTCTTTGGATTCCTTAGCGGCATGTCGATTTATTCATTAATATCGACAGGTTCTGCTCTTTCCTTAGGTGAAACTGTTGCTTCCTTAGTTTCCTAGCATTAACAATACTGGCAATATATGCAGTATACGGAGGAGTAAAAATAAACAAAAATCCAATCAGGATGACAGGAACTGGCTATACTGTATTTGGAGCTGTTTATGGACTTCTAGCTGTTTGGATTTTCACAATGATTAGCTTCATACCTATGACAAGCACAAGGGATCAGGCTATGATAGGCATAGGTCTTGGAATAATTTTCTTCATTTCAGCAGTATTGACAAAGATTTACAGAGCTTATGCATATGGAGAGTAGTATCAAAAAATCCAATTTTATTCAATTCATTTCTTATTTTTATTTAATTTATATGTTATTTATGGTTTAATAAGTGGATATATTTTAGTAACTTCAGATGCTCTAATTCCATTTGTTTTGGCTTTATTAACTGTTGACTCATTGTTTGCATTGGCCATAATATTCAACAGGAAAGTAATTTCTCTGTATGTAAGGGGCTTATTCATATTTATATTAGCTGTCATAGCATTGATGGTACAGGATTTGATTTCAGTAACAGCTGCATTCGTTTTCATTCCCTTAATTTCATATAGTATAAATTGGGATAATTTTGAGCATTATAAAAGCAAGCTAATTTCTGAAATTTTGGTTATTTTATTTATGGGAACTATAGGTAAAATGTACCTTTTAATAACACAGCCATCTCCCGCGGCAATAACCATTGAGTATCTTCCCGACAAGATGTCTGCAATTGGACTACCTACGCCTATTACTGAATATTATGGACTTTTTATAACTACCGCCCATGGGGATATTTTAATAGGGCCTTTAGTGTTTTTTGTAATATTTGCTGCCACTGTCTTATTAGTTGAAAATTACCATCTCATAATTCCACTTTACGTTAAATCTCTTAGAGGGAGTAATAAGATTATGGGAGGTATAGTATCGAGCGGATATGGGGTAGTTGCTGCGATGAGTTGCCAGTGTGAGAGTGCTATCGCTCTGCTTCCCGCTGTCGCAATTCTTTTACTGAATATTCTCTTGATACCATTTTTTATATTAAGTGTCACATTGCTCGCATTTACATATCTCTTCATAATAAAATATTATAATTCTGGAAGACCTAGCTTAATTGTAAAGCCCATAAAAATGAAAACGGAGTTCATAGTGGCCATCGTTTTATTGCTTATAGTACAGGGACTTTTACCTTTAATACTTTTTTTAAAAGAATATGATAATATTATATATTTCTTCATATACGGAATGGCTATGATTTTATCAGGATTCCTATTCGGTGATCCTCTAGCAAAGTCCTTTAAGGCAAAATTAAACAAGGTCATAATTTTCATCCTGTTTATTTTATCACTTATTAATTCATTGATCTGGTTCTTTCCCTACTTTACCCTTTACGCTTATGAAAACCCCCTCAATTATTTCATAATGTCATATTCCATGTTCCTTTCTGGTTTTTTGATCGGTATGGTATATGAAGTGGCAGGTGAACATTTAGGAGTATTCTTCCTTGAAGTCTTTTCAGTAGCATTGGGAATAATTCCCATAATTCTCTATTACTATGCTTTCACTGTTGGGGTAAGAATATGGAAATTCTGGTCTCTGAATGATCAGATTATCATAAGTTTAATTCTCTGGATAATAATGCTTCCTATAATGTGGATTATAACTCAAAAAAGCTTATATGAGGCTTCTAAAAGACTCTTTATTACTTCTTATAAACTTTGAAAGCTATAAGAGCTCCAATAAAATAGAGAGTCAATATTACCGTTGCTATAGTAACTTCCATTACTCCTCCTGTTGCTCCGGGAGAAATCAATAAAGCGATGAAAAAAGCACCTATCACTGCATACCTCCAATTTCTGAACCATACCTCTGGCTTTACTATTTTAAAATAAGAAAGTAGAATTATCACAACTGGTGTCTCAAATGATAATCCTATTCCAATTGAAAGCATTAAGATGATACTAATAAAGTTCTTTATTCCCATAGTTGGTTCAACGTTCAAGCTCCTTGATAGAACAAGTATAACCTTAAAAAGTAGCGGAAGTACTACCATTATTGAAAAAGCAACACCAATAATAAATAGGGCAATTATCGCAATAGGTGCCAAAATTATGGCCTTCCTCTCCTTTGGGTATAATGCAGGAAGTGAGAATTTTATTATTTGATAAATCATTAAAGGAATAGTTATAGCTGCTGATATAGAAATGGAGGTGTATGCAATTGTAACAACTGTATCAAATGGACTAATATTTATCAAAATAAATCCGGGAGGTACAAGCCTTTTTTCAATGAGGTCGATAACTTTTATGGATATGGAACTATAAAAATCTGGGAATGGATAATACAGTTTAATCCCATATATTACAGTTTGTTTGAAACCGAATAGAAATGTTAAGAAGAAAATGGCTATGAATAATATTATGCTTGATCTTAATCTACCGATTAATTCATCCAAGTATTCTAGAAACTTCCTCGGATTTTCTGGGTTATCTTGTGTCATTATTCTGTCCCTTTTAATGCCATAATTACATTAACATCATATATGTTTACATAGCGCTTTTCATAATTACTGTATCTGTATATACATTTATTTACTAATGGGAAATTAAGTTTCAATGGGAAATCTAATAATAGCCCTTGATGTAGAAGACCCAGAAAATGCTTTGAATATAACCAAGAGTGCCATAGGTCTGGCAGATTATGTGAAAGTAGGATACCCATTAATTCTCAATAGTGGTTGTCAATAGTAAGCAAAATTTCTAAAATGGTACCGGTAATAGTTGATTTGAAAATTGCAGATATACCTGATGTTTCTTTCAATATAGCAAATAAAATCATGAGTTATGGTGCTGCCGGGTTTATAGCTCATGGCTTTGTTGGGAAGGATGTGTTAGAAAGGTTAAGGGTTATAAAGGGAGAGATGTATGTAGTGGCAGAAATGAGCCATCCAGGAAGCCTTGATTTCATTACTCCTGTCTCAGAGAAAATAGCGCTAATGGCAAGGGAGATCGGGGCAGATGGTCTTGTCGCCCCAGCAACAAGGCCAGAAAGGATTAAAAGATTAAAGGATATCAGCAAATTGAAGATTATTTCCCCAGGGGTTGGGGCACAGGGAGGTTCGCCCTCGGAAGCCATAAAATGGGGGGCTGATTATATTATTGTAGGACGCTCCATTACGAGTAGTAGTAATCCGAAAGAAGCTATATTAAAGTTATTGAATGAGATGAAGCATTAATGTTTCTCACCAAAGATGAGGAAAAGATATTCGATGGAGAGATGGGGGAAGCACAAGCAATTGCCATTAGATTACTGGTATCGATAGGCGAGATAAATGGAGCCGACAGTTTAATACCAATAAAATCTGCTCATATTTCCGGTGTTTCTTACAAAAACATAGGTGACGGAGGTTTGAAGTTTCTTAAAAAGATAGCTGACAAAGTAAAAGTTCCAACAACGTTAAACCCCTTGGGTTTCGATATGGAAAGAAACGGTCCAGTAGAGGTTGACAGGGATTTTAAAGAAAAACAACTGGAAATCATCAAGACTTTCATGTCCATGGGCATAAAGGAAAGCTTCACTTGCACCCCATATTATTTTTACCAAAAACCAGTTATGGGATCATGTGGCATGGGCCGAGAGTTCCGCCCTGATCTATGCAAACTCCATTATTGGGGCCAGAACAAACAGGGAAGGCGGGCCATCTGCATTGGCGGCAGCCATAATAGGCAAAACTCCAAATTTTGGATTACACTTAGATAAAAACAGGGTTGCAGATTACGAAGTTGAAGTTAATGGAAAATTGGATTATTCCGGTGCAGCAGCCCTTGGTTTGTATTTAGGTACAAATTACCCTGGAAAGATTCCCAGGCTAGTTGGTTTTAATTATTTGAGGGATTTCGAGTTGAAAGCTTTTGGAGCAGCCCTGGCAGCATCTTCTGCCACTAGCATGTTCCATGTTGAAAATAGAACCCCTGATGATACGCTTAATAGAGGTAAGAAATTTGAGAGAATAGAAATTGATTACAATCAGCTCAAAAATTTGATGGAAGAAAAATCAAGCAGTGAAAAACCAGAACTCATAGCCATAGGTTGCCCACACCTCAGCAAGGATGAAATTGACTACATAGCTTCTCTTGTCAAAGGCAAAAAGAAGGATAAAGATGTTGAGGTATTTTTGTTTGCGTCAAGAGAAACAATTAAAAACTCATTAGAGTCGGTAAAAATTATTGAGGAATTCGGAGCTAAAGTCTTTGCTGACACGTGCATGGTTGTAGCACCTCTTAGCAAGAAATATCATAAAACAGCTATAAACTCAGGAAAAGCCTCCTTCTATTTGCCCATGAAGGGATATGGTGGTCAGGAAATAATATTTAGAAACTTCAATGACTTATTGAGGTGGGCCGTAGTTGATTATTAATGGTAGAGGTATTTCACCCGGAGTAGCCAAAGGGAAAATTGCCCTTTGTGATGACTATGTATCCCCCCTAGGAGAGATGGGTAAAGATGGAAGAATAAAATCAGGTAAATGTGAAGACTTAGAGTTCAAAGGAAAAATTTTCTCCTTTAGAGGGGGAAGAGGATCAACCGTTGGGTCTTATGTACTTTTAGAACTGAAAGAAAATTTAACTTCGCCCATAGGAATAATAAATGAAAAAGCTGAACTTGTAGTTTTAACAGGTGCCATTATCTCAGGAATCCCTATGATTGATGGCATTCCCTTGAACATTCTGAAGAACGACGATGATGCAATAATTGATGGTAAATCTGGAAGATTGGAGCTCTTGAATGTTACTCAAAAAGATGTATCCACAGTTTATCTCTTTCACGGTGATAGACTTCTGGTATTGCACAGGTCCGATAAAGTATCTTCCTATCAAAATCAATTCAGCGCAATATCAGGGCACATAGAAGAAGGTGAAACTCCTGAGGAAGCTGGCAGGAGGGAAGTACTCGAAGAAACGGGAATACAGGATATAGAAATCGAGAAGACAGGAAAGCCATTCCCTGTTAGATGGGAAAATATCGTATACATGGTACATCCTATACTCGCTCGGACTAAATCTGATAAAGTTAACCTTAACTGGGAAAACCAGGAATTCAGATGGATACATATAGATGAGCTAGGTAAATTAAATACTGTTCCTAGATTAAAAGAAGCCTTGGAAGAATTAATGAAATTATAAATACGATTTAATTGAATCCATGTTTAAACCGCATTTTGTACATATCTCTCCTTCCATATTGGAATTACACAGTGGACACGAACTGTATTTAATATTCTTAACATACTTCTTTAGATTTTCTAATATAATGTCTTGATTTATATTAGATTTAGCTTCACCGTTTATTAGTTGAGTTATGTCATGAACTCCTTCTAGAATTAACCTATCCAGCTCTTCCCTTGTTTCTGTTCCAATTAATTTCTTAATAGCAGACCTCAGCTCATTTATGTGAACCTTTCTAATTTTGAATTCTTTGTCATTGGTTACTTTCAAAGCCTTTGTCGTTTCTTTTATGAAATCGATGTAATTAAATGAGGTTTCATCACATTTCGAAAAATCTGCCCATATGTCAATATAGTCGTTGTATTTCAACCCCATTTTCTTTCTTGTGAAATTAACTTTTCTTACGATTTTTTGTTTTTCCCTTGAGCATTCATCAACTATGGTATTCAAATAAAATTCTCCCCCATAAAGTTCCCCTTAATATAACCATCAGGTAATGTGGGTATTACATCGATCATTTCTCTAGTAATTTTAATCTCTTTACCATCAATGCCTATGGAATATCCGCCTGAGTTTATTTTCTTCAGTACATCTTGTCCATCTTTTTTACTTAATATAGATTTGATAGATGAATAATAGGACTTGTAGTATTTACCAAGCTTTTCAGGATTTGGCTGAACTTTGAATTTTAGTCCGTGCCAAACACCTTTTATTACAATAAGTTCATCTACATTTAACAATGATTTTAATTTACTTGTTTGTGGCATTTTGAAATCGGTGCTTATGATTAAATTTTTGTACCTAACTCCCCTACCATGTGTTTTGCTTTTTGCTCTTTCCACCTCATTGAAAAGGCTCAAAAATGCTCGCAAATCAAAATCATAATTGATTGAATAATTAGGTAATTTTAATTTAGACCCGTCAACAAATAATCCATAAAAAAGATCTCTGAAATCATTTGCGGCACTTAGGTGGAAATTTCCTGTCCTCTTACTGCCATTTAGGAATATGCGGTTAAAAATTCTGTAGTTATTAATTAGAGTCCTCAATGCTTTAGAGATGTCCCCTTTCAAAATGTATTCAATAACTTCATTTTGAGTCTCACTAAAAAAGCTTTTTGATTCAATGTAAAATATCTCGTCACTGCTGTATTTTTTAGGCCTATTTAAAAAGAAAAGGACCTATAAACTCTTGTGGACAACCTTATCAATTCTGGGTCAGGAGGCCTTATTTTTATTATTTCAGCCCCAATTTTGTCAAGCTTTTTCAAATTAATATTTTTAGAAAATATGTAAATTTTTTCTGCTTTTGTGATTTCTTTTGACAATATTATTTTTCCATAGTCATTCAAAAGAAGGAGAGTGTCCTTCATCTTCCCAATTTCAACATTATCATAGTACACCTTGTTTGCTATAACTTTGTTTACCTCACCTGCACAGTACGGGCATTTAAATTGAGGTGACTGATAATTTATTACTTCCTCACTGAAATCTGAAAAGAAAAGAATTTCCCTAATCTGTTTGCCTGTTACAATTTCAATAGATTTTGGGTTTACTGTAACTCCTTTTTTCAAAAAATCCTTTATCTTGTCAAAAGATGCCTGATCCATATAAATGGAAATATTGGGGAGATCCCATTTTACCCATCTATCTGGAATCCTGACAGTTGATTCAAATGGCAAGATTATCAAAATATTCTGGATCTTCACTATTCTTAAAATTATTGATGTCTTGATAAATAATTTAGAGAGTTCATTGCTATTAAAATACATGTTACATTTCGTGCATTTAAATATGTAATCTGTGCGTAGGGTTATCTTGTTACCAATTAATTCTTGGATCTTCTCCAATATGGTATCTTGATCTATCAAATTATTATCTAGAATTAAAGGGAAATTATAACCCCCATGTGACACTGCTATTGAAACATCTCCAAGAATAGCCTTAATTGGTGTTTCTAGGAATCTATTTTTTCCTTCCTGATAGCTCTCCATGTAAATGAGGGTCTTCACACCATCATATTAATTCTTCATAATATACATTTTCCATTTGGAAAATAAAATATATATTCACTCATTTAGGGCTTATGGATCGGCTTTATATCTCAGATATTTTAAACGATAGCTTTATAGACAAGGATGTAACTATAAAAGGATGGGTTTACAGATGGAGAGAATCTGGTCAGTTAGTTTTTGTTATTATCAGAGATTCAACCAATATTATTCAGGTTATTTTCGAAAAATCCTCTGTAGACGATAAAACATTTGAAATAGCCAAGAAGCTTACCATTGAAAGTTCAGTAGAAATTTCTGGAAAATTAGTTAAGCAGGGCAAAGCGCCAACTGGATATGAAATTCAAGCGAGAACGATAAAACTATACCATCTGGCAGAGCCTTTTCCCATTACAAAAGATAAGAGTGATGAGTTCCTCTTGGATATTAGGCACCTGTGGCTTAGAAGTAGAGAAATGACTGCCACATTGAAAATTAGGGAAACATTGATGGAGGCCGCGAGAGAATACTTCAAGGAAAACTTCTATCATGAAGTCACCCCACCAATGTTCGTTGGTGCGGCTGTTGAGGGTGGATCAACCTTGTTCGAAGTTCCATACTTTGGAGAGAAGGCTTATTTAACACAAAGTTCACAGTTTTATCTTGAGGCATTCATTTTCTCCTTGGAGAATGTCTATACAATACAGCCTTCTTTCAGGGCAGAGAAATCTAGGACAAGAAGGCATTTAACAGAATTTACTCATCTCGAAGCCGAAGCTGCATGGGTAGGAAATCAGAAAATGATGGATTTTGAAGAAGAGTTAATAATTGCAATGACTCAAGCACTTATTGAAAGGAGAAAAGAAGAATTGAATATTCTAAAGAGAGACATAAAGATTTTAAAAAATATAGAAAAACCATTCTATAGATATCCTTATGAAAAGATAATAGAAATTGGAAGAAGCAAAGGAATGCCACTGGAAGACATAGTGGATCTCGGAGAAAAGGAAGAGAGGGAGATAACAGCAGATTTTGATAAACCTATCTTCGTTTACAATTATCCCAAGGTATTGAAGCCCTTCTACCATAGGCCAGATCCAGAAGACCCTAACCATGTGCTCTGTCATGATATGCTAGCACCTGAAGGATACGGAGAAGTAATCGGAGGCGGAGAGAGAATCTGGAGCAAAGATGAATTAATCAACAGAATCTTAGAAGAAGGTCTTAATCCTGAAGATTACGAATGGTATATTGATTTGAGGAAGTACGGAAGCGTCCCCCATTCTGGTTTCGGATTAGGTGTTGATAGAACAGTAACATGGCTTGCCGGTTTGGATCATATTAAAAATGCAGTACCATTCCCAAGGACTATAAGAAGACTCAAACCCTAGGGGATTACGATGGATAACAAAAGATGCGCTTTCGCTGATTTTAAAAATATTTGCCATTACAAATATAAAGGGTATAGATGTATCTACGAAGATTGTGACGTATATGGAAAATACATGGTAAGACAAAATGAGTGTGTTTACCTTAGGGATGAGAGATGTATAAAATTGAATATACTTGGTTGCATTGGAAAAGACAAGTGCATATACTTTACTGAATTCTTGAATGATCCCAGCAATTTTAATGCGGAAAGGAAAGAACAGAAATAAAATGCTTAGAATTTTATTCTAGTTTTTAATTAAGTTTTTACGAAATGCATAATTTGTGGAAAGGAGACTAAAAATAAGGAGGTAATCTGTGAGGAATGCCGTTCAAAGTCCTCGAATACAAATGAGCCAAGGGTAGAGGATTTTAAAATTAAAAGGTGTAAGTACTGCGGAAGAGTATTTACCGACAGATGGTCAGATAGAGATATACAGGAAGAAGAATTGATTGACAATTATCTAAAAAGACATTTTGGAAACGGTGATATAGACTATGAATCATCAGGAGACTATTTTAACAGAAAAGTCAAATATGAATTCAGGCACTCTAACGGGCAAATAAGTAAAGGTGAGTTTTTCATAAAAACCTCTTATCACAGCTGCCCTAGTTGTTCCAAAAAGAGGGGAAATTATTTCGAAGCCATAATTCAATTGAGGGGAACACATGAAAAATTTATTGAAATTATTGACTTTGTTAAGGATACTATTGATTCCCAAAAGAATCCTGAAATATTCATAACCAAAGTAGAAAAGAAAAAAGAAGGTTATGACTTATACATTTCCAATAAAGAATATGCTAAAAATATGAGCAAAAGGATAATTGATAAATATGGAGGCACCATTATCGAAAGCAATAGTCTTGTTGGTAGGAAAGAGGGGAGAGATCTTTATAGATTTACCTACGCGGTGCGGATTCCTGAATTTTCATATCTAGACTTGATAAAATTTAATGGTAGGAATTGGGTAGTTTCAGGGATTCATGGCAACGACATTTCATTGATAGAATTGGGTACTAACAATTTAAGGCATTTTAAATTAAACGATGTTGAAGATTCAAAAATACTACTAAGGAAGGAAGATTATAAAAAGGCAGAAGTTTTATATACGCAAGGAGAAACAACTTACATTATAAATCCTTTCAATTATAAAGAAGTGGCAATAAAAAAGATTGATAATGTAGAATCAATTTTGGTTGGAAACTTGAATGGTGAGATCGTTATCATTCCATTTTTGCAATAGTTATTTTAAGCTTTAATTCATCTATTTCCCATTCCTTCGTATAACCTTTCAAGTTATCCTTAAATTTGGATAGGGTTGATTCTTCTATGGAATTCTTATAGTTTTTATATGCTTCAAGCAAGTCTTTGTCACCTTGTATATCTAGAAATATTTTATCTGTGTAATCAAGGTTCAAATCTTTTCTCATGCTTTGAATTCTTCTTATGATTTCTCTTGCTAATCCCTCAAGATATAGGTCCCTATCAAATTCAGAAGATATGAAAATCGGTATGTTGAGCGATAAATCGGAAATATATCCTTCCTTAACATTCTCTTCCACAATTGCATCAGACTTTGTCACTGTCTTATCTAGTATGACTGCTTCACCTTTCCGATCAAGTTCTGCCTGCATTTCAGGATCTAATATTTCTCTTTCAGCTTCCTGGAGATCCTTACCGAATATCTTTCCTACTTTCTTCCTATCAAGTTTGTAAGTTCTTTCCTTATATTTGGCAGGATCTTCGACTTTCACTTCCTTGGCATTTAATTCCTTTAAAAGTAAATCCTTGTACTTATTAACTAAAGGTTCTAGGGATTTGTCTCCCACTACAACCTCTCTAACTGGCCTTCTTAAAGATATTCCATTTAATTGCCTTATGCGCCTTGATATTTCTACTATGTTTCTTACATCTTGCATTTCTTTTACCAAAATTTCATCATATTTTTCTTCTCCTGGCTCTGGCAACAGATCCATGTGAACACTGTACTTACCGGTTAATTTCTTATATAGGTATTCTGAGAAATATGGGGCAAAAGGTGCAAGCATTTTTGAAATTACTTCCAGTGTTCTATAAGCAACAAAATATGCGGACCTCTTGTCTTCATCCACTGTCTCCTTCCAGAATCTATCCCTGCTGAGTCTCAAATACCATTGAGAAAACTCATCAACCAATTTCTCGATTTCCTCCAATCCTCTGTGTGGTTCGTAATCATCCATGTACTTTATGTAATTGATTAAAGCTTGATTAGTCCTCGATTCCATCCACCTATCGAGATAATTAATTATCTTTTCCTCCTTAGGTACCCACTTATCCAAATTTGCATTTGTGGATATTAAGACGTACGAGTTGTATAAAGTCCCCAAAAGTTTTCTCGAATATTCCTGTGCTATTTCATTAGAGAACCTTTTCGGTTTCCACGGAGGTCCCTGGAAAAAGAATAACCTTAAGGAATCAGCACCTATTTGATCCATAATTACCTTTGGGTCTACAACGTCACCTTTTGACTTACTCATTTTTTCTCCTTTAGAATTTAAAATGAATTCCATGACTACAACGTTTTTAAATGATATATTTTCGAATAGCAGTGATGAAATAACATGAAGGCTGTAAAACCATCCTCTGGTTTGGTCTATGGCCTCGCTTATGAAATCAATTGGGTAGTTTTCCTTGAATAAATCCTGACCCTCAAATGGATAGTGGTATTGAGCATAAAATGCTGATCCTGAGTCAAACCATGTATCTATGGGGTAAGGTTCACGTTTCATAAATTCACCACATTTATCACATTTTACTTTTATATTGTCAACATAAGGCTTGTGAAGTTCAAAATTGGGCGGAATCTCAATTGCCCTATCCAGCAGTTCCTTCTTGCTCCCTGGAATAAAAATATGGCCATTTTGGCAGGTCCATACGGGTAGGGGGGTGCCCCAGAACCTGTTCCTAGATAATGCCCAATCTTTTCCCTCCTCTAGAAAATTTCCAAATCTCCCGTCTCTTATGTACTCCGGCTTCCAGTTGATTTTTTTATTTAGATTAACTATTAGATCCTTCTTCTTCGAAACACCTATATACCATGACTCCACTGGATAATATATTAATTTGGTTCCGCACCTCCAGCAGTGTGGATAAGAGTGGACAATCTTTTCCCTTTTGAATAGCTTACCCTCTTTCTTTAAAAATTCTATTATTTTCTCATTGGCTTCATTTACATCCATACCCTTCCACGGAGATTCTAAATTTATTTTTCCATCCTCTGCTACAGTTACATATAGCTCACCGTTTTCCTTCTTCAATATATTATAGTCGTCAGAACCGAAGGCCGGAGCAATGTGCACTATACCTGATCCATCTTCCTTTGAAACAAAATCCGCTGTAACTACATATAAGCCCTTTTTAATTTTAAGATAAGGAAGGAGCTGCTCATATTCCCAATTCCTAAATTCTGAACCCTTCTTCTTATCTAGAACTTCGTATTCTTTACCCTTTAATATGGCAGGGGCCCTTTCTTCCAGTAACCAAAACTTCTTCCCTTCCAAATTAATCAAAACGTAATCAAATTGTGGATTTACAGCTAGGAAAGTATTTGCAGGCAAGGTCCATGGGGTTGTTGTCCATACTAGAAAATACTCTTCCTTATCCTTCAATTTGAATAACACATAAATTGAATAATCTTCAATATCCTTGTAACCCTGGGCTACTTCATGTGCGCTTAAGGTTGTCCCACATCTTGGACAATAAGGAGAAATCCTAAAATCCTTAAAAAGAAGACCATTTTCATACAATTTCTTCAACGCCCACCATTCCGACTCAATATATTCATCATTCATGGTAACATAAGCATGTTCATAATCGACCCAAAAACCCAATCTCTTGGATACACTTTCCCATTCCTTTACATACTTGAATACACTTTCCTTGCAAAGTTTATTAAATTTTTCCACTCCAAATTCTTCAATTTCTTTTTTGGATTTTATTCCAAGTGTTTTTTCCACTTCAATTTCTACGGGGAGGCCATGGCAATCCCAGCCTGCCCTCCTTGGGAATATATAATAACCTCTCATACTTTTGTATCTTAAAACCAGATCCTTGATGGCCCTGGTTTCAGCATGACCTATATGGGGTGGCCCGTTGGCTGTAGGAGGGCCTTCAAGAAAGGAAAATTTTTGATTTCCTTTATTTTTGTCCAAAACCTTATGCAACATGTCTTCGCTATTCCAGAATTTCTCTATCTCCCTCTCAATACTAAGTTGGTCATATTTCTGTGGAACCTGTTCAAGCATCATTTGTGATAATGTGCTCATTAAAATTTTTTATCATATATTAACAGATTAATTAGTGCGATTCTAGAGTCTTTGCCCTTAATCTTCGATTTTTCTATATATTACTCTTATAATTTCGTTTGAATACCCTTCGGTTTTCTGCCATTAAAATCAATAGTTCCCACATATTTGTGGAAAAGTTATGGATGCTTCTTATCAAAGTTCCTTATTTTATCATCTTTGCATACAATAAATCAAGGGATTGTACTTAAGCTGAATTTAAAATTTTCTTAAATGATTTATAAGCATGTAATTTTCTTGCTGATTCTTAAACCGGGAATAAATCTATAATCTTTATTCTTCTCATGATATCTTAGTTTAATCTTTCTACCATATTCGTTGATTCTATTACATTCATTATTCAATTGAGAATATATATAATAGGTTAGCTTAATACACTGTCTTGTTTCCGTATTATAGACCACCTCTGCATATCTATTATTCCATGTTTCCCTGAATTCATTGAATCTTTTCCTTGATTCTTCTTCTGAAGAGCCATCAAATATTCTTTTCATCTCCTTACCTATTATATTCTCATCATCTGCCACTAGCTTCGAAAGTAAATTTCTTTCAGCGTGTATTATTCAGGATTGAAAATCTGCCCTTTTTCAATAAGCTCTTTCTTTATGTAGTTCACTACGCCTCACTTCCACAGGATCTAAATCTAATTCCCTTGCGACCACGTTCATCGTCCTTTCGATTAGATAAGCCGCCTCTGGCCTGCCTGCACCTCGATAAGCGTCTTGTGGCACTTTGTTAGTCAAAACAGAGAACATCTCCACTCG
>Ga0074075_11313_pt1 | contig 19878 bp, 18 predicted proteins | sample YNPg_E_FD_63712 | JGI IMG/M metagenome (GOLD analysis project Ga0074075, IMG submission 63712) | Hot spring microbial communities from Beowulf Spring, Yellowstone National Park, Wyoming, USA - YNP_Beowulf Spring_E v2 (version 2) | ecosystem: Environmental > Aquatic > Thermal springs > Hot (42-90C)... | reverse complement strand
ATACGCCTTGCGAACTGCTTTATCGACACCCTTCCCTTCAAGCTTAAAAATTCCAGCATTGAGGGTCAGGTTTCAACGAAGCTCTATGTAGGTTTGCCGGAGAGGCTTCCCGAAATGAATATTTTGCTCAGACCCCACGTGGAGTTGAGCTACGAGTACTACAGGGATAGCGGGTTTGATCCGAACGCCACGATAGCCCTATGCGTCGACGAGCTGAGCCGAACACCAAAGTGATATTAGGAGTTCGCTAGAAGTTTGGAGGGTTCATTCCTAGACTCGGTGTTGGGTCGCCGTGAAGATAATGGGGGGCGTCCGCCTTGGAGGTGCGGGCCTGAAGCCTAGCGAGCTTCATTTTACGGCGAGAAGTGTGCCGTGGTTCTCTAGGTGGTATCTCATGTGGTTGTGCTTGAAGACCCTGATGTCCCTGTATCCGAGGGCTCGAAGCCTGTGTATCAAGGTGTCGGGACCCAGGTCTCTTCTGCCGAGTAGGTATGGCGAGTACTCTATGCGCACCTTTTCGAAGAGTGCGAGGGCTGGGTCGTCCAGAATCTCGAACTCCGCACCCTTTACGTCTAGAGGAGTGTGGGAGGCTATTCGGAACTCCCTCAGGATTGTGGAGAGGCTTAGGCTCCTGATCCTTTTGGCGGGCGCTCGGGGCCCCCTCTCCACCCGTTGTAGATAGGTGTATCCATCCTTTCCGAGCGCGTAGTTTTCGAAGGTTATCCTGGGCTGGATGGCGGGGTTTAGCGCGGTGTTTTCGAGCGCTAGCCTGTAGAGTTGTTCTTCGGCTTCGAATGAGTAGACGTGTGCACCCCTCTGGGCGTAGTATAGGGCTGTGTCCCCGTTGAAGCCTCCCGCCTGTATCACCGTGCTACCCTCGAGGCCCTCCGTGTAGTGCGTGTCGTAGAGGAATGTTTCAGCCATGACGGTGGGTGGAACCTTTCTGCGTAGAGCTTTATCCCGCTCGGGGTCTCGATGATCCACCTCCACCTAGCCTCACCGAGCTGGTTGCTCTGCTTGGCTGGGTAGATGAGCCAGTCGTATCCACTGGTTCTAGTGTGTGAGAATCTCACGCAGTTGTCGAGTGCGAAGAACACTATTCGAAGGTTGTCTTCCTTGTTATGCTCGTCGAAGCTGAACCGCTCGCCGTCGCTGAGAACTATCGTGCCCTTCTTCATGTAGAGGGTGCAGGGATTGGTGATGTTGAGGCGCTGTCCTTAGAGCGTGAGCCTACTGTATGCGAGTAGCCTTCCAACCAGCTGCGTCACCCGCATCAGGCTACAATTAATTTCCGAAAAAGGTGATATTAAATTTGTTTCCCATAATCGGGAGCTGTCCGGATAAGGCTTAAACGTGGTGGGCACCACGCAGTTGAATCGGTGAACAACCGTGAAACCCACTACAGATGTGTTTGAGTACTTTAGAAATTTAAAGGTTTTTGTAAGGAATAAGAAGAGGTTCGAACTCAAGGTTATGGCCGTACTACTCTACTTACACGGGCTCAGCCTCTTCAGGGAAGAGCTCGGAGTACTTCGAGAAGCTCTCACTCCCAGCCTCCAAGTCGAGTATACACGAGTGGGTGAGGTGGATGGGTGGGAGGCTCAACTTCGACTCACAGGAGTACTCCATAATAGCCGTGGATGAGGGTGCGGTGAAGTGTAGCGGCACACCCATCTATGTTTGGGCCGCCATGGGTGGACGCTGAGACCAGGCAGCCCATCTGGTTCGGCGTCTCACTCACGAGGACCACGGCTAACGCCCTCAGGGGTTTCTGCGAAGAGTGAGAAGAAGGTGTCTACGTGGGTAACCCGGTCATTCTCACAGACCGGGGTCCGTGGTAGCGTGACTCCGTGGTCAGAGCGGGCTTCCAAAACCACGTGTACCAGAGCTTCGGGCTTCGAAGCTCTGTTGAGTCTTCGGGTGCCTTAAGGATGGTCGAGGGCTTTCTACAACAACATCAACCCGAGGAAAACGCTGTTTATGCCGCTCGTGCACTTCTTGGAGCTATTCGCTACGTGGTACACAGAGTGGAGTGACAAGAATTGGGCTTATCCGTACAGGTCCGTTAAGGGGGCGAAAGTCCCCTTCCGTTCCGTGAGAATGGATAGCCCCCTTATACAAATGTTTTTACAGTTACCAAAAATGGATATACATACTCTTGCTGAAGAGCTGAGGTCGTACCCCTGGGAGTGGGGGAACTTACGCCTGTGGAGAGCGACCCTCCGTAACCCACACGGGGCATTACAGAACGTTCGGGAAACCTCCGCTGTGGGGGGATCGAGCTCGCTCTGAGAAGCAGGAAACCCTCACCGCGAGGATGCCCGTCCGTGAGGGCGGGGTAGTTCACTTAGCGAAGTTTGGTTTTTAACTATCCAGTTTTATGGTATATCAGTTGTGAAATAATTTATATATCATATAGAATCTCTATATTCTATATCCAATAATTTTATAAATAACCTTTATTTTATTAAATCGACCAAAAATGTTTTGTAGAAAGCCTTTCTCAAACAGGACAAAATCGGAGAAACACGGTTTTTGTACAGGTAGGTTTTTTGCGCGTACAAAGCTACCAAATCGTCTTTCCAAAATCACAGTAGTGCTAAGATTCGAAGCTGCTTTGATATCACCAAGTGGAAAAGCTTTTTAAAAAGTTGCGCTTTTCAAGGTTGACCGTTATGGGAAAAACAAACTTCGCGATTTCCACGGCGGCGGTCGCACTCATCGTGGTTTTGGTCGTTGCGGCGATCGTGGGAGTTATTCTTTTGACAAGAACGCCTTCCATCTCATCCTCTACATCTTCACAAACTGGTACAAGCGTGATTAGTTCTGTTCGACGCTCTTACACGCTTGTAGTAATAAGAAACGCACCCACGAATGACATGGATCCTAGAGAAACTTCTTCAATCGATATAGTGCAAAACGTGTACCAGACGCTCACCTATATCGCGCCAAACGGGACGGTTGAGCCTCTTCTTGCGACTAACTGGTCTTACAACCCTAATAAAACCATTTGGACCTTCACTTTAAGGCAAGGCGTGACATTCCACGATGGCACACCTTTTAACTCAACTGCGGTGGTCGACTCGATCGACAACATAGTTCAGTTCGGTGAAGGCGATGCGCCTGACGTATGGAGTGGTTTGGTTAGCGTGAGCGCACAAGGGCCTTACACGGTTGTGATCAAGTGGGCATATCCCGCTAACGTCGCTTTCATAGTGGGCTCGGCCTACGCGGCTTTCATCTTTAGTCCTAACGTGTGGAAAGTGGCGCACGTCGCACCAGGTAACAACACGGGTCTGCACCAGTGGTTTTCGCAGTTTCATGATGACGGAACAGGTCCATACGAAATTCTTTCAAACCAATCGAGTGTGCAAACAGGTGTCACGCTTGTCGCTTATCCAAAGTACTGGGGAGGGTGGAAGAGCGACCAGTTCAAAAAGGTAATCGTGAAATTTGTGAGTAACACAGCAACAGCGGTTGACCTGCTCACTTCTGGTCAAGTGAACCAAACGGGTTTAAACGGCCAGTTCCAGTACGTGCCACAACTACTGAGTGCTGGTGACCAAGTTGTGCCCGCAAAGTCTTTTGCGGCAATCTGGATTCTCTTTAACACAAAGCACCCACTTTTAAACCAAAGCGCGGTAAGAAGGGCGCTTCTTGCCGCGATAAACTACCAGCAAGTTCTTTCACAAGCATACTACGGTTATGGTTCGCTGTTTTCTGGTGGAATTAACCCTGGCAAACCCTTTTACTCTAACGAAACACCCAGTTATCCTCCCACAGGTAACATAACGCTCGCAAAACAAATTCTTAAATCAATAGGAATCACAGGTGGGCTAAATGTAACTTGGACTCTTACTTACTCGTTAGGCAGTCCATTTCTTGGAACCGCGGCACAAGTTCTTGCGACAGACTGGGCGCCTTTAGGGGTCAAACTAAACATCCAAGGGTTACCGTTTAACCAGCTTGCGAAAAAAGCGGGTTACTACAACGCCACGACCGGACAAGTGTTTAGTCCTGGTCCTTTAAGCTATGCTTATTCGTCACAAGCGCAAGACATTTTGCTATTAAACTGGGTAGGTGCGATAAACGACCCCTATCTTGTGATAAACGAGCTATTTGCGATACAACCCGCTCCTTACCAAAACGACATACTTTTCAACTGGGCTTATTGGACAAATCAAACGTTTACGCAACTGCTACAAAAAGCGCACATAGACGAAGCGCTTAACCCGCAACTTGCGCAACAAGAGTACAACACGCTAAACCTGATGCTTTACCAAGCCGCACCTGGCTGGCCGCTTTTTGCGGAAGAAACGGTTTACGCGTTTGGACCTCATGTGGGTGGCTTCGTTTCAAACCCGTACTACGGTTTTAGCTATCCATTCTGGTACCAAATGTATTACAAGGGGTAAAACATGGGATATTGGGGGTATATAGCGCGAAGGGTTGTGCTCGCGTTTTTCGTGGTTCTCGGAACCCTAATTCTCACTTTTTATCTTTCTCACGTGCTACCCGCAAACCCCGCGATTTTGTTCGCTGGTCAAAACCCAAGTCCTCAGGAAATAGCGATGATCGAGCAAGAGTACGGATTCAACAAGCCGCTTTACGTGCAGTTTTTGCTTTACATCTCAAACTTCTTTAGAGGCAACCTCGGCCTTTCGATTAGCACGCAACAACCAGTAAGCGAGCTGATCGCAGAATCGCTACCCAACTCACTCACACTTGCCGCTCTGTCAACACTTTTTTCTGCTATACTCGGAATTCCGCTTGGAGTTGTTGCTGCGCGTTCGCGTAACGCTTTTCTTGACCACTTTCTAAGGATTTTTTCGTTGAGCGGCGTCGCACTTCCGCAGTTTTGGCTTGGGCTTGTTTTTCAGCTTGTGTTTTCCGTAAAACTACACATTTTTCCTATTGCGTCATACGGTGGCTCACTCTTCTTCCTCACAAATCACCCTATCCCTCACATAACAGGTTCCTATCTTATTGACGCATTGCTTTCAGGCCACTTCGGTGACGCCGCAAAGATTGCGTGGAGTCTTGTTTTGCCCACCGTTACACTGTCACTTTATCCCTTAGGTGTGGTGATTAGGCAGACAAGAGGCGCGATGATAAGCGCGCTTTCAAGCGAATATATAAGAACCGCTAAGGCGTACGGTTTACCTGAGCGCGAAATTCACTTTAAACTTGCGCTAAAAAACGCGCTCACACCCGTGATCGTTTCGCTTGGGCTTGTTTTTGCTGGTTCTTTGATAGGCGTGGTTTATGTCGAACAAATCTTCTTTCTTGAACCGGGACTAGGCTTTCTTATAGTGCAGGGGCTTGGGGTGGGGCAAACTTCCACCTCTCTTGCGCTTTCTCCTGACTACCCTCTAATTCTTGGTATCACGATTGTGGTCGTTCTGGTTTACGTAGCTTCCAATTTGGTCGTGGACATAGCGCAAGCCGTGCTTGATAGGAGGATCGCGCTTTGAGCATTGTGAAAACGCTTTTCAAAGAGCGCACGTTTGCCGTGGGTTTTGGCATCGTTGTCTGCTTGTTCTTTCTAGGACTTGCCGCGCCTTTGGTCTCGCCTTATCCAGCGCAGGGAATGGGAGAAACCGTGCCTTCGCCATGCTCTTCACCAGCCGGGGTTTGCGCGCCAACGCTGAGTCACCCGTTTGGAACCGAAGTTGGCGGAAGGGACATAATGAGCAGAATCTTTTTTGGACTTCGCACGTCGATACTCGTTTCTTTGCTCGTGGTTTCGATTTCTTTTGTGATTGGTTTGTTCATAGGTGTTAGCGCAGGCTATTTTGGTGGATGGGTGGATGAGCTACTTATGAGAATCACCGATGTGTTCCTCTCTTTCCCTCATATAATACTTGCGCTTATAATTGTCGCGACGCTAGGTCCTGGATTAAAAGACGTGGTGATAGCGCTCGGTGTAACGTGGTGGCCTTACTTTGCAAGACTCTCAAGGGCGCAGGCGCTTTCTGTAAAGTTTCGGCCGTACGTTCAGCTATCAAAGTACTACGGAGTTCCTTCTTTCAAGGTGATGCTCGGACATTTGATTCCTTCTTCTCTTTCGCCTCTCGTGATACAGGCAACGCTTGACTTAGGTTCGGTGGTTCTTGCAGAAGCCGGTTTGAGCTTTTTAGGACTTGGTGTAAGACCACCAACCGCAGATTTGGGAAGAATGATCTTTGAGTCGATCGATTACGTCACAACCGCTTGGTGGTATCCGCTTTTTCCTGGAATTTTTCTTGCGCTCCTTGTTATAGGGTTCAATTTGATGGGAGATAGCCTAAGAGAGCGTTTTGAGCCCTCTTTAAGGAGGAGTTTTTGAAATTGTTGGAAATAAAAGAGCTTAGCGTGGAGTACGTAACACCATTGGGCGTGATACGCGCGCTTGAGCGTGTAAACTTGAGTGTGGAAAGGGGTGAATTTCTCGGAGTTGTGGGCGAATCTGGCTCTGGAAAGTCGACACTAGGGTACGCGATAATTAGGCTACTTCCGCAAAACGCGAGGGTCAGTGGAAAAATACTATTTGAAGGGTTTGACATTTTGAGCGCAAAAGAAGAGCAGATCAGAAAAATCAGAGGAAAAAGCATCACGATGGTGTTTCAGGACCCTTTTACTTCCTTAAACCCGCTATTTAAAGTGGGAGAGCAAATCACAAGACCTTTGGAAGTGCACTACGCAATGTCAAAGCGCGACGCACAGCAAAAGATGAAACACTTTTTGTCGCTCGTAGGCCTTTCTGATTACGTTCTTTCGTGCTATCCGTTTGAGCTTAGCGGAGGAACGCAGCAAAGGTTGATGCTCGCAATGGCTCTTTCGACCGCGCCTTCTCTTATCATAGCGGACGAGCCGACAAGCTCGGTCGACGCTTCAATTCAAGCGCAAATACTACGCATTCTTCTTGAAATCAAAAAGAAGACGAGTTTTTCGATGATACTTATCACTCACAACATTGAGGTCGCTTCGAGCGTTTGCGATAAGCTGTGTGTGATGTACGCAGGACGTTTGGTCGAGTTCGGTAGCACAAAGCATGTTTTGAGTGATCCGAAACACCCTTACACACAAGCGCTACTTTCGTGCATACCAAGACCAAGAGAAAGCAAAACGCAAACCAAAAAGCTTAGCGCAATTTCTGGAAATCCCCCTGACCCGTTTAACACACCAACAGGTTGCAAGTTTCACCCTAGATGTTCACACGCTTGGAAGCTGTGTGGTGAAGAGGAGCCGAAGGAAAGCGTAGTGGGCGAGCGAAGAGTGCTCTGCCATCTTTATAATGGGTGAAGCGAGTGATCGAAGTAAGGCACTTGGTGAAACACTATACGCGTAGAAGCTTTTTCGTAAAAGAAAAACCAATTCGCGCGCTAGATGATGTGAGTTTTGACATAGCGAATAGAGAAGTGTTTGGCGTTGTTGGTGAATCTGGTTCAGGAAAGACTACGTTAGGGCTTACCACTATTAGGTTTATCGAGCCGACGCAAGGCAAAATCTTTGTCGACGGTGTGGACTACACCTCGCTAAAAGGTAAGGAGTTCGAAAGATTTAGAAAAAGGTTTTCAGTTGTTTTTCAAAACCCCTCCCACGCACTAGACCCAAACTGGAGCGTTTCAAGAATTGTGAGCGAACCCTTAGAAAGCGTTACACAAAAAGAAAAAGAGCAAATGGTTTTTGACGCGCTAAACGAAGTGGGACTTCCAAAAAGCTTTGCGGAAAGGCGTCCTCACGAGTTGTCTGGTGGTCAAAAACAGCGCGTTGCGATAGCGCGTGCGCTCATCAACAAGCCACAATTCGTGGTGCTCGATGAGCCAACGTCCGCGCTCGATGTTTCGATTCAAGCTCAAATCCTAAACCTTTTGGTGGACCTTCAGGAAAAGCATAACCTGACCTACATGCTTATATCGCACGACTTGAACGTAGTGGGAAAACTGAGTGACAGGGTTGCGGTTATGTATCTTGGAAAAATCGTTGAAATTGGCGACACGATCGAGCTTTTCCGCTCACCCTTACACCCTTACACACAAGCGCTACTTTCAAGCTTACCAGGTAAAAAACAGTTTTTGGAGTTTTCTCTTGTAGGAGATGTGCCAAGCGCAAAAGATCCTCCGAGCGGGTGTAGATTTCACACGCGTTGCCCTTACGCCACAGAAATTTGCAAACGTGAAGAGCCTAAGATGCTAGCATTTGGTGACACTCACAGCGTTGCGTGCCACAACACACACCTTGTGAAACAAAAAGCGGTGCAACACCCTGAAAGAATTGGCGGATTTGAAAGAGCTTAAAAAGCGCCAAAAGAAGAACACTTGGGTTGACAGAGCGCGCACCAAAAAGCGACATAACAAAGCTTGCGTTCACTTCTTTAGGCCACTTCGCAAATGACGGCATGCTGTTCTTTGTGCCGCTTGTTGTGGACATAATCGTGCAACAAAGGAAAGTTGCGCCTCTTTACACTTCGCTCATCCTTACGCTGTTTTACGCTTCTTCGGCGATTTTTAGCACGTTTGCAGGAAGAATTGCGGACAAAACCGGAAAAGCCGCGCGCTTGCTTTCGCTCGGAATTTTCGTGCTTTCTTTGGGAGTACTGGGTTTTGATATAGCGCTAAGCGAAACAAACGAACAGATTCTTATCGCGCTTTCTATGCTTTCTTCTGTGATCGCGGGCATCGGTAGCTCGTTTTACCACCCGCTTGGCGCGTCAATTTTACAAAGAAGCTTTTCGAGTCGTTTTCGGGGTTTTGCGCTTGGCTTAAACGGCTCAATTGGAAGCCTTGGTAGAGCGCTTTACCCGATTTTGTTCTTTGCTCTCTCCACTTTTTTAATGGAAAAAGGTGCTCTTTTGTTCTTTGCGCTTTTGGGTGTTGCGATTTCCTTTGTGATCTTTGTCGGACTTTCAGAAAGCAAAATCGAAACAAACAAAGCAAAAAGCCAAAAAAGGGTGGTTTCCACGGCTTTGCTTGTGCTTTTGGCAATAACCGTGGCTCGCTCGGCGACTGTGCAAGGAATGACCGCGTGGTTACCCACGTTCCTTAGCACAAAAGTTGGGTTGTCAACAAAACTCGGATTTCTGCTCACCACGACTTACGTCACGCCGATTGTGGGGCAAATCATTTTTGGGCGTTTGATGGACAAGTTTGACAAAAGACTCGTTCTCACACTCGCTTCGTTTGGCTCTGGGTGTTCGATGTTGCTCTTCGTTACATATTCGTTTGGGGCTTTTGGGTATATAGAGCTTGCGCTGTTCGGTTTCTTCACTTACAATGCATTTCCAATTCTTTTGTCACTAACGTCGGAGTACACCCCAAGAGAAGCGTACGCCTTTGGGAACGCGCTCATTTGGGGAGTTGGCTCAACTGGTGGTAGCGTCATCGGTCCGCTACTGGTTGGCGCGATAATACTTGGCTCATATTCAAGACTGGGTTTTGCGTTTGAAGTGCTCTCAATCGCCACGATACTTGTGGGTGTGTTGCCAATCCTTTTACCCAAAACTCACTGAAAATTCAGAGCGTTTTATTGCGTTTGCGATCTTTTGCTTTAGCGCGTCCAAATCAAAGCCAAGCACGTAAGAAACAGAGCAGCTTTCAAGTGTGTAAAGCGCTCGCGTGGCAAGCCTAGTAAAGCCTTCGGTATCGTTCTTTTGGAGGTGAACATACGCCGCGCAAAGAAGAATCAAAGCTTGAAGCGCAAGCTTTTTTGAACCGCTTTCTTTTCTCCAAAAGTCCTCTAACTCTTCGTGCGCTTCCCAAAACCTCTCCTCTTTGATTAAAGAGGAGACCCTTTTTGCTAGCTCTTGCTCGTCAATTTGCTCATCTTTTCGCTTTTTTATACTACGTACTTCAAGTGGACTCGCCCAAAGCTTTTCGAATAGCTACTAAGGCGCATTCAATCGCTTTAGCGTCACCAAAAACGTCTATCTGAATGTCCTGCTTGACACGCGAATGTTTGTGACGAGCGCTTTGCACTCTTCGGGTTTCAAAAGTGAATCAAGCGTGTGTTTCAAAATCGGAATGTCACGCGGATTTTTTCCGTGGTTTTTGAAAAGCGCAAGAACTCTCAAACCAGCTCACGCTTGACCACAGCCGGGGTGTCGCTCAAACAAATCGTGCACGGTAGCTTGATTTGCGGATTATGGGACACACAAACGGTGCAGACGTAACCCTTTGAGAGAGCGTAAAGTGCGATCTTGTCCACTTCATGTAGAAATTCGTGAGTCTTTAAACGTCCTTCTACCATCCCTTTTACGGCGCTCTCCAACATGGAGTTCAAGTCTGATTTTGAAAGCGTTGACGCAAGAATTCCTCTCTCATTTGCGACGTACCTGCTTATCGCGGACTGCGAAAGTCCAACCATTTTCGCAACCTGAGTTTCACTAAAACCCAAAGAGAGAAGGCGCTCAACCGCAAGTCTCTTTAGTGCGGGTATGAGAGATCTTGTTGTCACTTCAAGAGGCGAATACACAACTTGGTCCCATTGCTTAAGGATACAAGCTGCGCATATTTGAAGTTTGTGTGCCTTGTGGTTAGCGAGCTTGGTGGTGGATGGAACGCGTAAATCGTGTAATTCGAAATGTTACAGAAACGCTTAAACGTCACCAGCGAGAAATAACCACTTTTCTTTCGGTAAAGAAGTAAATCATGTCGTCCCCACCTTGCGCATGCAAGTCGCCGAAGAAGCTGTCTTTAAGTCCTGCAAAAGGGTAAAACGCGATTGGCGCCGCAACTCCAACATTCACACCGATGTTACCCGCTTGAACGCTTTTTACGAATTTTCTTGCGGCACTTCCGCTTGTTGTAAAGATGGTCGAAGCGTTGCCGTACCTGCTTGAGTTTATCACTTCGATTGCGTGCTCAAGGTTTTTGCAAGTGATAACACTCGCAACTGGCCCAAAAATCTCTTCTTTTGCGATTCTCATGTCAGGCTCCACTTGGTCAAAAATCGTTGGTCCCATAAAGAATCCGTTTTGGTATCGCTCAACCTTTGCGTTTCTTCCATCGAGCACGAGTTTTGCGCCTTCGGAAACGCCTAGCTCCACATAAGATCGCACTCTTTCCAAGTGTTCCCTTCGAATAAGCGGTCCCATGTCTACATCTGGCTCAAGCCCGTAACCCAGCCTTAGTTTCTTTGCGGCTTCCGTGAACCTTTTTAAAACTTCATCGTGGTTTTCTGGAAAAGTCACCAGAACTGAACCCGCAAGGCAACGCTCTCCGGCATTACCGAAAAACGAGCTAATCAGGCTGGGAATTGCGAGTGAGAGGTCGGCGTCTGGCATCACTACCTCAAAGTTTTTCGCAGAAGCCCCAGCTTGAACCCTTTTGTGGTTTGCGCAACCCTTTTTGTACACGTACTCGGCCACGGGCGTTGAACCCACAAAGCTCACACCGGCCACAAGCTTGTTTTCAAGGATTGCGTCAACGGTCTTTGCCGCGCCGTTTATCACAGAAATCACGCCTGGCGGAAATCCAGCCTCGTCAAACAGTTTTGTCACAAAGTTCATGCTCAAAGGCGTCTTTTCCGAAGGTTTCACGACAACCGAGTTACCAAGCGCTACGGCGTACGGCAAAAACCAAAAAGGAACCATCAAAGGAAAGTTGAAAGGCGAAATTACCGCGAAAACACCAACTGGAACGCGGTAAAGCTCTTCGTCAATTCCACGAGAAATCTCCAAGTTGTTTTTTCCCATCATGTGGTACACTGCGGCGCAGGACGCTTCGACGTTCTCGTATGCGCGCACCACTTCGCCCTTTGCCTCCTCAAAGGTTTTACCGTGCTCTATTGTTATCACGCGCGCAAGTTCGTCCGCCTTTTCCCTTAAAAGCGTCTCCAACACAAACAATCGTTTGATTCTTTCTGTGACAGGAATTGCCGCCCACTCTTCTTGCGCCTTTTTTGCGTTTTCAATCGCCTCGTCCACTTGTTCTTTTGGCGTTTCTGGTGCGTGAGCTATCACTTTTCCAAAAGCCGGGTTGTAAACAGGATGGCTTTCCTTTGAATCCACTTCCACAAGCCTTCCTGCGTAGTAGTTTTTCAAAACTTCAATCAAAGCGCTCATCACTCGACCACCTCCATGTCAGCAAGTTTCAGCGCTTTGTCGAGCGCTTCAACTCCTTTGTCCACTTCTTCTTGTGTGATGATCAAAGGAGGTGCTATCACAAAGTGGCTGATCCACGAGTTCACGTAAACGCCGTCTTTCATCATCGCCGATGCCACTTTGTCCGTCATAAGCGGCAATCCCTCTAGTTTGTCTTGGTAGGTGTTAAAGGGTTGCTTGGTGCTTCTGTTCTTCACAATTTCCACAGCCCAGAACAACCCTATCCCTCTTACATCGCCGATCGATGGGTGTTTTGCTTTTAATTCAGTAAGGCGCTCACCCAAGTATTTTCCAATTGTTTTTGCTCTTTCAATCAAATTGTTTTCTTGGTATTCTTCGATTGCCGCCACAGCCGCAGCAAGTGTCAAAGGGTGCGCTTCGTAGGTGTGACCGTGTGCAAAGTAGTTGTGCTCAAAAAACTGAGCAAGCTTTTCGCTTGTTGCGGTGAGCGAAAGCGGAATGTACGCACCAGTTATTCCCTTTGCGGTGGTCAAGATGTCTGGCTTTACTCCCCAGTGGTCAACCGCAAACCACTCTCCAGTCCTACCCCAACCACTCATAACTTCGTCTGTTATCAAAAACACGTCGTGCTCTTTTGTGATTTCCCGTAACCTTGGCATATACTCCTTTGGCGGCACGATCACACCGTTTGTTCCTGTTACGCTTTCCACAATGACCGCGCCCACGTTTCCTTCATTCTTGATCACGTACTCGATAAACTCAGCGCACGCAACACCGCACTCTGGGTAGCTCAAGCCAAAGGGACACCTGTAGCAATACGGGTCTGGCACATGAACCACACCTGGAAAGGCTCCAGTGGAGTTCACCGCTATCCTTCTAAAGTCACCAGTGAGCTCTATGCTAGCCGCCGTCGAGCCGTGGTAGGAGTTGTAGCGTGAAATGATTTTTGTTTTGCCTTCTTTTTTGTAAAACATTCTCACAATTTTCACAGCCGCTTCGTTCGCTTCCGTGCCAGATGTCGCAAAGAAGTATTTTGTAAGGTTTTTTGGCAAAACTTCTTTGAGTTTTTGAGAAAGCTTTGCCCTTACCTCTGTGGCAAAAGCTGGTGAAACGTACGCAAGCTTTTCCGCTTGTCGCTTTATCGCTTCTATCACTCTTTTGTTTTTGTGGCCCAAGTTTGAGCACATTAGCTGTGACGAAAAGTCGAGATACCTTTTACCGCTCGAATCTACAAAGTAACAGCCTTCCGCGTCGACCACAGTAAGAGGCTTCCAAGAGGCTTGTTTTCGCCATGTGCCGTAAGTCAGTTTTTTCGTGATGTCGGACACTTCTTCCAAAAGATTTGCGTTGTCTATTGAACTAGACATTAATCCCAAATGGTTTGATGAAAAACATGCATATAAATCTTGTGAATAATTGACATAATACTAATTGACACTGTTTTATGTGGAGAATATTTTAATTAGTTGCAAATCCTTTGGAAGAATTAATAGGAACACTGTTCCTAAAATTTTTTAATTGGACTAGAAAACACTTGAAGTGTAAATCCACCTAGCATTTCTAGAAGCCAATGACACTCAGTTTTGCTCAACCGCTTTGAATTAGTGCGGCGCTTATGTGAAATTTTGATAGCCGCTCTAATTTTACGATCTTAAAGAATCGCGAAAGTCAACGATATCAAAAGCGTAAAGTTTTGTGCAAAGCACCTGCTGTGCGACGACTGCGCTAGACCTCGTATCGTTGGAGCGGGTGGATTCGCGCTTATACTACCAATTAAATCTAAAACGCTGGTTCTTACACCTCTTTTACGCTTGGCATGGTTTTACTCATTAATTATTCGTCGTCACGAATCACACGCATCATTTTATACTCAAATGTGCAAACGAGCGCCCAGTTTCACTTCAAATTGAGAACAACCAATCATAAAATTTAAATTATCATCGCATGGCCAAAAATACGAAGTAAAATGTTAGACAGTTTATGGGACTGGCTGATATTTATAGCGGTTGTGTTGGTGCTGTTTGGCGGCGCAAACAAGATTCCAGAACTTGCGCGCGGTTTGGGTAGGGCAATGGGCGAGTTCAGAAAAGGTCAGGCAGAGGTTGAAAAGGAAATAAGAGCGATGATGAACCAAGAACAGAAAACCGAACAAACCTCAAAAGACAACACTCAAAATGATTCTAAATACCAACAAAAGATAGCCGAGCTTGAAGCGGAAATCAGTAGACTTAAGCAAGAGTTGAAAAAATCCGCGTAAGTGTCACAATTTGAGCGAAAAGTCGCCACTTTCTTCTCTGTACTCTCATTTCGCTGAACTATCACGCCGAATTCTTGTAGCGGTAATCGTGTTTTTTGCTGAGTTTGCGTTTTTTCTTCTTCTTTACGCTTAAAAAAACCGATTTCGGTGATTTCTCTTTATACTACCCTTATCCCAGCTTCTTTAAAAGCATAAGCGTTCAGCTTTTTTACTCAATAAGGACTCATTTTGTGCAAAACGAGTTCACACTTATTAACGTTGGCTCATTTGACACGCTTGTTGCGGTGCTTTACGTGTCCGCTCTGCTTGCCGCAATCTTTTCTATTCCCGTTTGGGTGTACGAAATTTCGGCTTTCGTTTCACCAGCGCTCACAAAACGCGAAAAAAGAGTGATCAGGCTTATCGCTTTGCCCTCAATCTTTTTGTTTTTGCTAGGTGTGTTTTTCGCGTACGAAGTTGTCCTTCCTGCGCTTTTCAAGATTCTTTATTTGTTAACGGTGGCGCTTGGCGTTGAGCCCACGATGAGCGTGAGGACTTTTGTGTCAATCGTGATCGTTTACATGCTCGCACTAGGCGCGTCGTTTGAAATTCCGATGGTGATGCTAGCACTGAGCTACTTGAGAATCGTGTCTTACGAAACTTGGAAGAGGAACTGGAGGTGGGTTGTGCTAATTTGCTTCTTTATTGCGCTTTTGATATCGCCCGGCGCAACTGGAGGGCTCATGGAAACGGTGATAGGGCTCACCCTTAGTTCTCTTTATCTTTTAGGCTTGCTACTTGTAAAATTGTTAGTTAAGACTCCTGCTTGATCATAAAGTACGGGTTCTTTCCTCCGACTTCTAGGTACAGTATCCTGTTGCTGAACTCGAGAAGCTCTGACACTTTTTTCAAGTCTACCAAAGGAAGTTTTGAAAACGCGCTGTAAAGCTTGATCGTGTGCGCTATGTGTTTTGGAAATTCCAAAAACTCTCTCACGTACGAGGGCATCATTCGAAACATGAACTTTTGCGCGTTAAAGACGAGGTCGCGTTTGTACCCCTTTATCGTGGTCTTCCAGCTTGTGTCAATAAACCTGCCTTTAAAATACTTTTTGATATAGAACACGTGGTTTCCGATCATCTGTAGAATCTGGATTATCGCAGGGTGGACCTTTGTCTTCATCACTGGGGTGAGAAGGTCGTAGCGATCCCAGTCGAGCGTGAAAAGCTTGTTGTTTCTCAGTGCGTCGTCAAAAATCCTAGTTCCTGGAAGTGGTGTGTATAGCGAAAACTGAACGGCGTCCGCACCCGCATCCGCAAGCTTCCACGCGAATTTGAGCGTGGTTATCATGTCGTGTAGCGTTTCGTAGGGCGCACCGAGCATCATGCCTATTAGCACCACTACACCGTTTTCGCTCAGCATACGAACCGCCTTGACCGAAAGGGGTGTGAACAATCCCTTGTGCATTTTTTTGAGTATCTCTGGACTTCCAGATTCAATCCCAAGAAATCCAACGCGCAAACCCGCTTCAGCAGCCCTTCTTATAAGCTCAGGATTCTTTGCGGTAACGTCAGCCCTCATTTGCGCTATCCACTTAAAGTTGTAGCGCTTTTCGATCATCAGGTCAAAAAGGTGCATTCTTTGTTTTACGTTCGGGTAAACCACAAAGATGTCATCAGTGAAGAACACCCAGTCATACCCGAGCGCCTTTACTATATCAAGTTCCTCGATTATTCTTTTATTGGATTTGTTGCGCCACTTGTTGCCCCACGTTGGGGTGACGCTACAAAAGTCACACGCATAAGGACATCCGCGTGATGTTTCGACGCAAGCGACGCTATCGTTTTCGCCAAAAACTTTGAAAGTATAGTTTCTTTTGTCCACCAAGTGATACGCAGGAATTGGAAGCTTATCCAAGTCAAAAATGAGCGCTCTTGGCTTAGTTCGCACAAATTTTCCGCTTTTTGTCTTGTACACGATGCCCGAGATGCCCTCAAACCCTCTTCCTTCCGTTATCGCGCGCGTGATTTCGATTATCGTCTCATCACCTTCGCCCAAGACCACGATGTCAAAGCCACCGCGCAAAACGTCGTAAGGTAGAAAGGTTGCGTGGTGACCTCCTGCGACAAGCACCGTGTCAGGAAGGTGCTCTTTGATCGTTTTTGCGATTCTGAGTGACGTTCCGTGCGCCGCTGTAGCGTGTATTGTGATACCCACAAGCTCGGGTGAGTAGCGCAACGCCTCATCCACAACACTTTCTACACTCGACATTTTGTCCGCTTCCATATCCACCACTTTGACCCATGTTCGCGGAACTGTGAGGATGTCACCCGCAAGTTGAAGCAGGCCAAGTGGTGTTGGAAGAAAACCGAATTTGGTGAGGTACGCGCTTCCTGTAGGGTTAGAAGGTCTGATCAAAAGCGCCTTCAGAAAGGTCCCAAATATCTTACGTTTAAAAGTTTAAAACTTTATCCCAAGTGTGAGATTTGGGAAAAGCTTTTTGAGCTTCACGATTTTCGGCGCAATCACAAAAACGCAGTAAGGGTTGCTCGTGTTTTTAAAGTAGAACCTTTTGTGGTACTCTTCTGCGGGATAAAAGCTTTTAAAAGGTTCAACCTGTGTGACCACTGGTTTGGGATAAACCTTGGCTTCTTCTAGCTTGCGTATCTTTTCAAGCGCCTTTGTCTTTTGCTCTTCACTGTGGTAAAAGATCACCGACCTGTACTGAGGTCCCACGTCGTAGCCTTGTCTGTTTGGGGTCGTCGGGTCGTGCGTCGCAAAAAACACGTCCAAGAGTTCATCGTAAGTGACCTCATTTGGGTCAAACGTTATTTGCACCACTTCTGCATGGCCCGTCGTGCCCGTGCAAACCAGTTCGTACGTTGGATTTGGCACATGTCCTCCTGAGTAACCGGGTTCAACCTTTAAAACGCCTTTTACAAGAGAAAAAACCGCCTCAGTGCACCAAAAGCAACCACCGCCAAAAGTGGCCAACTGTGTCATACGCTTGATTTCTAAAAAACAAATTTAGAGTTTTCGCGTAACCCTGCGAAGGCTTTGCTCGAATATCCTAAGCCCATTGTCCAAAAGGTCCTGCTCTATCGTAAGGGGTGCCATAAACCTCATCACGTTTGAATAGTGGCCACAGGTGTGCATAAGAACACCTTTTTGAAACATCTCGCTCCTTAAAGCGCTCGCAAGCTCGGGCGCGGGTGTCTTGTTTTGGTCTTTTACAAGCTCAACCCCTATCATGTAACCCTTTCCTCTGACTTCTCCTATTTCAGGAATGGCCATTGCGATTTCCTCAAACCTCTTTTTGAGGGTTTCACCGTTTGCTCTCACGTGTTCGAGTAGGTCAGAGTTTTTGAGCTCCTCTAAAACCGCTCTTCCGGCAGCAAGAGCAACCGGGTTTGCTCTGTACGTTCCTAGGTGAAACGCCTTGGGCAAGTTTTGGTCATACTCTTTTCTGTAAGCGATCATCGAAACAGGGATTCCTCCGCCAATGCTTTTTGAGACGCACATTATGTCTGGGGTGATCGAGTAGTTTTCGGAAGCCCAAATTCTTCCTGTTCTCCCAACACCAGTTTGAATCTCGTCCACGATCAAAGGAACGGAGTACTTCTCCGTGACCTCTCTGAGCATTGGTAGAAAATCATCAGGCGGGACGATGTATCCACCCTCTCCCTGAATGGGTTCAACCAAAACGCCCGCAACAGGACCCACGCCTGAGTAAGGGTCTTTGAGCGTGTACTCCAAAGAGTCGACCACAACTTTTGCCACATCTTCCTCTTTCACTTTTATCGGGAAGCGATAGGTGTAAGGGTAAGGCAAGTGGTAAATTTCGTAGGGGGGTACACCCGCGTACTCCCTGTAGTGAATGTTACCGGTTGCGCCAACAATTGCACCGTGCACACCATGGTACGCACCTCCAAAAGCGATGATTGTCTTCTTTTTTGTGACAAAGCGCGCAAGGCTGATTGCGGCTTCGCACGCATCGGCGCCTGTCACGGTGAACATCACGCGCGCGTTGTTTTGAAGTTCACCTGGTAGAGTCGACACAAGCGTTTCAAGAAACTCTATCCTCGCCTCTGTTGGTAGCTCGTTTATGTGAACGATCTTTTCTATTTGCTCTCTTATTGCTTTGAGCACTGCGGGATGAGCGTGTCCCAAATTGAGAACGCAAATACCCGCAAACCAGTCGATTAAGATGTTTCCGTCCATATCTTTGATCGTCGAGCCACGAGCATCTGAAATCGCAACGGGAAAGTATTCCGTGTAAATTCTTGTCGATGTTTCAAGCTGCGACTGCTTTTCGAGCATAGCCTTCGAAACTGGACCTGGTAACTCGGTTTTTATCACGGGCGCTTCTTGGTAACTCAGCCTTTTGTTCATGTTTGTTTCACGCCATCTTTTAGATTTAAATATTTTTAAAGCTTACAAACTAAAGTGAGCGAATACTACAAGAACGGAGAAGAAAAGTTTGGCAGAATTTTCCACGTGGTTTTATTCACATTTTTTCTCGTTTTTTTGTAAGAGAGCTTCACAGAGTGGCATTCGAAGAAATCACGAGACGCATAGACCAAAACGTAAAGAGCGTGCTAGACATCGGTTGTGGACCAGGCTCACTCACACTCAAAATTGCAAAAAACGCGCCCGAAGTAAGAGTTTACGGAATAGACCCTTCGCCTTATATGATCAAAGAAGCGAACAAAATTGCGCAAAAAAACGTGAAATTCGAACTCGGAAGCTCCACGCTTCTTCCTCCTCTTAACTTTGACTTGATTTACACCGTTCTTTCCTTCCATCACTGGGCAAATCAAGAAGATTCACTCGAAAAAATCTACGAACACCTATCAGGAAATGTGTTCCTTGTGTTTGAATACAATAAAGACTCTCCACTTTTTCACCTAAACTCCCACAGCATGTCGAAAAAGCAGTTTGAAAGCCTAAAATCACCCTTTCAAAAGCTTGAGGTGCGAACAATTGGAAGAGTGGTCGAAGCGATCTTTTACAAGCTATAAGGTTGGGTTGAGTGTTATACTTTTTGTGACACAGACATGGTCGCAAGCAAGGAAAGGTTCGCCATTCACTGACTTACAAATGTTACACGCGTAGCCTTGCGAAAGGGCGTAAAGCGCAATTCTATCGATTTCGTGTAAAATTCGATATACAGGAAGCTTTCTTTGTGCGATCAACTCGCTTAAAGTGTTCACCTTTTCTAATATTTCTGGGTGTTGCGAAAGGTCTCCAAACGCGCCTCTTTTGCGATGCTTGTATCTGCTCACACTTGGTTGTGTCAACCCTAAAATTGAAGCAATCTCAAACTCAGTAAGCCCCTTTTCCATTAAACTGAGCGCGATCATTCTCTTAATTCCTGGAATTAAGGATTTTGACACAACTTCAAGCGGCGTGTAAAATGTCATAAATCACACATGTAAAAAGCAAGATAAAGACCTTACTATAATTGTGTTATTCCTTCGAGCAAAAAAAGCAAATAGCCAAGAAACACCGCTTCCACATAAAGAGTGAGTGAAGACATCAAAAAACATCGAAGATGAAAATTGCAAATCAAGCTAAAAAGCGAAATTTTTAAAGAGCT
>Ga0074075_18641_pt1 | contig 19971 bp, 16 predicted proteins | sample YNPg_E_FD_63712 | JGI IMG/M metagenome (GOLD analysis project Ga0074075, IMG submission 63712) | Hot spring microbial communities from Beowulf Spring, Yellowstone National Park, Wyoming, USA - YNP_Beowulf Spring_E v2 (version 2) | ecosystem: Environmental > Aquatic > Thermal springs > Hot (42-90C)... | reverse complement strand
CGCCTACGTAGAGTGAAACCCTATGTGGGGCATCCCTATGCATGTAGATGTCAGCCTTCGTGGCAGGATGTTTCGGAGCTTTAGCTGGGAGAGTAGACCACTTAAATCTATGATCTAATGTCTTAATATATCACTTTGGATTATACTGTCTTGTGAATAATTCAACCGTTTTCGCGTATTCGCGGAGACCCTTCTTCTCTAGGCTCAGTTTAAGCTCTCTGAATTGGTTTAGGCTCTCATTGGTGAGAACCGAGCTTAAGTAACTGTGTGCAATATTGGGTGACTGTGTGAATAGCCGCGTTAGGGTTTGCGCGAGCCCCCTGTATTCTTCGATTAGCATGGGTAGAAACACTTCTGTGGCAGCTTCCACGCCGAAGAGGAGGGCTATGTTTGTTGTCATTGAGTATGCAGATGAAAGCTTCCTTGACGCATCTTTCAGAAAGGCGATTAACTCGTCCTCGGGTACTTCGGTTGGCTTCAGCTTCTCTATCTCGACTCTAAGCGTCCTCACTCTGCTTCTTGTTTGCTCAAGTGTGAACATGAGCATATAGGCTAATGGGTTCAGTGTGATGATCACGCTCCTCCTGTCGGCTTCAACCTTTTTCCTCTGCAGGTAGCCGAGTCTTACCAGCTTCTCGAGTCTTCCAACAAGCGTGGCCCGTGAAACCTCGCTTCTCACACGCTTCGCAAGTTCGTTGAACTTCAGATCACCAGACTCATACAAGGCCTCCAAGATCCTCCTATCCTTCGAGTCAAGCCTTCCTTCTCCGAACCGTTTCACGTCGAACAAGCCTTCAATGGACATTTCGAGTTATTATGCGGAATCCACTATTTAAGTTTAATGGTTAAACTATTAAACTAAAACTCTACTAGCAAATTAACCAAGTATCAAAATCCAGGAACAAAATAATCCTGCAGATTAATTAAATATGTTCTCGTATATAAAGCACAGTAACCATTACGCTGGACATTCCACGTACATGGTGCGTTGATCAAGTTCTCCGAAAATAGATGATGTCCGGATTAGAGAGTGGTGTGCGTGGTATCCAGGAGTGGAAAACCGTTATCCAGACACCACCGCTTTAATACAAAAACAGATTTAAACCTAACAATAGTGAGATTTTTTGCCTTCATCCTATTATGAATATATCCACTGTAAAGTGGATTCTGCAAAGTAGGACAAAAAGTTATCCCTCATCCGATGGCGCCTAGGTAAGCACTTACTCATGTCACCTCCACTCTCGGTGTACTAGAGCATGAATAGTTCTAGGAAGTCTACGAGTGCAGTGCAGGTGTGCTCCCTGGATTGACATAGTTATGGAATAACCTGCTCTTGTCTTTAAGGTAGCCTTGAAGCATCCAAGCGGGCTCCGAAGCCTGAATGTCTTTGAGCGTGTTAATGGGACTCGGCTAGGGAGGAGTGTGGTGCCTAGTTGCATTGGACTTATACCCCCGAGGAACAATTGGCTACCAACATCTTTTCTTCTCATTCTTCTGAGGAACCTGGGGGCGCCCTACGTGGTTTCCGCGGGTTAGTTAGGTCCCAACAGAACCAGACGGGCTGTCCCTGTAGGCATCCACCACTCATCCAGACGCAGATGTGTCTTCACCGCACTTCATAATATACCCCCACCGACCGTGGTGGCCGGTGCTCGCCTGAGCGGTTCCACCTAGCCGGGTCTGCCCTTGAGAACACTCCTCACCCAATCCCCCGACGGATACGTCCGACTTGTGATGACTCCGATAGCATCCCGAAGAGCGCTGAGGTTTTTCCGAGGCTCAGCCCGAACGCGAAGGTAGCACCGCCACAACTCCTACAAACCTCTTCTTATTCCTCTCGAAAGCATTTAAATCCCTAAAGAATGTGAATATGTCCCCCGTAGTGGGCTACCCAAGTTGCGCCCAAATTTATAGGGTGGCGCCCACTACGTTTAAGCCTTCTCCGCACGCCATCTAGTCCAGTACAAAATGGGTCCCGAAGGTAACTGGCGGCCTTGGGCCCTAGATAGTGGTCACGCTGAGAGTCGAGTCCGCCTTCATTTACCTCGCCGCCTTGACGTTCTCGTCGCCAAAGGTGTTTGTGACGGTTACGTAAATAGGAGCAAGAAAGCTCCGAGCTTTAGCGGGTGGAGAGATGAATTGCGAACTCTTAAATATTTTGGTGGGAACACAGGGATTGGCGAGTCGCTAGACACGTGGGGGACGGGTGGGGGAGAGAGCGAGAGAGAGTGGGTGGGTGTGTATGACAAGCGGGCCACGGGGTGTATCTCTGTGGCGGGGGGTGTTTCTTGCTGACACAGCCCATCGTGAACCCGCTGGGATGAGGACCATGCGCGAGGGGCTCAACGAAGCGGGAACCTCCAACCCTTCAGGGTGGATAAGATGTCAGATAGCAGTTTCCGGGGGTGTTACCTACCGCCTCGGGCAACCCTTTTCCGAGAGAAGAGAGGGCAGCCAAGTCGTACGGTCACACGATGGAGATAGACGAAGTGTAGAACTGGTGAACGTTATCAGGCTACAGAGAACACACGTTCGAGGTAGGGTGACTAGCCAGCATTCGAGTGCACATGGCTAACCGATAAGAAAATATAGTTATCGTAGCTAGTGAAGTGGTCTCGTTCATCATTTTAGACCCATTCAGGTTAACATGGGGTGGAAGTACGATCACGGGGCAACTAGGATAGTTATGAATACTCGTCCCTAACAGGCGGAGGTGGACTATTGTCTAGCGTGGTAAAATAGCTTGGAAATGCTTCAATTAAACTTTAACGTGCCTTGTTTTGACGTCTCTTACCTTGGCGAGTTCGCCGTCGGTGGTTACCAAGAGGGCTCTTTCGGCTTTTGCGAGCGCCAGTGCGAAGCAGTCAGCAAGTGATAGGGTGTCTGGGTGTCTGCACTTCTCTAGCGCTGCGGCTCTTATCAGTTCTTCCTTGTTGACCACTTCGAGCTCGGTGTTACGCAGTTGGAAATACCATGTGTCAGCGGTTTGTCTTCCGAGCTTTTGGCACGCCTTATAATAGAACTCCGCAAGGTTGAAGGCTGAAATCAGCCCCTGGCACCGCCCTGAAATTANCCGGTCGAAGTAGCTTCTTACCCCATCGTGGTCGGCGAAGTGTAAAAAAAGGACGCCGGCGTCTAGAACCAGTTTCTCGGTCATCGCTTAGCTTCTTCCATATGTTCCTTTTCAAGCTCTCTAACTGCAGAAGCCAATAGGTCCGACTTTTCCTTGGCTACTCCCCTCAGTTCGCGGAGGGATTTAAGGGGGACAAGAAGCAGGCCTCCCTCTACCTCGACGAACTCAACCTTGCTTCCCTGACGCAGACCGTACTTCTTCCTTATTTTTGAAGGAATGGTCACCATGCTCTTACTCGTAACCGTCGCAACCTTCCCCATATTTCTGCACCACAAATATTAGCCATAACCATGTATTTAAGCATAATATATGGTGAGTGATTGTGTCCGAGCAACAATTTCGCACGCTTAAAGTCCACGCACAACATACCCTAATCCGGACACTATCCTAATAAAGGGCATGTATCTTTTTATCGCAACTAGCACGCAAATATTGTTTGGCGTTAATGTAACAGCTTGATCGGTGTCACGCATGGTAGAGATCGGCGAGACGTCAGCAACGGCTCCCTTCCAGTCATCTATAACTTATTGTCAACCTTGAAAGGTTTCGATATCACGCGAAGTAGACCGATAACCTCCGACCTAAGAGTAGCTGTGTCGGAGACCCCGTGGTTTTGGGTGGAAGGATGCTGGCAACATTATTCCGCAATATCAAGGCCTTTATAAATGTGGGTAAAACTATGATTTATGGGTAAATCCGGGTGCGTATAGTAAAGGTCGTCAGTCGTGGGAAGCTCATGCTTTACGGGGAGTTGAGGGGTGCGGACAAAGCGGTTCTGATTAACGCTGGAACCGCCAGAGCGGCTTTAGCGAGCTTTCGAAACTCTCACTCAAGAATCCTCCTCAGCTCAAAGAACGCGCAGTCGTGAAGCAGAAGCCTTCTTTTCTTGGTTTCATCCTTCTGAATCAAGCCTTCGACGTTTAAGTCCTCCAGGACTAGGAGGTCGTACTCCCGCTCCAGCAGTGCTCCGAGCTTGAAGAATAGGTCCCGCCTAAAGTTTCCGACATGTTCATACTCCTTAGCAAGTTTCCGCTTGGCTTTAACCCAGTTCCCCCAAAGCTTCCTCTTTTTGGAAAGCCTTCTCTGCAGAGCCCGGATTCTTTCGAGTGAGCGCTCAAGCGGCCTAGGGTTCTCGACGAAACGGCCGTCTGAGGGTGTGGCAAGCCTCGCTGTCCCTAAGTCTACGCTCACCGCTCTTTCGGGCTTCTGTGAAGTAAGTTGCCCGAGTTGCTCCTCCTCTGATTCATTAACTTGGAAAACCACGAAGATTCGGCCGGAGGGGTTGAGCTTCGCAGACCTGGGAAACACTATTCAAAGGCAAATCCCTCTGTATTGCCACGGTGAATAAGCCTATCTTAGGTATAAACGGGCCTTCATCTTTCTTTTGTTTTCGCCTTGCCCCACCTTCCTAATATTTGGAAAGCTTCCAGCCTGATTGGGGGTAAACTAGGGACAAAAACTTGTGCAGCTTCTTCACCTTGGGTTTGTTCGCGAGGCCGTCAAAGAATCTCTGCCGTGCTTGGTATAACCTTTCAGCAACCTGCTGGGGCAACCTGGGATCGCAGCGCCTGGAACTCCGGGTTCCGATTTCTCAAATCCAAAGCCAGTTGCCTGGGCTCTTCTTTTCTCATACTGTTCTTGTTCTTCAAGTACTTTTCCCACTCGGCGTGCAGGAGCGCGTTGTAAAGCTTGCAGACTGCTTTAAGCTGGGTTTTCAACCCCCCGCGGTTGTGTTTGAATCGTAAACCCTGTATTTGTAGGCTCTCACACACATCAATTATTCTTTCACGTACGTATTTATATCTTTGTTATCCCGCCTTAAAAGGCTAGGTTTTGGAAGATTTATAAATAGTGGTGATGGTTTTTGGGTATGTCCGCTGAACAGTTTGAACCAAAGAGGCTGGGTGAAGTCTACCTTCCTGATTATTCTGGTAGGAGTCTGTATAACCTCTCCCACACGCTTCTTAAGGCGTTCGGTGCACCCGTGGATCAGGGAATAAGCGGTTTGGGTGATGTTTTAAATCATAGTCGTATCGTTGTGCTCCTAATCGACGGGTTGGGTCACAGACAGCTTGTGTCGGCTACAGGTAGGATACCCGCTGTTGGCTCATCCCTCAGCCGCGCTAAACTCTCGCTACCTATAACAAGCGTGTTCCCCTCCACGACGAGCACCGTGCTCACAACACTCAACACGGGCCTGGTCCCAGCGAAGCACGGGGTGATAGGCTTCACCATGTATGTTAAGGAGCTTGGTAGCGTGGTGAACTCCATCAGCTTCAGCCCAGCCTCGGAGAGGGGGGAGGGGGCGTTTGAGCGTTCAGGTCTACAGCCATCCTACCTATACCCGCAGAGAACAATCTACCACGAGTTATCCGAGAGGGGTGTGTACACGTGTGTGGTCACACCCAACTATCTCGCGAACACCGTGCTATCCAAGACGCTCTATAATGGGGCTGAGCGTATAAAGTTCAACCAGCTCTCAGACATGTTCGTGAGCCTCAGGAAGTCGCTTCTGGGACGCAAACGTGAAAGGGAGTTCTACTTCGCCTACTGGAATGGTGTTGACGCTATAGCGCACAAGTATGGGTCCACGAGTGAGGAGTATGATGCTGAGCTCAACTCGGTGTTCTACCTCCTCAACAACGAGCTGCTTGAGCGTTGCAGGAACACCGACACAGCGCTCATCATAACAGCGGACCACGGCCACGTCTACATACCACAAGAGAACTTCCACGACCTCTCATCCGACACCCAGCTCCTCTCCGCACTCAACGTGCCACCCACAGGAGACTCCAGAGCCCTATTCATCCACCCACGAGCCGCGGATGATACAGATAGACTGCTCGCAGACAGGTTTGGCTCCACATCCCAAATCGTGGACAGCGACGACGCGCTCAGAAACAACTTCTTCGGCCAAACAGAAGTTGAGCAGAAGGTAAGGTGGCGCCTCGGCCAGAAGATCATCCTACCATATAAACCCCACAGCTACGTGTTCAGATACCCAACCTACGACTACAAGCCCCTCCTAGGAAACCACGGAGGCCTCACACTCGACGAACTCCTCGTCCCCCTAGTTGTGTACGAGCTCTAACCTCCCCACCCCAACGCGTGCCACCCGCCAAACACGAAGGCTCCAAGCATCTCAGATTACACCCACTCTTCAAAGAACAGCTTAGTACAAGAACACTGGAAGGTAACGTGAACCAATTGTAGCCTCGAATATACCACTCACCGAGAACCATTTATCCCCAAGTTAAGTGGACCCAATCATACTCAATACAAGGCTAACGTCTAGTCGAATGTCGGGCGCAATAAGAATCACCATACCACTTTTAATCCCTATTGCAAGTATTAAAAGGTCAGGCGAATATAACATTCCGAAGACAAACTAAATGATGTTCAACTTATATTATCAACACTGTATTTACACTTTCTTATTTTTCTTCCAACCGTGAACTTACCGTAGGGCAGCTCTAGAATAGCGTTATATTTTCTTACTCTCTCAGCCCAGCTCAAAATCCTCTCATACACCTTAATTTTATCGAAGATTACACAGTAGGCCAGACTTACACCCATGAGCACGCTTCCAAGCGTCAAGTTTTCCTCGAATTCCTTTTCCGTCATAATGAGTGTGCCGAGGTAAACGTGATTCGACCGCACAAATCCAAGCCTCACATCACTGAAGTCAACAATCTTATCCTCCACGACTATTAAAACATCCAGGTCAGAGCGGCTATTGTTCTTCCCCATCACTCGGCTCCCGAAAAACACGATAGCGAGAACTCCTGGCTTATTCAAGATCAATTGTGTAGCTTCTCTAAATAACGCCATGTTTTCTAAGGTAATCCCGTGCAATTCTGAGCACCCCCTCAGCGTGCTGTATTCCACGCGCACACATTTCTTTGGCGACGAATTCTTAAGACGTAGTAATTGTGTTGTTGTTAAAGAAAGGGTAACGCGAAATGCTCTAAGCCCCGCTCAGGAAATCCAGGGCCCCAAGGAAGGCATCAAGGTCGTCCCCAAGGTCTTTAAGACGTTCAGAGGCTTCAGCTATTATGTCGTGTTTCTACTATATAACAGTTTAAGCTCCAGCATCGCTTTAACACTTTTCTCTACACATTTTTGAGAAAAAATAGAGATGCTGGGTAGTCCTTTTCCTCAAACGCCTTTTTAACCCGCTCGTAATCTCAGCGATGGAGTAGAAGGCTTTAGCGTACTCTCCAAACTTAGAGGGGATCACACGCCTTCTCCTCTGCATGACCCATATTAAACTAACTTTATAACTTACTCCAATGTGAATATCCAGCTTTACTCTAGATTAGTTCTAGATTTTTCAACTCGAGTATAACTAGATTATGTTTCGTGTGCTTTAACTAATCTTAGTAGGAGGGTAAATTCTATAATTCGAACATCGGACGAAACCCGTTTTCCCAAGGTTCGCGGATTTCTCTCTGCGATCATATAAATGATAATTCCCCATCATATACCGAAGGTACCCGTGGCTTCGAAGAGGTTCTCGCTCGGTCTTGGTCGGCTATCGACTCCACTTACTCCGTGAATCAAACACAGTCAAGTAGGCTACTAACAAGGCTGAGATTGCTTTGATCGCCTTTATTGATTGGGTCCTTTGAATTGACCACATCTACCCGCTTAGCTTGAAGTGAAGAATCCACGTCTGTTTAGGTTGTAGCCACCTCAATCCCTGTGTGAAGTGTTCGAATCTGTGATTAAGGTAGCTCCACCCCTCAACATGTCAAAGATTCGTGTTCACTAACAATGGAGGTCAAGAATGATTTTTGACCTACCGTCCACGGCTGTGCCTCTCACCCATGTGGAATCACATATCATAAGACTCAAAAGATTCTCTGCGCCCCCTTAAGGAGCCATTGGTAGGGTGGCTTATTCTTATTTTCTTGTTGCACAACGGTGACATCGAATAGCAGCGAGTTTTCATACCCTATTTTTTGCTCGATTATTTCGTAAGCCATGATTTTGGCGCGGATCACATCGCAGTTTGCGCACACCAAGATTATATCGATATCACTGCTACCCGTAAGCCGTCCGGTAAGGACGGAGCCATACACGTACATTTCCTCGAAGTGTTGTGTGAGGCTCGTTCTAATCATATCTATTAGGGAACGCCACTCTTTGAGAGATTCTAGCACCTCTAGTGGCTCCAAATCCTTTTCACAAGTTCAATAACAGCTTTCGCCGTCTTAAGTGTTATCTCAACCCTTTCTTGGTCAAGCGGTAACTCACCGTATTGGCCCACACGTCTTGCATCCTCTAAAATGATCAGCTCATTCTTGTGTTCAGCCGCAAACGCGCTAACATCTTGTGAGCGAGTGATTCTCGATAATTCGCCAAGAAGCCTGCGTACCTCATGGGTTCTAGGAGGCTCGTAACCGAGTTTTACTATCAAAGCTTTGAGCGCTAGCTGGGCCGCTATCTCAGCGTTAACCGCGCAGACATCGAAATGTCCCCGGCTAAAACCATACTCCGCCTCTTCAAGATATCCGAGAGACCTCTTTAATAACACCTCGGCATAATCAAAACTCATTGTATAGCACACGGGCTACAATTCTTAAAGATTCCTATGTCTAACTATGGAGTTATGGTGCGAAAGTCCTCGCTCTTCAGGGGTGGGGATGGACAACCAACTTCCTCATCGGTAGACCAAAAATTCGCGTGTGGGGTGCGATCAGCGCTAAGCGTGAATTTTTGTTCTACTGCTAGGGCAAGGCTCATAACCCGGGAATTGGAATACTGCATTCGCCAGAGGGGGCTCTAGCTGTGGGGTGCAGATGAGACGCTTCGCAGTGAATGGCTATGCTTCTGCGAAACCAGGGGTGTCGGTGAACCGGGAAGCCTCATCCATGAGTGTGGACAGAGTAATTCGTCATTATTATGAGAGTGGCTAGGGTTTAAACACGTTTGTAGGAGACCCGTGTGTGTGGGTTTTAATGGTGTAAACCTCTCCCCCCACTCCCTGCTTGTTTTGGGCCGTTGTAATATAGAGTGTGTCCAGGTTTTCCCCACCGAATGTACACGAGGTGACACGTGGGACTGGTAGCTCCACTCTTGCCGTAGCTTCCGAGGAGGCTGGGTCAATCCTTAAGACGCTCGACCCCTCCCATAAGGCCACCCAGAGTCCCCCCTCCGAGTCAACCGTTAAACCGTCGGGGACACCGGGTTGGGAGGATAGGTCTATGCTCCTAAGCAGACCAGAGATTTCACCCCTCTCTCTGTCGTAGCCAAATACACTTACCCTCCTCGTTGGGCTGTCAACATAGTACATGCGGGTGTAGTCGGGCGACCAGCCGATTCCGTTTGAAACAGTCACACCTCCAAGAATCCTTCTAACACGGAACCCCGCCTCTACTACGTAGAGTGCGCCGATCGGCCTCTCCTCCTCGATGTCCATGGTTCCAACCCAGAACCTGCCAACAACATCACACTTGCCATCGTTAAACCTGGCTTGGTCGCCGATTTCAACCGCTTTGACGCGCTCAAGCTCATGGTTTCTGGGGTTAAAGAGTGCCAAAGTGTTCCTGAGCGCCAAAAGAAGCCTTCCGTCGGCGCAGAGTGCGATGCAAGAAGCGGACTCTTCCAGTGAAAAGCTCCCCACATTTGAGCTGCCAGGTGAGTAGGCGTGTAGCATTGCGCTGTCTATATCAACCCAGTAGAGGGTTCCGCTCACGTGGTCCCAGACTGGCCCCTCACCCAGAAGTGAGCGGGGCGCTCCCCTCACAACGGCCGGTTTCAACGTGATCATTGTGATACGAACAAAAGAGACATCACAATTCTTTAACTCTTACTGACATCACTATTAACTTGAAAGGCAAAATCAACACACACTCACCCTAACTGCTCCCAAACCCACCCTCGGGGATCGGGGGCAAAGTTATGTGTATAGAAGCCCACATTGAACTCAACTTTAAATCTACTGTAACTGGAAACAGCTAGGAGGGAGTCGCAGTCAGAGGGTGCGATCAGAGTACAGACCAGTGTACGCGTAACCTAGACATTCGGTGGTACCTAGCTCAACGGGCGTAGTAAGCTGCCTCCAATGTTGTTGTCACACATGAAGGAAAAGGGTTAGCGCTCCAGTTTGAACACCCGATGCGTAATGCTGTTGAGCGATGTTGTATAGCTCCCAAAACTTCGCCTTAAACTGTAGACCCCAAACCCGTGTGTGAGGTACAATCGGTGCCGAGCGCGAATTTGGATATACATTTTAATGCGAGGTAGCTCACGGTATTATCATATTCTTCCCAGAGTTCTGTAGAGTTTGGCTTCTTCTTTTTCCATGGGGTGCTCGCTTGCGATCTCTTGTAGCTTTTTAAAGTGGATTAAGCCTGTTTGCTGCTCTAGAGCCCACTCTTTAGCGAAGCTTCCATCAAGTATTTTCAGGGCTATTTGCCTCATTGTGCCCTTTACCTCTTGGTCCACGAATATGGGCCCCCTCGTTAGCTGTCCGTACTGGCTTGTGTGGGAGTGGTTTCCCAGCTGCTTGAAAAGTCCTTCATCCATAATAGACCTCGCTATCTCAACAAGCTCACCCGACGCGTATAGCTCGAGAAGCACCGCTTCGGGGGAGGCGCCAAGCTCCGTGGCAACCTCGTAGTACGCTCTGAAAAAGAAGAGGAGGGCGCCCGCCCAGGTTTGCTCGGAGAGCAAATCAACAAGAACCTCCTCCCTGAAGCTTGACAGAACCGCGAGCCCACCGGGTTTCAAGGCGCCGATGGCATCCGTGAGCGCGAGAAGCTGGCTTTGCGCGTCCTCAGTACAGCTTCTACCGAGCGCTATCAAAACGGGAAATCCCTGCCCCCTTAGGAAACGCTCCCTCACCCCAAAACCAATCATTCGTGGGGCGATCATGAGCACGTTTGCATGCTCTGGCACCTCCAGCGTGTGGAAGAAGTGGTTGTAACCGGAGGCGAAGACCACCGAGCCTCCCCGTTTCAAGTATGGTTCTACACTTGCCCTAAAAACCGCTGGCTGTACTTCGTCTGGTATCAGCATGAAAACAATATCAGCCTCCTTTGTAGCTCTCTCTATAGAGAAGACTTCGAAGCCCTCCTGCCTCGCCCTCTCAGCGTATCCATCCTCAACATTACCTATTACAACACTCAAACCACTATCCCTCATATTAAGCGCCTGCGACCTACCCTGATTCCCATATCCAATCACGGCTATTCGCTTCTCCGCGATAAATTTCCACAGCTCCTCTCTGTTATCGAGCCTAGTTATAATCCTCTCCATAAACCCTTGAGAAACCGACCTCCATAAAAGCATTATACAGAATTTTATATTTTTAATAAGCAAGCTCCGCTTATTGTGAAAAATTGATCTGCTCTCCTATGTTTAATTCTAGAATAGTTGCTAAAGAGCACCAAAGACGATGCATATAAAAAGGATAGGTTTAACAGGGTTTAGTGTAATATCTGAGCTCTTGTGAGCCGTCAGCGGTCGATATTACTCCAAAAATTTCTGCTGAGTACAGTATAGGGGCGGGAATAATTTTTCGAATCCCGACTCTAAGTCTTGGAAAACTATTTTGTTTTATACTTGTGGGTAAGCTTAGCTGCCTGCGACTAACGCTGGGCACATGTATATGTTGGGTTCTATTGAGGGGAGTCGCCAGATGTATACTATCCATCCTTGGGTGTTCACTCTGACTCGGATGTCACCTTCGATGTATAGCGCTTTGGGATTGTTGTTGCCACACGGATAATAGGTTATGTTGGTTGACGGGTACAATCTGAACTCGTAGTCCATATATTTGGTGCAGTTCTCCCCATAGCAGCTACCTCAACTATAGGAGTCTGAGAAAAAATAGTGTGAACCATTCTCTGCCTGCATGAATTGTGGGTCGTGCGTTATGGCGCAAACGGTATCACAACCCTGAGGTGCGTTGTTAATATTGTAGGGTGTGAGGTTTGAGCCCACATAGAGAAGTGATGTGATATTCGCGAGGGGTAGCTGGACTTGGCTTGTGTCAACCGTCACTATAAGCGTTGAGGCGCTTCCCTTTGTGAGGCTCCAGGCGAATGTTACTGCTCCTTCGTAGAGTGATGTGTTGAGCGACCCCAAGCATTTGGCGCACCAAGGTGGGGAACCCATACAGTTAAACCTCACTCTCTCAGATAAGCCTTGACTGGTAACCGTGAACTCGATGTATCCACCGGTGTTACACCAAGCGCTACCATTCTGATACACACCACAGTGGTGTGTACCCGTGTTGTACACCCAGAATGTATAGCCACCCAGCACAAAGGAAGTGTTACGCCCAGCTGGGAAAGGTCCGCCCTCAGATGTGAATTGGAAAACCCTAACCACAAGCGTGGGTGAATTCTTATTAGGAGAATAGTAGCCTAGGAACCCGCCTAGCAGTGCGAAGCCAACCATGAAGATTATGGCTCCTACAAGAAACACACCGTCATCCATTACACCATAAAAACCGTTATGGATAAAAAGTATTGCCCAAAATTGTTTTTGACCAAAGACTTTCCATTTGATTCTCCGATGGAAGTTTGGTTACAATTAGCTCACTATTAGGTCTAATTTTGAAGCAGCGGGCACCGAGTATGATAGTTAGGCTTTAAAGAGTGTGTCTGTCTTCTAGCGGCTATAGTTTTGTGCTCTCTTATTTGGGTTGTGTTATTTGTGGCATGTGTTGGCCATATGTATACAATAAGCTTTTGGGTTGGTCAGCGTAGTTTTTTGGGTCTGCAAGGCACACTGGGGATAGGTGAGATTGTTTGGCGCTCACGTCTGAAGAATTAGCACTTCTCTACATTGGTGTGTTGCTCGTGTTCGCTAAGCTGGCTGAGGAAGCCTTCAGGAGGCTTAATCTTGTCCCATTCGTGGGCGCGATAATTGTTGGTATAGTGTTGGGCCCGGGGGTTCTAGGCTTTGTGAGCGTTATCCCCACTATAAGCCTGTTTCTAAGCTTGGGGATAAACTTCCTGCTTTTCATAAGTGGGGCTGAAGAGATTAACATCAGCCGGATGAGGGAAGCTTTCGGGGTTAAGACGATCGTTGGGGTGGTCGCGCAGTACTCTGTAAGGGTTATTATTGTGAGTCTCGCGGCCTACCTCCTCTTCCATAGCTACCTGCAGGCGATTGTTGCCGGCTCCATCATAGGTATGAGTAGCGCTGGTCCCCTCGCACGGCTCCTTATGGATACAGGTCTCACACGCTCCGATGAGGGCTCGGCCATATTCACCGAGGTGGTGCTGATAGAGATCAGCGCGGTAATACTCTTCGCCTTCCTATACGACCTAGCAGGTAAACCCATAACACCCTTATCTATAGCCTTCATAGCCGCTCAACTAACACTCACCGTGGCGGCCACAGTCCTATTCGGAAGATACCTCCTACCCAAAATATTAGAGAAGGTGGAGTCACACATACAGGCTCGGGAGGGTGTGTTCGCTGTGATGGTGGCCGCCATCCTCATCTTAGGTTTCGCGGGCCAGATTGTGGGCTTTAACTCCGCAATAGTCGCCCTATTTCTCGGCATATTCCTGAGGAGGTTTTTCGAAAGCAGACCCGTGGTGAGTGAGAAGCTACAAGCGTTCACTTATGGCTTCTTTGAACCACTCTTCTTCGCGGGTCTCGGCCTCTACTTCGTCAGGATAACACTTCAGCTGGTGCCAGCCACACTCACAGTGTTCGCAGTGGGGTTAGGCTCAAGCGTCCTACTAGGCTTCACCCTATCAAAACTCTACGGCGTTGAACCCTTAAGAAACGCTTTTGGTGTGTCCGTTAAGGGCGGAGTTGACTCAGCACTCCTAGTCACAGCCCTAACCGCATCCATAGGTGTTAAGCTCATAAACCACTTCGAGTACTCCGCTGTAGCGCTCGGCATAGCCCTCATCGCCCTCTCAGCACCACTACTCTTTCGCCTCAGGACGCCCATAATAAGCGTCAAACGGCCCTCGGGTGAGAAGAGGATACTCAGAAAACAGCTTGAAAACCTCTCCGCCAAAGAGGTTGCGCAGACACTCCCCACGGTCTCAGCGAGAATCGACGAACCACTCAGGGAAGCCGCAAGGAGGTGCTGGGACCAGGACGCGCGTGGAGCGGTTGTCGTAGACCAAGATAATAGGCCTGTGGCAACACTAATCCTACGTGACACCATATCTATGAGTGAGACCGAGCTCGACACCCTCAAAGTCTACGAGGCACCACTAGCACAAGCAGTGATCGTTCCAGAACATGAACCAGCACTCAGGCTCGCAGCCCTCTTCAGAGAATCGGGTGTGCCAATCATAGCAGTCGTGGACAGCGAAGGAAAACTCGTAGGCACAGTTCTAGAAAGAGAAATCCTCAGAAGAATACTCAAAACAATCGAGGAATAATAGTGAGTGAACCGCCAACCCTCGGGGAGATGCGGCTTTCCCCTGCGGCAGCCCTGCCACCGTTAACCCTTTGGCCACCGCTTGGTTCGCCCCCCTCCCACCGCGGCTCAGGTCACCCAGAGCGCAAACCCGTACACACACGGATCACCCTTGCGGGTAACCCGCACATGCACGGTCGGCCGTGCGCCCTGCGCCGGTAGGCCAAGTGGTGGAGGCAGGTGTTCAGCGGGTGCCACACAGGTCGACAGTGTGAGCTTCACCCTCTCACCAGCCCAGATGAATACCCTCGAAGCACAAGCGCTAAACGCTGCGTTATCCAACGCACACCAGCAAGCACAGCGGGTAGCCTCCCAGCTCGGGCTTACAATAGTGGGGATAAAAGACATATCCACGGTTAACACATACTACCCCCCACCCATATTCTATGGGCCTCAGACGGTGGGGATGGTGACGGCCACGCAGCCACCACAGTTCTACCCCGGTCAGACCCAGTACACCGTGAGCGTCCAAGTGGACTACCTCCTATCCTAACCTTTTTCCCGACTTGGAAAATCATTGTTGGGCTCTCCGATGTGTTGACAGGAGAACGGCTAGGCCTCAATCCGTCTGAGTAGGTAAAAATCCGTTCCCAGCGGGGGGTTTACTCGAACACGGATTTTTTGGTGTGCCGTTCAAGCGTGAGGGAGTTGTTTTGTGCTTGCTTTATCTATAATCGTAGAAGACTTTGTCTGAGCTCAGCGTGTATAGGAACATTGAGACTGGGAGAATGGCTTTGCCGTCCTCGAATCCAATTGTGTCGTAACTTAAGACGTAGCCTCTCCTCAGTTTTAGGTCGCTAGGCTTGGCTTTTCCCCACTTTACCTCGACTCCGATTTGGTCTACGAGGAAGTCAACCTCCCTTCCGCCTTTAAAGAAGGTGTACCCAGTGCCTTCATACTCCCGCGCGAGGTGTTCGCCGACCACTCCCTCAACTATTCGCGCAGCCTCGGAGTCCTCGATGTAACCGCTACCCTTTACGTACCTCTTGATAACCCTGTAGATAAAGGGATCCGTGAAGTAAACCTTTTTGAAGGACTTATAGTTAACCCTCCCGTTTTCGATTTTTCTGAAAACTCTGAGCACAAAGAGGTTCTCCAAGAGTTCTAGGTAGGATGCCACAGTGTTATGGGAACCAATCGATGTCTCCTTCGCTATTGTGTTCTCAGAAATCCTTGAGGCGTAAAAATCCACAATTTTTTCGACCACCTCTCTAAACACTCTTTCCTCTCTACCAAGCTTGGCGAGGTCGCTTAGTATGGCATCCTTGTAGGTCTCATACAAAGAGTTTAACGGGTCCCCAGCAACGTAGCCCGTCGCCGGGAATCCACCCCTCCTCACATACTCTAACAGAGCCTTGTTTAGCCTATCTAGATAGGGTGAGAGTTTAACCGCACCCCTATAGAACTCCTCCACTTGGAGGATGTTAATGGTGGGTAGCCCGATTTTCCCGTAGAATACGTCGTAGAACACCCTAAAATTCATGGGGTAAAACACGCTCTTCCTGATGGGTCGACCAGGCAGTGTCTCCCTTCTCAAAGAAACCGAGGTCGACCCACTTACGAACACTAGCGTGTTTCGTAGATAACCCGCATTGAATAGGTGTAAAAGCGAGGTGTTCCACTCCTTTACAAATGTGACCTCGTCGAGTAGAACATATGCTTCCTGTGAATTGATGAATGCTCGATAGTCGTGTAGCAGGGATATGAGCTGCTCCCGGTCTCTTAGTGTCTCACACGAAAAAAACAAGATCTTGGTGGGCTCAACGCCTCTCTCCAAAAAACTCAGGATGCATGTTTTTAAAAACGTGGTCTTACCAACCTGCCTAGGTCCCAATAGGAGCACGCTTTCCTGAGGCGGGGGAATTATGAATTTGGGGCTAACCGATAACGCCCTCTTTACTTGATCATCTCCATAAATGCTCATTTTATCCACCCACCAGGGATTCTGGAAATTCATCTGGGATACTAACGACATCTTGATAACCAACTGACAAGATTGATTTAAAACTTGCCGTAAACTGACAAGTTTATCAGTAAAGTTGTCAATCAAATGACAACTTTTCGCCTAACACTCTTTTAAGCCACCCCTCTCCCTGAATGAAGCCCCAAGCCTTAACCACAAACTACACCCCATTATTAGGAGGGCTAGGGTGGCCTCGCTACTGACAACAGGTACAAAGTTCTCCGTTCAATTATCACTTACCTACACTGAACCCCAACGCCGACTCCCACATGAATTCCTTGGTACCACCGCCCCCTAACCTGCCTAGTTGACGTTTCGGGTCTCCTACAACAGGGAGCCTCACTGACCAGTACTTCTGGGTGAGGATTCTAATGCTCATACCCAGCACGAGCAATGCCAGATGGGCCGCAATCACGAATCACGGAAAGGATAAATAGTGGTGAAGGATGAGTCGAGTGGGCCGGATGAATTCGCGGGTGTATTTCCTAGTATTATTTGTGTTTGGGTTACTTTTTAATCAAGCTGTACACTCTATGGTTCCTACGTGGGTGGCTAATAGAGGTGGTGTTAAACCTCCACGGCTTGACTTGGGTAGCGGGGCTGAGCTTAACAGTGCACGGGCGCGCTCGGTTATGGTTTGGATGGGGCTGGAGGTAACGGGTGAGGACGTCCCAAGCGACCTAGCGTTGATACACTACTATAGGCGTGATCTGACGGCTGTGAGCTACGAGCAGTATGAGCTTGGAGCCGGTGCCACCTTGATGCTTATACCTGGTATATCGAACGTCACGGCGGCCATTGAGTCAGACGGTCTCCAAGCTTGGCCCATGATAATAAGCGCCTCGCTTCCAAACATAGAGGCTCTGCTCGAAAACCAGTCCGCCTTCATAGGGGAGGCTGTTTCAACGGCCTTACGCCTGAATTACACGGGTTACAACGTTGACTTCGAGCCCACCGCTGAGGCTAATGCGAGCGTGGCCCGAGAATACGCCCAGTTCCTCAACAACTTCGCGGACGCCCTCCACGCAGCTGGGAAGAAGCTCTCAGTGGACATAGCGAGCTGGAACACATTCTGGAACTACACCGCGCTCGCCAACACAAGTGTGGACACATTCTACGACATGGATACGTACGCCGCGAGCTACGCTGATTTCGAGTCAGCCCTCACCTACGTCAACTCGACGCTACCTTCCTCCAAAATTGGCGTGGCCCTCATAACCCAGAACGTGAACACGGGGACACCACTGAGCTACGAAGAAGTCGAGGAGCGCTTCACACTAGTTGAAAGCTATGGTATCGGGCGTATCGCAATCTGGGATATGCCCCTGCCCACATTCTGGTGGAACTTCACCTCCAGCTTCCTAAACACCAGCCTAGGAGGTATACCACCTCTTAGCCTGCAGGGTTACATGCTCACGCCTACGGAGTTCGATGCGAATCAGACAATGTATACACCGTACCTCTATGAAATATTCCTCGACGGCCAAATGCTCTTCGCTACCACTACGCCTCAACCCAACTTCACATTAACACTACCACTCGGAGCACTCAGCTTGGGAAACCACACACTCAGTGCGGCGGTAACAGACCAAGAAGATATGACGTTGATGACACCCATCAAGACCATTCAGGTGAACCCTGACCCCCAGATAACACTCTACACAGCAAACACCACAAGCAACCTAACACTCGGTGAATCCGTGTTACTCCAAGTAAGGGTCACAGGGGGCACACCCCCCTACACATACGCATGGTACCTGAATGACGTAGAGCAAAAGTCCTCAAACACTTCAAGCATGGTGCTTAACTTCTCAAAAGCGGGTGCATACCAAGTGTTCGTGGAAATTAGGGATTCGGCGGGGTATATACTGGTTTCTAATAAGCGAGTGGTGTTTGTTGAACACTCTGCGTCGAGTAATACTACAAATGTTTACATAAACTCGACTTATACTCACTCAAGAATTGAAACACACTACATTTCAATAATTGTTGTCATTGTTGTTATATTGTCACTTTTAGTTTTATTAAAGCGACATGTATGGGCTACACGTGGTGGTAGAGGCTAAGCATTCTAACTAAGAAATCCCTACCTCCTACCTCTCAAATTACCCTCAATTTGGGGCCTAAAAGTGTTCTTTGAAGAGTCTAAGCTCGCACCATTGTTACTAGGTTGGTGTTTAATGGTTTGCTTTGAGTGAATCTTGAACGAAATTTGCAAATTTTTCTAAAACAGAGGCAATCGAGTAGCTCTCGGCTTTAACACGACCTGCTTGGGCTAAATGTTTGAGGTCATCTGTCCTAGTTAATACTTCCTCTATTTTCTTTTCGAGAAGGAGATGATCTGCTCTTTCGACGAGCATATCTGGAGCGTAATCCAAAATCTCACTTAACCCGCCTACATTTGTGGCTATAACGGGTACACCGCACGACGCTCCCTCCAAGGCGGGAAGGCCAAACGTTTCGTACCTCGACGGTGCGACCAAAACCCTTGCACTACGGTAGACCTCTGGCATAAGCTCGTGTGGAACCACGCCCTTAAAGCTAATACTCTTTGAAAGCTCGTTTCCAGCGATTCTTTGGATGTACACTCTTTCTTTTGGCGTAAAACTGCCTACAATCATTAGCGAGGGTCTGAGACCCTTTAACCAAAGCTTTTTAAGAGCCAAAATGAGTAGGTCGAGGCCCTTAGCGTATTGAAATCTACCGACGAATAGGAGATCGTATTTATCCCTCTTGGAAGTTTCTTTAAAAAGCTCCGTATCGACTCCGTTTGGGATAAAAACCGTGTTTTGCTCTTCTTCGACCTTGTGCTCTATAACCTTTTTTAAGAGGTATCCGCTAACACACACCGTGGAGACACCTCTCAGAGCTTTCTCAAATTTCTCTTCCCTGATCTTTTCCCATTTCATCTTTGCATACTGTAGTACCCCCCACTTTAATGGGAGGTATGTCATCAACGGTCTATCTATGGCTACAGTATGGATTTGCCTAACCACATGAACCTGGGCTAATACCCTTCTGAGTGAGTGAGCACCATAGTTGTTCACTGATATTACTGCATCGAAATCCGACAACCACCTTTGGGCTCTAGAATCCAGTTTGCCTCCCTGCATAATCGTCCGGCCCAGACTTGAGTTCTTGACGAAGATATTACCCACCAAGTGCTCTTCTTCATGCTCTCCGGGGATAAGCACGTTTACCTCGTGTCCAAGCTTAGAAAGCCAGTTGGTGTTATCCCAAAGCGTGGTGGAGAGCCCACCGATACTTTTATCTGTGAATGGGGGAAACCTATACCAGGGAAAGAGGAGACGGAGTTTTTGCCTCAAAAGACCAACCGCCCTCCAAGTCAAAAGGGCTTAACATTGCTTTTCTCACCTCATCCCGACGACCTAGTGTACTCAGCCTTTTCCGCGCTCATAGACCCTTCTAATAAAAAAGTAGCTGTCACAGTTTTCAATCTTTCTAGAT
>Ga0074075_13419_pt1 | contig 20026 bp, 23 predicted proteins | sample YNPg_E_FD_63712 | JGI IMG/M metagenome (GOLD analysis project Ga0074075, IMG submission 63712) | Hot spring microbial communities from Beowulf Spring, Yellowstone National Park, Wyoming, USA - YNP_Beowulf Spring_E v2 (version 2) | ecosystem: Environmental > Aquatic > Thermal springs > Hot (42-90C)... | reverse complement strand
TAATCCTATTAATGTAGAAAATAGAAGTAATAGAAAAGACTATTGTTAAAGAAAAAAATAATTTAAAAATATTAAATATAATATTCCATTTACAACAGTATCTAAGACTGAAGACATCTTGGCAGAACATTTAAAAAAGCTAGAAAATTCCTTTTAAAAGGCAAGTATTGATTGGCAATTATGTAGTTGATTTTTTAATCGAACCTAATATAATTATTGAAGTTGAAGGTCTTGTTCATTATAGAAAATACGTTGAGAAAAAAGATCAAAGGAAAGTTAATTTTCTTGAAGCCCAGGGTTATGAAGTTTATAGGCTCTATTCTAAGAATATAATCGAAAATCCTAAGAGCATGGCTAAATTTGTTTATGATATGTGGCGAAAAAAGAAAAGATAAATAACTAGGTTACTTTAATTGCGCTTTTCTTTCTAACTATCCATTATTATTTTATCTTTTTAAGGATAAATTCCCTTACTTTTTGAGCTATTTCCAAAGCTTCTTTTGCATCTTCTTCTTTAACCTTTAATAAAGGAGGATATCTAGAACCAGTGTAGTACTTATCCAATTTGAATATCATCTTCTCTTTAAGAAATATAAAATCATCATCTATTTTTAATATTTCAATTAAAAGTCTTGATATTGAATGAATAAATGGATATTCTCCTCTTTTAAACAATAAATATGCCTTTAATAGCTTTTCAACTGCTTGATGGAAATGGTATGCTGCTAATCTAAATAACCCCGACTTGTGTGTTAATTCGCCAGCTTTAATATTTTCTTCCGCTGATATTAACAATTCGTTTAGTTCCGTATTTTCATTCATTCTATTGTAATGCCTTCCTTTAAGGCCCAGTAGTATACAAACCCCTTGTATTCTGAATATTTCTTCAAACTTTCGTTATCTATTATTATTATCTCTGGGACTATGTATTTAGCCAATTCCCAGTCTAAAATTTCCCAAAATTCATCCAAAACTTTTTTATCTAATTCTTCTCTTGTAACAATTAATATATCCCAATCAGAATAATCTTTGTAATTTCCTTTAGCTCTAGATCCAAACAAAATAATCTTCTCTATTTCAATATCATACTTTCTAGCAGCATTTAAAATGATTTCTTTAATTAATTTAAGTTTATCCTTCACATTATTATTTTATCTTTTTAAGGATAAATTCCCTTACTTTTTGAGCTATTTCCAAAGCTTCTTTTGCATCTTCTTCTTTAACTCCTTTTAGAAAATTTATATCATACCTACTCATAATTGCAAATTTAGTAATTTCTTCTAACTCCTCTGTTTTTAATATTATTTCAAAATCCTTATCCTTTAAGTAGGGAGGATTTCAGCAATAATTTTAACTCTTTTAAGCGTAAACGATAATCTTTAATTCTTTTGCTACTTCTGCTTGCTTTTTATCCAAAGTTAACAAAGGTTTGTTTTCCTTCAATGCTAAAGCAATATAAAGTGAATCGTAAATGGGAACGTTATAGTTTAGGGATATTTTGAAGGCTTCATCAAGATAAACATCTTCCTGAATTAGCTTCATGTTAAACTTTGAATAGCTTTTAAAAGTTTCTATTATTGTATTTGCTTCATCAATACTTATTCTTTTAAAATAAACCGCTTTATATAACACGCTATAAAATTCTTTCAAAATAAGATCCGAAGAGATCGTATTCTTCATATATTTAACCAATTTTTCCCAACCTTCTTCTCTTAGGAAAAATGCTGCCAAAGCAGATGCGTCAATGACTATCACGATCTTCCCTTAAAATATTCGCTGAAAAACCTTTTGGAACATTCCAACTTGCTTTTTTTAGTTTTTCTAATACGGTATCAAAATTCTCTTCAGCTTCTAATTCATTTATTTTATTAATTATAGCTTTCCTTATCTCCTCAGCCCAATTTACCTTATTTGAATATTTGAGAATTTTTTCTTTTATTTCCTTTTTAACTCTTACACTGATAACTTCCATAGGTAAATATCTTTTATTACATTAAATAAACTTTTTGTAAACAAATTGTATAACTTTGTTTTATAGAAATAAAGGCTCCACCTTTCAAAGCAAGAATAATCTTATTTTTTGAGCTATTTCCAAAGCTTCTTTTGCATCTTCTTCCTTAATAAAGGATGATATCTAGAACCAATATAATCAGAAATCAGAGCTTGAGTATATGATAAAAGATACGAAATTAGTAGAGGGAGATTCTAAATTCTTTTAAAGGGGTTACAGAAAGTAACCTTATAAAGGTTATAACTTGTGCAAGAATGTCTGGCAAGTCTCTCCACACTTATTCGCTTTTTAATAGTTTGAATTTTATGTATGAGAATTTTGACGAACCTTTATTAATAACTCTGACACCAAATGATATTCTTTCTACGTTAATAGAGAATAAAATAAATAATTAAGAATGATTGTTTTCATAAGAATATGAGTCTATTTCTCAAGGAAAATGCAGAATATTTTGAGAAAAAAGCAAAGGAGGCTTATGAAGAGAAAAGATTTAAATTTGTTTTATTTTTTGTTGAGCAATCAATTCAACTATACCTAAAATATATATTATACAAAAATTTAGGTGAGTATCCTAAAACTCATAAGTTAAAAGAAATTATCGAAGATGCTTCTTTGATTAGTAAAGATTTTCTTAATTTTTATAATAAATTTGCTGATATCTTTGATTTAGTTGAAGAATCATACATAACTGCTAGATATTTAGATAAAGAATATAGCGAAGTTTCCGCTAAAAAAGTATTAGAATTATTAAGCGAATTTAAAAAACATTTTGAAAAATGGTTAGTCTAATTGAAATTAAGAAAAGAATTATTCAAAGATACAAGCACTATAGAGAAGACTATTTGGAATATTCTAAAATAATAAAAAAAGTTGCAAAATTGATTTTTAAGGATGACTTCATTAAAGTAGTTGTGTTCGGAAGCACTGTTGTAGGAAATTATAGACCGATAGCGATATAGATGTTGCTATAATACTTAGACGAGAATCCAATGAAAACAAAAGGCTTGAGTTTTATAAAAGAATTAAAGAAGAGATTGGTTATTTTCATCCATTCGAGTTTCATATCATTTCCGAAGATGAATGGAATAGTTGGTACAAGAGGTTCATAAAACAGTATTCAGAAGTTTAGTCGTTTTAGTTCTCATTTTTTATTATTCGTCAAAATTCATTGCACTAACAAATCCTTTGCAAGTTCTATTCAATCTTAATGATTAAGGTGGAAATTATTAAAAAAAGATATTAACATATTAGAATAAAGCAAATAATTATTGGGAACCTTTTGTTCTTTTTGGGCGCTTGAATAGGCTGAGTGGTCTCCGTGGGTTGTGAACCGCAGTTTCAACGCCTTCTATCAAAAGAAGCGTTTGCCCAACCCTTACTTTTTCACCTTCTTTTGCAAGGATCTTCGTGACTTTGCCTTTGACTGGCGAGGGTATTACCGCATTCACCTTGTCTGTCATTATTTCAAGTAGCGGCTGGTCCTCTTTAACTTCGTCCCCTTCTTTTACGTGCCACTTTATGATTTCGCCTTCAGTTATTCCTTCGCCTATGTCTGGTAACTTAAATTCGTAACTCATTTTCAGCAATTAAACTCCGTCACAAAAATATGGTTTTCGAATCCGCAATCTGCTCGATAGTTTGTAAGTTTGTGTGCAATCTGAACGCGCAGACCCTTTATTCGCACATCACTATCAGTTCACAGATTTTAAAAATCTTTTGCGACTTCTCTTAATACTGGGTCAGGGATTGTATAGCCATTTTGGTAGTGTTCAACAAAAGAAAGATCGACCAAATTCATAAGAGCGCGGTTGAACTGCGCGTCAGAAACGAATCTCCCAGTTTGGTTTATCAGCTCTTTCTTGATCTCGCTCCAACCGCTTTTTCCTTGTGACAACGCTTTTAAAATTGGTTTGTAATAGTTGGAACGTTGAAGTAGATGTGCGATCTCTTTTTTGATGATTCCTTTTGCTTTCTTTAAAACCTCTTGCAAAGCATTGTGCAAACCTTTTTCGCTTGCAACATGCCCAAAAAGCGTTAGCCATCCGACCAGTCCATCGAGCCTCTCGACAACCTCGTTAAGTTCTTCGGAAGGTGTAACGCCAAGTTCTTCAAAACCAGCCTTAAGAAAATCAAGTGAAGTCTGTTTGCTAAAGCGCTCTAGCACAATGCTCTTATATCCTCGTGCATAAAGCGCGCTTTCAGGACGCTCCAACCCAAGAAATTCATAAAGAAGACCGACCTCTGAGCCCGACAAGACAAACTTGATGTTTGTAAGATTGTCGTAACAATAAGCGATCAATTGTGTAAAGTCAATCCTACCCTTTCCTCCCGCTAGTCTTCTCAAAATTTGCGCCTCATCAACTGCGACAACAAGCGTTTTTCCTTCGTGCGAAGCCCATTCATCGAGCGCGTTGAACAAAGACGAAAGACGGGTGCCACTTTTGCTCCAATCAAGTTCTATACCAACTGGCCCAACGTGAACTCCTTTTACACGTTTTGCGAAATCTTTCGCCTTGAGCAATAAGCCACTCATACGCGAAATCTGCTGTGAAATAAGCTCGTAAAGCGCCCGTCTTGTGTAACCTTCTTCGTCCAACACACGTGCGTCCAAATATATCGATGGTTGCTTGAACTCATTAAGCGCGGTTTTGAGCAAAGAGGTTTTGCCGATCCTTCTAATTCCCGTAACTATTGTAAGAGGGTATTTTGTCAAAGCGGAGTGTAGCTCGACTAGCTCTTTTTCTCTGCCAAATAGCTCTTCCCTTTTCGTTTTTGGCTTAAGGTCGAACAGCAATAACTATCACTAGTGATATTAAACTATCACTAGTGATATTAAACTTATTCACAGCCTTGCGCCACCCGTTACGCTTTTTTGCCTAATAATAGCGGATATGAAAAACTCGCCTGCACGATACGAGCTTCTAACAAGCGGCCCAGCCGCCACATATTTAAAGCCCATATCTTCTGCGATGCGCTTGTACTCTTCGAACGTTAAAGGATGAACGTACTCCTTTACTGGTAAGTGCGCGCGCGAAGGTCGAAGGTATTGTCCGATGGTCAAAAAGTCCACGTTTGCTTCCCTTAGCTCTCGCATCGCGGAAATCACTTCTTCCTTCTCTTCTCCCAATCCAAGCATAATAGAAGATTTCGTGTAGATCGCTTGGTCGAATCGTTTTACTGCGCGCAAAACATTAAGAGACTGGTCAAAGTTCGCTCTCGGGTCTCTAACGTAGGGAGTAAGCCTTCTTACCGTTTCGACGTTGTGCGCTATCACATCAGGCTTTGCTTCAACCACAGTTTTTACGGCGTTCAGGTCTCCCTTAAAATCTGGAATGAGCACCTCTATGAGCGTTTCAGGAGAAAGTCTTTTTACCTCTTTTATCGTTCTTGCAAAGTGTGAAGCGCCACCGTCTTCTAAGTCGTCTCTGTCGACCGAAGTTATCACGGCGTACTTTAAACCCATTTGTCGAATCGCGTACGCGACCTTAATCGGTTCAAAGGGATCCAAATAGCCGTTAGGCTTTCCGCTTTTTACTGCACAAAATCTGCAGTGTCTCGTGCACGTATCACCAAGGAGCATAAAGGTCGCAGTCCCACCACCCCAACACTCGTAAATGTTTGGACAGTGCGCCTCTTCGCAAACTGTGTGTAGCTCTAAACCTTCTTTGAGCTTTTTTATGAAAAGGTATTTTTCGCCTGAAGGCGGTCTTATCTTTAGCCACTCTGGTTTTCTTTCCACAAAAAAATAATGTTCCACTGGCTTAACAGCTTTTTGATCCAAGCTTAAATAAGGGAAACGCGTGGGGCTTTTGGTGGTAAAAAGTGGTTGAAGTCGGTCAGCCAGCTCCTGACGTGGAACTTGTGGACACAGATCTCAAAAAAGTGAAAATATCGAGTTTCAAAGGAAAACCAGTGGTCCTCGCGTTCTATCCTGGTGCGTTCACTTCGGTTTGCACGAAAGAGATGTGCACTTTTAGAGACGGAATGCAGAAGTTCAACTCTTTTAACGCCCAAGTCGTGGGAATAAGCGTCGACCCACCGTTTAGCAACAAGGCGTTTAAGGAGCAGTACAAACTCAACTTTCCAATTTTGAGCGACTATAACAGAGAAGCTGTAAAGGCGTACGGGGTTGCGCACAACGATTTTGCGAATTTAAAGGGGTATACCGCGGCCAAACGCTCAGTGTTCATTTTGGACAAGGACGGAATAATAAGGTACAAATGGGTTTCGGATGACCCAAGGGTGGAGCCTAACTACGACGAAATCTTGGAACAACTCAAAAAGCTTCCCAAATGATATCTGTTAACACCCGCTTTGAGCCTCAATTAAAAAAGCGTGCGCTTGTCAAAATATGTTAGCCAAAAGTCTGACTTTGTTAGCTCTTAAATTCACTTGTTCCATTTCTAATGACATTTCATGAAACCCGTAAACATGAAGAACCCATGCTGACTTCCACGCTTCGTGAATTTCTTTCGGTGCCCTAAACGCCACACTAAAGAGAATGTCGGAACTCCATCTTTTTTGTTCCTTAACCTTGTTTAGCAAATCCGTCATGTTAAGTTTCACCGCAAGCATTTTAACCGCTTCTTCAGCGGCCTTGTAATACTTTTCACAAGCTTGAACGACATCGCCCTTACTCAATAACTCATCCGCCTCATTAAGATAAACGTCTGCTGCGCTAAGTAATAGCATCAATTAAGAGTAATCACTCCTTAATATTAATCCTTTTTTAGTGCAAAAAGGTTTGTTTTGTGTTTGCTTATTCTGTGAAATAATCTTTTTTATTGTCATAAAACTTTGAGTTTGTAAAAATTTTTGATTAAAGCCGAAACATTATGAACGAATTTTGATCTACATTTTGCTTATTCTTAGCTAGTGTAAAACATGGGAAGTCTTCAAAGCTTTGTTCAGTTTGTGGATTGTGTTGTTGCTCATGCATCAAAGCCCTCAAGAAGCTTGACACGCGGTAAAAACGAATCGCCCCTTAAAACCTAAGAAAATCTCGCGACGACTTGAACGCAATTTGAGAAGCTTTCGAACAGAGTGTTCTTCCTTTCAGAGATTTCCAGCAGACACTTTGTGTCTGCACTTTTGCAAAATTCACTTTTTTATAAAGTTTTCAGTGTAGCTTTTTGAGTGCGAAATTCCACCTCTCGGTAGAATCTACTTGAAAAGCTCACTGCACATTCAAAAAGCTGTTTAACAACAAGCTTTGTAAGCGCGGTAAAGGTTTTTAAAATTTTGTAAGCAAGGAAAGAAGGTGTGTGACACATCTCTACTCAAGCTACACATCACCACAAGCCTCCTAACTCTAAAGGGTTTTCTTAAAGAGTAATGCTACCAAAAAACGCCCCACAAGCTTGGTGAACCTGGTTGTAAAGCTGGTAAACCACAGATCTGCCAAAGCGCAGGAAAAAGCCAGTTTTTCACGCATAAAGAACCCAAAACCTCGTCTTGAAGTTGAGAGCAAAAACCATTCTCGTAAAAGTGAGAATGAGGACACTGAACACTTTGTGTTTGCTTGCACCACTACACGTATAGCAAAATATTAAGTTCCACAAAAGACAGAGGAAGCCTTGCGTTTAAGGCATGGGTGAGGAGGTCAGAGCCAGTTTATTTTTCTTAAATAAACTGTGAGCACGACTCCAAGCACCACGAGAGGTGCAGTAAACTCAAGCGCGCCCAAACTCAGAAGACTAGAGAGAACACTTTGAAAGCTTACTGCGTAAATGCTCGCGATTGCGGTTATTGGAAGGAATATAAATGAAATTGAAGTTAATTTCTTTATCACCACATTAAGTTCGTTTTGCACTTCCGTTAGATAAATGTTGTAAAGATCGGATGTGCGAGTGAGAAGCGACTCAACGCGCGATAGTGAAAACTCGACGTCTGCGAGCACATCTTGTTCGAGTAGCTTTGAAAGCTTTCTTGTTATGTGATAGAGAGAAAGCGTGTCGCTGTAAAGCTCAGCCGCTCTTTCCCTCACTTTTCGAATTTCGGTAGTGTCCTTTAGCTTTCCCTCAGAAATTTTGTCAAGTAGCTCCTCGTAAGCGGACAAAAGCGCGGATCTTTCTGAACCAAACATTATCGCAAAGTGATAAATCAGCTCTTGTAGCACGCTTTTTTGCGAGCAATCGGAGAGCTCTATCCTTTCTAAAACTTGCTTTAAGTACTGCGAGTAAACCGTTATTCTGTTTTGAGCAATAGCGATGTAATGCGGTTGTCTGTCTGACTCCTCTCCGCCTCACAGAGGCGAGGGTTCCTCTGTGAGGGGTTCATCGTTCCCACCATCGGTTCGGGGCTACATCCCTCATTTGGTGGGCAGTAGGGGTAGCCAGAGAGCCCCCCACATGAAAAGAGGGGACTTTCATCGCATAGCTCTAGTCCCTTAATGGGAAGAAGATCTGCTTGCTCCTCCCACAGTCCCATTAAGCCCTCAATCGAGCTGGGGAGGAGCGTCATTAGCGTCACTAAGAGAAAAATAGAAGAACTCATATTTAAATATAAGGGGGCTATCCATCCCCGCTCCTCAAAGAGGCGAGGCTTTCCGCCCCCTTAACCCCCATTTTTGTAAATCAAACCTGAGATATAACCAACCGTCTTCGGATTGCTCAACTCTGTAAGAGTCAACCTCATTTTTTGGGAAATTTTCTGGAACACGCTCAAGGTATTGTATTTCGCATTTCATAAGTAAGTATAGAATCAAGCGCTTAAAAAATTGCCGCAAAAGTGCAAAAAGGATAAACATTTACCGCACCCTAGTTATAAGGCTTCCAAAACCTCGCCCCTCGGGGATTGCGAAAGATTTCACGCAAAAACACTCACACCCGCGTAGCTCGGGGACACCTGTGGAGGCCTGCGTAACCCTGTAGCGGGGATCGAGCGCGGTCGCTGAAGCAGGAAGCTCCTTCCTTAGGAGGAGGGTAGCTCACCCTAACTCTCTACACCGAGTGAAACACTTAAATTGATGCGAAAACGTGGGTTGTTGGGCTTAAAGATGGCCGGCGATAGACAAATCAGTCTTTTTGTTTAGCGCACAAAGATCGTTTTACCGCTTTAACGAGGTGAAAGTGGTTGTTTAAAAGACCTAAGAGTGGCATCTTTGGACCTTCTAAAGAAGAAGAAATACTAAAGTTTTGGAACGAAAACAAAATCTTTGAAAAAAGCGTTGAATCAAGAAAAGGTGCGCCTCTTTTCAGGTTTTTAGAAGGACCACCCACAGCTAATGGATTACCTCATCCAGGGCATATAAGAACAAGAACGATCAAAGACGTTGTGCTACGTTATAAAACCATGTTGGGTTACTATGTGCCAAGGTCAGCCGGATGGGACACGCACGGTCTTCCTGTTGAGTTAGAGGTTCAGGCTGAACTTGGCTTAAAGTCCAAGGAAGAAATAGAGCGCTACGGAATTGAAAGATTTGGGGAAGCTTGCAAAGCCAACGTTTTCAAATACGAAAGAGAATGGCGCAGAATGACAGAAAGAATTGGCTTTTGGCTCGACCTTGAACACGCGTATATCACTTTTAAAAACGAATACATTGAATCGATTTGGTGGTCGCTCAAAAATCTTTACGAAAGAGGATTGTTGTACAAGGGGTTTAAAGTCGTTCCTTACTGCCCAAAAGACGGCACACCTCTTAGTAGCCATGAAGTGGCGCAGGGCTACGAAGAGACTGAAGACCCTTCGATTTACGTAAAGTTCAGGCTTTTAAATGGCATCCACGCTGGCAAAAAGCTCGTCGCTTGGACCACAACACCTTGGACCCTTCCATCGAACATAGCTCTTGCGGTCAAGCCTGATGCGGAATACGTGTCTTTTAAGTATCAAGACGACGTTTTGATTTGTGCGAAACAAAGAGTAAAAGTTTTTGGCGACGTGCAAATCTTACAAAGTTTTTCTGGCTCTGAGCTCATCGGTTCGTCGTACGAACCTCCTTTCGACTACGCAAAAAAGGTCGAAGGCAAAAAGTACGTGGTTGTGGGATATGAAGGTGTTTCGTTAGAGGAAGGAACTGGTGTGGTTCACATGGCGCCCGCTTTTGGCGAAGAAGACTACGAGGTGTGCAAAGCAAACTCGCTTGCGTTTTTCCAACCAGTGGATTCAAATGGAAAATTCACTTCTGAAGTGAGCGAGTTTAAGGGTTTGTTCGTAAAAGACGCCGATCCTTTGATAATTCGCTATTTAAAGGAGCGCAATTTGCTTGTGAAAAGCGAACGATACAAACACAACTACCCTTTCTGCTGGCGGTGCGGCTCTCCGCTTTTGTACTACGCTTGGCCAACTTGGTTTGTAAAGACCACTGCAAGAAAAGAAAAATAATCGAGCTTAATAGCTCGATAGCATGGTTTCCGGAGCACATTAGAGAAGGAAGATTTGGTGACTTCCTTCGTGAGATGGTTGATTGGGCGCTGAGCAGAAACCGCTACTGGGGAACTCCGCTTCCAGTTTGGGTTTGTTCAAATTGCGGAGAAATTGAGGTTATCGGAAGCGTACAAGAACTTCTTCAAAAGAGCGTGAAAAAGCCAGAAAGGCTTGAATTGCACAGACCGTACGTCGACGAATTCGTTTTAAGATGCAACAAATGCGGAGGAGAGATGAGAAGGGAACCAGTTGTAATAGATGTTTGGTACGATTCCGGCGCCGCAACTTTTGCGAGGTATCACTATCCCTTTGAAAACAGAGAGCAGTTTGAAAACAACTTCCCCGTGGACTTTATAACAGAGGGTGTTGACCAAACGAGGGGATGGTTCTATAGCCTTCATGTGCTTGGTTCACTTCTTTTTGATCAGATGGCCTTCAAAAGCTGTCTTGTCATAGGTCTTGTGCTCAACGAACAAGGAGAAAAGATGTCAAAGAGCAAGAAGAACTACGATGACCCTTGGACGCTTATTGAGAAATATGGCGCAGACGCACTAAGATGGCAGTTACTCGGAACAACCCCTTGGGACGTTGTGAGATTTGGTGAAAGAGGTGTAGCGGATGCGAAGCGAAGGTTCTTTGGAATCCTTGAAAACTGTGTAACGTTCTTCCTTACTTACGCAGAGCTTGATGGATTTGACCCGGCTTTGCACACTGTGGAGTTTGAAAAAACGTCTACTCTGGACAAGTGGTTGCTAAGCAAGCTACAACTTCTTATAAAAGGTGTAAGACAAGCGCTAGATGTTTACGAGTTCAACGCTGCGGTTGAGCTTATCGAAAAGTTCGTTGTGGACGACCTAAGCCAGTGGTACATAAGAAGATCAAGAAGAAGATTCTGGAAGGAAGAAAAGGACCTTGACAAATGGGCGGCTTACACAACGCTTTACCACACTTTGCTCGAACTTTCGAAAATCATAGCGCCGCTCGCTCCGTTTAGCGCCGAAGTGATGTACCAAGAGCTCGCCTTAAAGCAGAAGATGCCAGAAAGCGTTCACCTCAATTCTTACCCACAATACAATCCAGAGCTTGTCTTTGAAAAGGAGCTAGAGGAGATAGAAGATGTGAGAAATGTGGTTGAGGTGATTCGCGCCGCAAGAAATGAAGGTGGTGTGAAGACGAGGCAACCACTACTTGTGGCAAAGGTGTACTGCCAGGATCGAGTGTGGAAAAGCGTCGAAAAGAACTACGAAGTTGTCGTCGATGAGGTGAACGTGAAAAAGGTGGAGCGTCTTCCAAACCTTTCGGAATACAGGGTGTACGACTTGATTCCGAACAAAGCGGCTATAGGAAAAAGGTTCAAGGTAAAAAGCGTTGTGTTGATAGAAAAAGCGAATCAAGAAAAACAAAGGATAGCTCAAGAAATAGCGGAAAAAGGATACGCACTAGTTGAGCTTGACGGCGAAAAAGAGCGCGTCACCGAGGAGGAGTTCAGGGTGGTGCTCAAGCCGAAAGAAGGTTTTGCTCACGCAGAAAGAAGCGGAATTCACGTGTTTCTTGATCTACGAACAACACCAGAGCTTGAAGAAGAAGGTTTGGTGCGTGATTTTGTAAGGAGGGTGCAAATCGGAAGAAAGGAACTTAACCTGGAGTTTGACCAGAAGATTAAACTCAGAGTTTGGTTTGAAGACGAACGGCTTTCAAAAGCGGTGTTAAAGCACGAAGAGTACGTTAAAAGCGAAACGCTGGCTAGCGAGGTTGCTTTCGACCCTTCAGTGGTTCAACAGGTCGAGCCAGTCGATCTAGATGGCTCAAAAGTGTGGATAAAAATCGAGATTAATCCACTTTAATCGGAGTACTTTCTTTTTAGGGTGATAGAAAGCTTTCCGTTCCAGAATCGAGCGCTACTTTGTTTTTTGTCCACAGGTGTGTTCAAGCGAATCACCTTTCTTAAAATGATGCACTTTCCGCGTATCCATTTATCCGTTTTTGCTTCAACCAAAAGGTAACTTTGTGTGAGTCTAATCGAAATGTTTTCTGGCTTCACAAATGGAAGGTCGACCACTATCTTGATTTCGCTCTCTGTTTCTTTTATTTGAGAAGCTGGCTCTTGAACTGCACAGATTTCTTCGTATCCGTAAATCGCACTCGTGTGAAAAGTTCTGATCTCTTCTAAAGTCTTTCGCATATCCTCAAGAATTTCTTCCGTGAGCCTTTCGGATTGCTTTTCTAATTCATCGATTATGTCGAATATTGTTCTTCTGCTCATGCTTTCACCCGTACATGAGTGGAAGGTTGTACCCTCCTTCTTCGTGTTCTCTTATTTTTTGAAGCACTTCTTTAGACCTGAGTTTTATTTGATCTGCCATTTGGTTTAAAGGAGTCAAATCCACCTTTGGGCCGCCGATTTTCGCAAGCGTCTCAAGCACCGCTACAGAAGCTTCTGGGTCAGGCATGTTTTGAAACGCTTGTCCTAGAATCACGGTGTTTGCTATTCCTAGCCGAAGTGATTCCCTCATCACATGCGCAAATGGTCCGACTAGCACACCTTCTTCCATCAAATTCAAGCCGCTAGCGCGTATTTGCTCTCTTTTTTTGGCGTCTGAGCTAATCAAAAACACCTCTGGCTTTTCGATTTCAACCCTGTTTTCTACAGGTATCCCACCCAAGCTGAACACCTCTTTTACTCCGTTCTTTTTTAGCCACTCTAGTGCCACTTTTAAAACGATGACCATAAGCGCTGGAGGAAGAGGGGTTTCGGACACAAGTATCTTTGCCTCATTTGAATCGAAAATCCTTGTGGTTTCTTTCGGAACACCGTTGTGCAAAACCATCACTGGAGGAAGCGCGTCTGAGTCTATGTAACACACTTCTCTTGCTTTCAAATGTGTGGCCAAATAAGTTGTAGAAATAGAGCCAACAAGTCCTATATCAGGAAGGCCGACAACCGCCACTTGAGCTTCTTTGGCCGCTTTATCGGTCTCTACAACCCACGCATTTCTTTGAGCCATACAAAATATTACACGTATAAGGTGGTAAAAAGTGTTTTTGACACTTTCGGAACTGGAACGTGTAAAGGGGTAATCGCGGAAGTGTGAAAGAAACAGAAAGCTATTTTGGTAGATGCTCGCTCATTTAATATTTTGGTCGCTCATAATTTCCTTTATCATGCCAATAAAGTTTGAGTGTAAAGTGACGGCGATTCACCCCGCTTTTGACGCTAACGGAAACGAATACGTTTGTGTGGAGTTTTCGTACGAATCGACGCAACAGCCAGCGGTGCTCACTTTACCCCCTGAAGCCCCTCCTGAAGCCAAGGCTTTTTTACCTCTTTTGCAATCGATACCCAAAGCATTCTTGCGACCAGTAAAAACGTACAGCAATAGACTCACGATCTACCTTACACCCGAGGAGTGGGACAACCTTCCGACGCCTTACAGAGTGGGAGACACTTTTACAGTCACTATAGAACAAAACGGGGAGATTCTCGTAAAGCAAGCCTGAATAATTCAAAAAACTTAAGATAAACCGTGTTTAATTTTTATGAAAAAAATATTGCTCTTGGCTCATTAACAGCTTCAACGATTTACTACATCATTGTGATTATAGTTGCAAGTGAGCTAGTTGCAAGCTCATCCGATGACTTGAGAAAGTGGTACCCTCCAACCTTTATAGGAAGCGTTGTTTTAGGATTTATCACAAACCTTCCTGATATTTTTATCATAATAGCCGCGGCTCTGACGTCATCGGGTGTGCTTGCGCTAGGCGCGTTGCTCGGAGGAAATGCGCTTGCGTTCACTCTTGGTTACTTTTTTGTGATAATAGCGAACGCCCACTTCAACAAAAGCGACTTGTATCTTCCTAAAGACCTTAGAGTGCAGCTCGCTTTTCTAGTTGTAGCGGCCGCGCTTGTGCTTGCGCTTTCGCTTTTTGGTGCGTTTTACTTTTGGAGCGGTTTTGTGATGCTTGCGCTTTTTGCGGCTTACATTTTTTCTGGTATCAACGGCGAAAAACTCAGACAGGGCAAACTCGAGCAAAGGTTAAACCAGTTTTCAAGTAGCGACAGAAAAGTGATAAGAAGCCTTATAAAGCCGAACAAAAAACAGGTCGCGGGTGTTACGCTTAAGCTTGCCACCGCGGTTTTCATTTTTACGTACACCGCGTCACCCTTTGTTTCTTCAATTGTAAAGCTGAGCGCAACACTTGGTTTTCCGTCGGTTTATATGGCGGCGTTGCTCATTCCGCTTGCTGCAGAAGCGCCTGAGCTAGTTTCTTCATTTGTGCTTTCTAAAAAGTCGAGCGAAGCGGCGTCTATTGCGGTTTCCAACATGGTCGGAAGCAAGATTCAGAGCAACACACTCATTCTTGGACTAGCAGTCGTGATGAACTCTTTACTAGGTCGCAACTTTTTGATAGGAAAGCACTTTTATTTTGTCGCACTACTTATTGCGGTAAACCTGTATGGGTTCAAAGCGACCTATGACCTAGTTCTCACAAAAAGGGATGCGCTTTTTTCTCTTTTGCTATACCCAGTGGTGATAATTTTTATGATGTTCGTGTGATGTCATTGTGTAGCTCCTTGCGCGGTCGCAAGAAGCCTGTTTTGCACCCATTTTTCTAGTCTGAAACTCAAAATCGCAACGCTTACGCTCAAAATGAGCGCGGAAAACATTTTTATCAGAAACTGCTCAACCGCTGCGATTGAGCTTATGTTGTTGAGCACGTAATTTATGAGGTAAAAGATCGCGGGTCTTACGCTCAAAATGAAAGAAATCGCGGTTACATCCTTCCAGAATCGGTAAGTGCCTTTCATGTATGAGCTTGCGATTATCGATGAAAAGTAAACCACCATGGCGACCACATAGTAGTCGAAAGTGTCTTTCACTATCAGCTCCACTCCAGCGCTCACGTTGTTTGTGTAGTTCTGGCCTATTTCAACATCGGTTGCGATCGCAGCGGCGATCACTATTAAAGCGACGATTCTTCCGATCAAGTGTATTGGGTCGCTTTCCCAGCTTTTGTGTATAACGTCAAGAACGCTAAACCCTCGAAAAACCATGACGATCCCTAGCAAAAAGGCTGCGAAATAAGCGACGTACTTTATAAAACCAAACACAGCAAGAATCGCGACAACAAGGATGAGCACGCCAGGAAGTCCTAGCGTGTATTTCACAAGTCTTGGTTCCGTAAGCCCCTTTCTGATGTACGACGCAAGAACTCTATAAGTTTCTTCGATGTTTTTCGAATATTGCACCGTGACCCTTTGCACAGAAAAGAGAGGGATTACCGACTGAACGATTGGTATCACTCTTTCGTCTTCTCCGCCGTCACTCACGAATATCGTTCCGCTTGGTTTTAGCTTCTGAGCCAACTCAGAAACTTCTTCCCGAATTCTCAAGTCGGCTTCAACACCACCGCTTGTGGAGCCAGAAACAAGCGCGATTTCGATGTCGCTAAAACCCTCTGACTTTAGCTTGTCGAACTGCTTTATCGCACCAAAAATGGCGTTCACGTCCGTGTCTTCAGGTGTCGTGAGCGCGAGCTTTAAAGCGGCGTCTAAAACACTCTCTCTTCCGACGACTGGTGTTTTGACGCCTATTTTTGAGACATCGTCGTCAACGTCCACCGCAAGTATCAGAATTTTTTATTGTCCATCACTTATCACACAATTCACGATTTGTGATTTAACCTTTATCTTTTAACAGATAAACTCGTAATGAGCGTATAAAGCGCGGATGCATTAACTCAGGACAGAAAAGAATAAAATTTTGTGTGTTTAATTCAGTTTGATGTTTACTTCACAAATTAGGTTTGGCACAGATGGCTGGAGAAGCAGGATGGACGCTGACTTTAATCGAACAAACGTTAGAAGGCTTGCGTACGCGGTTGGCAAGTACCTATCAAAAAAACAGGAAAAAGCGTGATTGTGGGTTACGACACAAGACGCAATTCGAGTGTTTTTGCGCTTGATGTAGCTAGTGTGTTAGGCGCAATGGGGTACAAAGTTCAGCTGACTAGTAGGCCAACGCCAACTCCGGTCGTTGCGTACACCGTGGTGCGCACGCAAGCGCTTGCCGCAGTTCAGATCACCGCAAGCCACAATCCCCCGATTTACAACGGTTTTAAATTCATTCCGGATTACGGAGGACCAGCTTTTCCGGAAATCACGTCAGAAATCGAGTCGTACCTTCCAGAAGGCGACGTGCATACGCAACAGCTTGAAGCGCAAAGGTTTGACCCGATGGCCGATTACTTTGAGTTTGTGTCAAAAAATGTGGACCTTACGCGTTTACAAGGCTTAAAGATAGTCACAGACCCGTTGTACGGTGCGGGTTTTGGTTATCTTTCCACCCTTCTTTCTAGGTTTGGCGCAAAAGTGGAAGAGATTCACGGATATCCTGACCCTGAGTTTGGAGGTCTGAGCCCTGAACCCAATCGCGAAAACACAAGAGAGCTTGCAAAAAAAGTTGTGGAAAGCAAAGCGGACTTTGGGATTGCGAACGATGGCGACGCGGACAGGTTTGCCGCGGTTGATGAAAAGGGCGAGCACTACTCTTCAAACATGCTCGTTCTTGTGATCGCGGATTATTTGTTCAGGCTAAAGGGGTTAAGGGGGAAAGTGGCAAGGTCTGTTTCCACGACAAGCAAGCTTGACAAGCTTTGTGCGCGCTACGGAATTCCCGTCGTAGAAACACCAGTTGGCTTCAAATACCTCGCAAAGGAGCTCATGAGCGGCGCGGTGCTTGCCGCAGAAGAAAGTGGTGGAATAGGTTACGGCTGGTCTGTCCCCGAAAAAGATGGTCTAATGAGCGGTGGCCTTCTTTGCGAAGCGATAAGCAAGCAGGGTCGAAGCTTAAAAGAGGTGTGGGAAAGGGTTCAAGATGAGCTCGGCGAGTATCACTATCTTCAGTACAACTTCCCGGCAAAAGAGGAATTAAAGGCAAGAATTGAAAGGTTAAGAGCGCAGGAAATTGAAAGACTTAACGGTATTCCGGTAAAAACGAAAATAACGATCGATGGACTCAAGCTGGTTTTGCAAGACGGCTCTTGGGTTTTGTTAAGGCCATCGGGCACAGAGCCGCTTATTCGTGTGTACATAGAAGCCACCGAACAAAGGCTACTCGAAGAATTGAAGAAGGCCGCAGACAAACTCATTTTGGGTTAAAAATCTTCAAGCGCCTTTGTGAACTCTTGTTTGGCTTCCTCTTCATCGATTGTGAGAATTTTTCCGTTTATCATAATGGGCTTACCCGAAACGATCACGTCCACGGTAGCAACTGGCGCGTAGACGATGCGATTTGGTAGTGGCACACTTCTGTGACAAATCACAGAAGGAGTGCGCAAATCAAGTGTTATCACATCGGCCGCATTACCAGTTTGCAGCGCATGCTTTGGAAAGCCAAGCGCTTCGTAACCGTTTTTGGTTGCGATCAAAAGCGCTTCGTGTGGCTTTAAAAGCGTGGGGTCCCATCTTGAATGCTTTATGAGCAACAAGCCTATCTTTATCGTTTCTAGAACGCTCAAAGAGTTGTTGCTCGCCGCCCCATCTGTGCCAAAGCTCACTCTTACCCCTTCTTTCAAAAGCTCTGGAACTGGAGCCACACCACCCTCTGCAAGCTTCATGTTGGAAACTGGGCAAAACGAAACGCTCACTTCGTAATTTGCGAGCTTTCTTATTTCTTGTTTTGTCACCCAAACCGCGTGTGACGCAAGCGTGCGCGATGAAAGAAGAGCGCACTCCTCTAACAAATCCGTTTCTCTTTTTTCCAAAGCTTTTTTTCGCACAAAACTTGACTCCATCTTGTTTCCGCAAGGTGTATGGTGACCCTTATTTCGTGTTCTTTAGAAAGCGCGCCTATTTGTTCTAGCGTTTCTTTTTTACACGAGTAAATCGAGTGAGGACCAAAACCCCATTTCACGAGCGCGTCGCAACGCTGAGAGAGAACAAGGTTTGACACGTGTGAAAGCGTGTGTTCTTCAAACTCTCCGTCAAAAATCGGAGGACACACAAGCGCTCTCAAGCCAACGCTTTTTGTGGCTTCGACGAGCGCGTCTTCGAAAAAGTAGTTGTCCGCAAACGCTGTTACACCCGCTTTAACAAGCTCTATCAACCCAAGTTTTGACGCGACAAGCGCGTGTCCCTTTTGAGCTTTCTTTCAAGCGGCCAAANCCTTTTTTCTAAGCCACTCACGTAAGGGCAAATCATCCGCAAGACCCCTAAAAAGAGTCATCGCAAGGTGGGTGTGGGTGTTCGCAAGGCCTGGCAAAACCGCTTTTTTGTTGCATTCGACAACGTAATCTGATTTAAAACCCGTGCTCTTTTCTGTGATTTCTTGAATCAAACCGTCTTCGATGTAAACGTTTAAATTACATAGCTGTTTACCTGTGTATGTGTCGTAAACGATTGATGCGCCCTTTAAGAGAATGGCTGTCATTGGTTTTGTTAATTTTTAAGGATGCATAAGCTTTGGCTTTTGGAATTACCGAAATTCAATCCTTTAAAGCTCGCAGAAGCCCAAAAACACGTGAATCGCAATCTTTGTGAGACATTTTTTATATTATTCGTAAAAGCCTGAAAGTGCGTAGCAAAAAAGCAAAGTGTGACACACGCAAACCAGTAAGTCGCTGATTTAAGCGTAAACCTTCGTCTTGCGGGTTAACTTCTGGTTTGTGAGCTACTCAAAATTTTTGTTACGACAAGCAAAACAAAAACTTGAAAGTAATAGTAGAATGCAGAAAAAAGCTTGTAGTAAATACCATTGTTAAGAAAACGAACGCTTGGAAACGCCAAAAATTCGACCAAGTGGCTATTGCGACAGCCCAATACACAAATGCGCGTTTGTCGATAACGCCAAGCTTCTCATAAAAGTAAGGAAAAAGCAAAAGAGGAAAAAGTGGCCAGAACAAGAGAAGTAAAGCGAGTAAGAGCGTACCTGGAAACGCCGATGTATTAAAAATAGAAAACTAGTTACTCCAATCGTAATTACAACCAGCGTAAAAATTAGAAGCACTTTTCCAAGCCTCATACGTGTCACCAAAGCTGGGTGTTGTCCGAAATCTGGTAGTTCGTATACGTCCAAGTGATTGTAGCGCAAGCGCCGCTACCAATCACTTGCCAGTATAGACCGTCGTATGCGGGATGTTCGCTAATCCAGTATCCGAGTGTTTCGCTAGCCTCTGATCCTGCTACTTGCGTTATTCCTTGGAAATTCGTAACGACAACGCAAACAGTCCTGTAAGACGAACTTGCCGTAAGCTTTTGGCCGTTGACTTGATAGGCCACTAGTAAATCTATCGGTGTGACTTCGACTGCGGTGACATGATCTTTTTCGGCATAAACCTGATCACCCCAAACCCAGCCAATATGCCAGTAAGCGTAGCCGCTACACTCACCACTTCTGTTACAAAAACTTTCGCCGATTGTACTAGCGTGTTGCACGGTATAAGCAATGATTTGCCCGCTATTATTGCGTAGCCTGCGTTGTACACTTCGGCTAGCCAGCCTGTGGTTAAAGGGTATTGTGATGAGCTAAAGCCAATAAGAATAATAATAAGGTGGATTAAAAGGTGAAACACTTTGCGCGCCGAAGTAGAAGTATGGGTAGGCGTATGAGGGTTTTACAAAGTCTTCAACGGTGTAGTAGTAGGGAGAAATCG
>Ga0074075_15638_pt1 | contig 20340 bp, 26 predicted proteins | sample YNPg_E_FD_63712 | JGI IMG/M metagenome (GOLD analysis project Ga0074075, IMG submission 63712) | Hot spring microbial communities from Beowulf Spring, Yellowstone National Park, Wyoming, USA - YNP_Beowulf Spring_E v2 (version 2) | ecosystem: Environmental > Aquatic > Thermal springs > Hot (42-90C)... | reverse complement strand
AATTTAACAATATTTCCCGTATTTGCTTCTCTTAAGCGTCCTTAAAGGCAAAAGGACACATCCTATTCTTCCCGGAGAAACATTTATAGGGAATTCTTCAAGATATGAGTTCTCTGAAATCTTCACAGCGTCTTTAATATTCATGCCAATTATTTTAGAAAGGAAGATGTCAGCAGAGATAGTTGAAAGAATGCAGGCATCACCATCAAATTTGGCATCTTTAATAATACCGTTTTCCAGTTTTATATAAAGGTTTATCACATCCCCACATTGCGTTCCTGCTCCTTCTATTTTTATATCTGCTGAATCCAATTTACCCCAGTTTCTAAGATCCCCATAATTGTTTATAAAATCCCAATTAGACATTTATCTCACCCAAAGATTCAAAAGCCTTTTCTATTTCTTGGATAGTATTGTAGAGATACCATGAGAACCTTACAGAACCATTGATTCCAAGATACTTGAATAGAGGCTCAGCACAATGATATCCACTCCTGGCAAAAACTGATTTGTCGCCTAGGAACTCTGCAACATCGTGGGAATGGATTAATTTTCCGGCAATAATGGATTTTGATTGCAGATCTTTGACTATTCTATCATACTTTTTTGACTTTAAGTTGAATGATATTAACCCCGACCTCTTTCTAGAATCCCTTGGGCCATAATATTCTATAAGTTTATTTGATTCTGCTAATTCTAGAGCCCTTTTTCCTAACTCGTACTCGTGTTTTCTTATATTATCCATACCAATTTTTTTCAAATAATCTACTGCAGCAGAGAGGCCCACCGCACCTTCAACATTTGGAGTGCCTGCCTCAAATTTTACCGGCGGATCTTCATAGATTACTCTTTCTAAAGATACGCTCTTTACCATTTCACCCCCCTGCATGAATGGAGGGAGCCCTTCTAGCAAGGAATACTTTCCATAAAGGACTCCTATACCCATTGGTCCGAGCATTTTATGTCCTGAGAAGGCCAAGAAATCTATATAATCATTTATTTTGAAAGGTAAATGAGGTATGGATTGGGCCCCATCCACAACGAAAAGTGACTCATTTCTTTTGCCATCTTACCAAAAAACTCAATATTATTTATGGTACCGAGAACATTCGAAACATGAGTAATACTTACTAGTTTTACATTCTTTGTGAGTTTAGATTTGAAATCTTCTTCATCCATATTTCCTTCACTATCTAATTCTATGAATTTTACTTTGATACCGTGGGATTCTAATCTTAACCATGGTAGCAGATTGCTGTGGTGCTCCATTCTGCTTAATAATACTTCATCTCCCTTCTCCAGTTTACTCTGTAGTGAATAGGATAAGAGGTTCAGTGCTTCTGTGGTATTCCTCGTAAAAATAATTTCATTATCCCTGGCTCCGATGAAATCGGCTATATTCTTCCTGGAACTCTCATATATCTCCGTGGCTTCGCTCGCCAGGCTATAAATGGATCTATGTACGTTTGCGTTATAATTCTCATAATAGTTCCTTATTGCATCAATCACCTGACGAGGCTTTTGTGATGTTGCTGCAGAATCCAGATAAATAAAATTTCTATTTAATATTGGAAAATCTTTCCTTATGGAGTTGATGTCCATAGTTATTCAACTATCTCATCAACAAGCGATAAATACTTTTCCTTAATGTTATCCGGTACCGGTTCAATTATGGGATATATGAATCCCTCCAGAATAAGTTTTTTAGCCTCCTTTGTTTCTATCCCTCTAGACTCCAGATACATAACTTGTTCATCCGGTAAGGAAGATACAGTTTCTCCATGCTTGGATCGTACATTTCCATTGTATATCTCAAGTGTGGGAATAGCATTTCCCACCGCATCTTTTGAGAGGAGCAATAAATTTGCCATGAGGAATGATTCCGTTCCTCTTGATCCTTCTGATATTTTTATATTGCCCCTGAATATGATTGAACTCTTATTGCCAAGTATTCCCTTGAAATTTATGTTATTTCTCTCAAGGGGACTCTGGTGATTTGATAGAACTTCAAGATCAAGATGATTACTCTTCTTTCCTATCGCTGATCCAAAATAGTTAGAATCGGAGTATTGATCAATATGATTCATTATTATTTTTGTTACATCTTTTTTTCCATAAACTGCTAAGTGGAAGATCTTTACGGTTGAATATCTTCCTAAATATAAATGCAAATTCAAATTATTAAAAAATGAAAGGGATGAATCTTCCAGCAGGTAAATGGTAAGGTTGGAGTTCTCACCCACTTTAATTACAGAAGAATTAGATACTGTAGTATTTAATGAAATTATATGATTTATTATGAAGTTAACCTGGGCATTATCCCCTATTTCCATATAATGTCTCGATACATGGTTTTCCTCATTTGTTGATATGATCTCATACAATTTATCAGAGGAAAAATTAGAAGGTATTTTCAAAAACATGCCATCTTTAAATTTTGCCTGATTTAAAATTTCCAGCTTATTGTCTGATTTTGGAAAGAAAATATCCGGATCAATATCGCTTTCATGTTCCAATATACTGCCGTATTGGAATTTCTCTGACCCTAGGAACCTACAGGGTGATCCGTTGTGAAGGGTATATCTTGTTTGCATCCCTGCACATTTTTTAAGATCTGTTCTATATAGTGGCAATATTTCATCCTCTCTTAGGGGAGTGTAGTATTTGAATGATGGAGAATCAGGCTCCCCTCTGAGAGGAAGCTTCTCCAGTAATTTCTCCCTTTCCTTTTTTATTAGTTCGATGTTCATCCAACCGCACCCATCTTGCTCATTTCTAGCCTAATGAGTTTGTTGAATTCTATGGAATATTCAAGCGGGATTTCTTTAAGAACATCATCCAGGAAGCCAAGTACAATGAGCGATCTTGCATCCTCTTCCCTTATGCCTCTGCTCATGAGGTAATTTATCTGTTCCTCTGATATTTTTCCTACTGATGCCTCGTGTGAGAAAACTGCTGTATCATCCAGTATCTCGTTATGTGGATAAGTATTGCTCTTTGATATGTCATCCACTATGAGAGCGTCACATTGCACTGAGGACTTTGAATTGTAAGCACCCTGGTTTATCCTTAAAAGTCCCCTGTAAACTGACATTCCTCCTCTACCAGATATACTTTTGGCAACAACCTTTGAACTAGTGTTTGGTGCGGCATGAACCACTTTAGCCCCGTTGTCCTTCCATACCTCACCCATGGCCAGAGCCACATTGAGGTTTGAAGTGGACGCATATTCACCCCTAAGTATTGAGGAAGGATATGTCATGGTAATCTTAGATCCTAAGCTTCCCTGGACCCACTCCATTCTTGCATTTTCCTCCACCCATGCCCTCTTAGTTGGGAGGTTTATTACATTATCTGACCAGTTCTGGATTGATGTATATCTAACCTTGCTATTTTTCTTAGCGTAGACTTCAACTACAGCTGCATGGAGTGCATATCTACTGTAAGTAGGAGCGGTACACCCTTCAATATAATGAACCGATGCACCCTCTTCTGCAACGATCAGTGTTCTCTCAAACTGTCCTTCAAGCTCTCCATTCATCCTGAAGTAAGCTTGAACTGGAAGGTCCACATGAACGCCTTTGGGGATGTATAGGAATGATCCACCTGACCAAACAGCAGTATTTAGCGCGGCAAATTTATTGTCGCTAGCAGGAACTACTTTTCCAAAATGCTCCCTGATAATTTCAGGATATTTCTGTAGGGCTGAGTCCATATCCATAAATATAACACCCTTTTCTTCCCACTGCTTTTTTATTTTAGAATATACACCTTCGGACTCAAATTGCGCAACAGTTCCAGCAAGATATTTTCTTTCCATCTCCGGGACGCCGAGTTTATCAAAGGTTTCCTTTATCTCCTTTGGAACCTCATCCCAACTGGAAGACTTCCTGTCTTCTGGTTTTATGTAATATGTTATTTCATCAAAGTTTAATTCCGAAAGATCCGGACCCCATGTTGGCAATGGTTTTGAATTAAATATTTCCAGGGCCCTAAGCCTGATGTTCTTCATCCACTCCGGTTCCTTTTTACCCTTGATATCTCTTCAACCACTGACCTAGTTAATCCTTGGCCAACCTGATATACAGGCTTAATATTTGTCTTAAAATCGTACTTATCCTTTTTATTTCAAAATTTTCATCCAACTTTTGCATTTACCTCCCCCTTCTGTAATAATCATATCCATACTCTTCTATCTTCCTCGCTATCTCGGCTTTACCACTCTCAACTATAGTTCCATCCACAAGAACATGAATGAAATCTGGAGAAACGTAATCTAAAATCCTCTTATAATGCGTAATAATTAGAATTCCTGTACCGCTCTCCTTAGCCTTTTTTACTGCTTCCGCTACAATCTTGAGAGCATCAACATCAAGTCCCGAATCTATCTCATCGAGAATTACAAATTTAGGCTTGAACAGAAGCATCTGCAATGCCTCCATTCTTTTTTCTCTCCGCCAGATAATCCGTCGTTTAAACTCCTATCTATAAAGGATTTATCTAGCCTGAACAATCCCAGGAGTTCTTGTACCTGTTCTATGAACTTCTTATACTCCAATTTTTCATTGGGATGAAGTGACATATAAGCTGTTCTCAGGAAATTTATATATTTCAATCCTTGAACGGATACCGGTTCCTGGAATGCAAGAAATATCCCTTCTCTCGCCCTCTCATAGAGCTGAAGATCGGTTATATCTTTTCCATTGATTAGTATCTTCCCGGTTGTTACCGTATATTTAGGATTACCAATTATTGCCTGTGCAAGTGTGCTTTTCCCTGCGCCATTGGGACCCATTAATGCGTGTATTTCTCCACTTTTAATGGTCAAGTTTAGGGATTTCAGTATATTTTTGTCACCTACTTTTACAGAAAGGTTCTCTATATTCATGACATTGTTCTGCTTGTCTGTCATTTTAATCCCAGGATTATCTATGATTCATATTTAAACATTTTTTACTGTCTAAAATGATAAAATGTATATACCCTTGATTGATACATTATATGTGCTAGATGAGAATGTACTAACAGGCACTAAAAGAGAAATCCTGGAAATGCTGTTAGATGGGCCAATGACTGCCCAGGAGATGTCCAAAAAATTAAAAATTCAAATAAATGCTGTTAGAGAGCATCTTGCATCTTTAGAAAATGGTAATTTGGTAACTTACAACTTTGTAAATACAAAAAGGGGAAGGCCAAAAAGGTTTATCAAATTACAAAGAAAGGAGCTGATTTGTTTCCTAAAAGGTATGACCTATTATTAAAGATTTTTCTAGACCAGTTAGAGATGGAAATGGGAAAGGAGTGGGTAAAATCATTCCTTGAAAGAGCAGGCTCCAATGTTGTTTCAGGAATAAGTCCAAATGCTGGAATAAATGGACTTTTAAATTTTTATAATAGCCTAGGTTGTATGGCATCAATTTCAGAGGTAAATGGGAACATTGTAATTAAAAGGAAGAACTGCATATACTATAATTTAGCTGTGGATCGTGAGAACCTGGTGTGTGAAAGTTTTGAGGATTCCATATTAAACAAGCTTTTCCCTTCCTATAAGATCGTTAAAAAGGATACTGTGAGACCAGGAAAGTTTGACTGTGAAATAATAATAGGAGAAAAAAATGAAAAATCTACTTAACACTTACAATTAATTCATAAAGATTATTTCGCAGAAATTCATTACGTTATAATGCTTACAATTACCGAAACTTTTCTATCCATAGAGGGTGAAGGGCCTTTTATAGGTATACCGACATTTTTCATCAGATTAACTGGGTGCAATTTGAGATGTGAATGGTGCGATACAAAGTATTCCTTTTATGGTGGAACAAAGATGGAAGTTGACGACCTTGTGCAGGAGGCAGTTAGATCAGGGGTTAAGTATGTATCTATAACAGGAGGAGAACCGTTGATTCAAAAGGACGTTTATCCGCTCATGTATAAGCTTTTAGACCTTGATTTCAAAATAATACTGGAGACGAGTGGATCTATATCCATAGAGGAGGTTCCTACAGAAGATAACTTGATAATTTCTATGGATATCAAGACTCCTTCCTCAAAAATGGTTGAACATAACCTATACTCTAATATAGAACTTCTCGGAAACAAGGATTATTTGAAATTTGTCATTGCTGATGAAAAAGACTTCGACTTTTCGGTTGCCATAATGGAGAAATATCCATTTGAAGGTGAGGTGATTTTTCAACCAGAAGGTGGAACAAATCTTAAATGGCTGGTAGAAAAGGTTTTAGATAAAAGAATTAATGTAAGAGTGTTGCCCCAGCTTCACAAGATAATTTGGGGGGATAGGAGGGGAGTATGAATTTTTACGAGTACACTGATGAAGAGGGAACTATAGCTGTTAAACTTGCAAGAAAAGCCATTGAGGAGTATGTGGATATAAAGCTAGTTGTTAAGAACAGTTACGGTGGAAAATTCGTAGAAAAGCGTGGTGTCTTCACCACAATTAATAAAACCAGTGGAGAATTACGTGGGTGCATTGGCTTCCCGGAACCTATATATCCTTTGGGGGAGGCTATAATAAAAAGCGCCATTGCTGCAGCTGTAGAGGATCCCCGTTTCCCGCCTGTTACTAAAAGGGAGCTAGATGAGATAGTTGTTGAAGTGTCCCTTTTAACAAAACCTATCCCTGTAAATGTGGAAGATAGGTCAAAACTTCCAGAAAAGATAATTGTGGGTATACATGGATTAATTGCAAGTTCAGGTCCTTTTAGCGGTCTTTTGCTCCCCCAAGTAGCTGTTGAAGAGAAAATGGATTCTAAGGAATTCCTAGACGCGGTTTGCTGGAAGGCAGGAATGGAAAAGGGATGCTGGAAAGATAAAGACGTAGAAATTAAGACTTTTACTGCAGAAATATTCTATGAAGTTGAGCCAAACGGTCCGGTATTTAGAAAGCTATTGGAGAATGGATAGAATTGACTGAATACTTCCGAGGGAAATTCTTCATTGATGGAGAATTCAAGGATAGATACCTGGAAGTTGAAAACGGCAAAATTAAGAATATTGGTGTTGAAAGGGGAAATGGAACCGTAAGAACATTAGAAGGTTTCATTTTACCTGCTGGTGTGGACATCCATGTACATTTCAGGGACCCGGGCGAAGAAAGAAAGGAAGATTTTTATTCTGGATCCAGGAGTGCAATTTATGGAGGGACTTCCACAGTAGCCGACATGCCCAATAATATTAAACCCATAAATTCACAAGAAGTGTTCAATGAAAAATTAAAGACAATAACTGGTAGAAGTTTTACAGACTTTGCATTGTATCAGCTCCCTGCGGGATATGAGATTGATGGGGCAATTGGACAAAAGGTATTCATGGGCAAATCCACTGGCGGAATAATTTCTGACCTTACAAAGATAATCAACAATGAGAAGATTAAAGTGTTCCACGCCGAAAATCAATCATGTCTGGATAAATACAAAATAGATGATAAAGACTTAAAAGCACATGATAATTCCAGACCTCTGGAATGTGAACTTGAGGCTGTGGAAATTATTTCTCGCCTTTCTCTGAACAATGTACTTATAGCACATGCAACATCAAGAACACTGGCCGAAATATCAAAATCATTCGGTTTCAGGGTTGAGGTCACACCTCATCATTTACTTTTGAACAGAGATATGAAATTAGGATCTCTGGGAAAGGTGAATCCGCCTCTAAGGAAGAATATAATACAAGAAGATCTTATGAATTACCTATCAAAAGAATTGATAGATGTTGTCTCCTCGGATCATGCACCACATACACTTGAAGAAAAGGAGGTATTTGAGTCTGCCCCATCCGGGATGCCCGGTGTTGAAACCAGGTTGCCTTTAATATTAATGCTATTCAAGAGGGGCATTATTAATTTGAATTATGCAGTGAAATTACTATCCACAAATCCAGCGGAAATAATTGGAATTCCAAAGGGAAGAATAGCCCCGGGATATGATGCGGATCTAGTCATCGTGGATTTTGAAGAGGAACCCATAAAAAGTGAAAATCTTCATTATAAGTGCAGATGGACTGCTTTCGAAGGTTTTAATGGCATATTTCCTAATGGCTTAATTCTTAGGGGGGAGGAAATCATGATTGAAAGAGAAATAGTGGAACAACCCAGGGGTGAATTCATAGATGGGAAAAGGGGGAGAAGTAAGAATAATTAAGAGCAGAATGAATGAACTTTTCCAATTGGCGCTTATTGATGATAAAATGGGCCTTACAGAGTATTCTCACATAAAATATGAACTGATTTTCAAATATTCTACCAAATACAGAGTTAGAAGACCTGAGGGATTTAAAGTTTGGGTCTGCAGAAAGTGCAAATATTCTATAATACCCAACGGGGGTTCAATTAGACTTAGAAGGTCGGCTCTAATAGTTAAGTGCGGAAAGTGTGGATATATAAGAAGGTATAAGATCAATCATTCTTCAATGGTTTCTGCACTAAATAGCACATTATAACCCTGTAAGGTTGCATACACTTTATCCAGCAGAGATATTGCATCTTCGACATTTGCGTGGTTTCCCCATTCATAAACCATATCTCTGCTTCCGGTTATGGGTTTGAAACCTAGGGATCTTAGGCGCGTCAGTATCTCCGATGGGCGCTCTCCTTCGGAGCTGAATATTATTGTTAGATATGTTTTTCTCCCCATGCGGGTAAATGTACTATTCTTATAAATCCTTTTTTAAATTTATTAGCATACTAACTTTAGTCCAAATCAACCAGTCACATATTCAGTGAACGGTTGTCCGTAATTATGTACCTGGTGAGCGACCTGTGAACAAATATTTCAGCCGCCAGCCTAGGGGATAGGTAGTCGTTTGCCAGTTCAAAGATTTCCTTGTTTGGTAATGCCATAGAATAATGGTAATTGCCCCTAATTATAATGCTAAATAAATCCCTATATAATTTGATCCTAGTTTCTGAAAAAATCTTTGATCCCCTTCCATACGGGGGATCAGTTACAATGGCATCGAAATTGTACTCGCCAATCTGTGAAAAGTCTCCCGGCTTAATTGTATAATTATTGAAACCATAGTACTTCATATTTTCAATGGCCCCATTTACCATTTTAACGCTCAAATCAATGCCGATAGCCCTTATACCCATTCTTTGTGCTTCACTTAAGAATGTACCAGTTCCTGCAAATGGATCAATGATGGTCCCTCCTATTTTTACACCCGATATATTTATCATTGCCCTTGCCAATAGAGGATTTATGCTCGATGGGTGATTGAATGGCCTTTTTTTAAAAGAGGAAACTATTTCAGATACATCCCTTTCAAATATTAACCTGCCCATAATGAATCCGTCTGAATTTGTCAACAATAAATAAACTTCTTCGGGATTTGTCAGATCCACTCTACCCGGGATATGCATTGCCACGTCATGCAATTTTGAAGGTGAATCATCCATTATTATCTCCAATATTTTATATCTCTTCATTTTGCTGGCCTCTGGAGATAAATCAGCTATGTATTTTGTGAAAGTAACCCTTTTGACTATTTCATCTAATGATGTGGTACTGAAAATAACAACCCTTTCATTAACACTTTCTATCTTTCCTCCTGTCAGTCCCACAAGTGATTTTAACTCAGATACAGCCAAAGAAGTTTGATCTCCAGTAACAAGGGCAACATATTGCACTGTGCATCATTAAGTTATGATTAATTTATTTATCCGGTATACATATAGATTCGAATGGTAAAGTACAAAGATGCAGGTGTGGACTTTGATGCAATAGGAAAATTCAGGAGAGCACTAATTTCGAAGTTAAATTTGCATGGAAATTGGAAGGTACCAATAGGTATTGGGCATTATGCAGGTCTCATTGAGTATGGAGATAATTACCTGGCACTCCACACCGATGGGATTGGAACTAAAACATTGCTGGCATTAAAATACAGATATTTCAAGGAATTAGGTTTTGACCTCGTTGGCATGAATGTAAATGATCTTCTCGCTATGAATATAGAACCCGTGGCCATGGTAGATTATATATCATCTTCCATATTTGATGTTGATTTGGCTAATGATTTTGGGACATCATTGGATCAAGCTCTAACACAATCTAAAATATCTATAATAGGCGGGGAAACGGCATCTATACCTGATATTATAAATGGGATTGATATTGCAGGAACAGTTCTTGGCATAGTAAAGAAATCTAAGTTAGTTGACGGATCTAAGATTGCGGAAGGAGATGTAATTCTTGGAATAGAAAGTTCTGGTTTTCATTCCAATGGATATTCTCTAATTAGAAAAGTTCTTGAAAGTAATTTGGGATTAGATAACGAAATTTTGAATGGTGAAAAATTATGGAAGCTTTTATTAAAAGGTACAAAAATTTACCGCGATTTGATCTTGGAAATTAATGAAAAATATGAAATAAAAGGTATGGCCCATATAACAGGAGGAGGATTTAGGAATATCCTTAGACTTAAGAATATGCTTTATGAGTTCAACATAGATTACGAAATTCCCCCAATTTTCCAGGAGATCATTAAGGCTGGCAACATTGATTATAATGAGGCGTTCCAGACTTTCAACATGGGAATAGGGTTTATGCTAATTTTAGAAGCAAAAGAAGCTAGAAATTTATCTAACGAATACCAAAACTTGATTAAGATAGGCGAGGTAAAGAGAGGGCAGGGAATAGTTATTAATCCTCATAATTTGAGATATGAAAGCTATTACTGAATTTCTAAGTAATATTTATTATAAACCTCGTGATTTCGAATCAAATTTAAGGGTGGTTAAATGATAGGTAAATTAGCACCTGATTTTGAGGCCAACTATGTAGTAAACGGAGAAATTGCAAAGAACCCATTGAAGCTTTCTGACGTGTATAAGAGCGGGAAGTGGGTAGTGCTTTTCTTCTACCCTGCAGACTTTACATTCGTTTGTCCGACAGAAGTAGAAGGATTCGCAGAGAAGTACCATGAATTCCAAAAAATGGGAGCTGAAGTCATTGCTGTAAGCACAGATACAGTATATACACATAAGGCATGGATTGAGCATGACCCAAGGGTTTCCAAAGCTAAATACCCAATGGTTGAGGATAGAACAGGACAAATATCAAAGGCCTATCAAGTTTACAACGAGAAAACAGGAAATGCTTTGAGAGGCTTATTTATAATAGATCCTCATGGAATAATCAAATACATGGTTGTAACAGATGACAATGTGGGAAGAAGCACAGAAGAGACCAAAAGGGTTCTCGCAGCACTCCAGTCCGGAGGCCTTTGCCCAGTAGATTGGGAACCTGGCCAGCCAACACTCAAAATTTAATCGATTCTACTTTATTTTAATATTTTAAAATCTTCAAAATTTCCTTCTTCTTGGTATTCCATAATTTTTTCAGTTACAATCGCATCGGGGATTCCATTTTCACAAAATTGTATTAATTTTTCTACTGATTCTGGACTTCCTTTGAAAATGGCTTCAACGGTTCCATCTGGGTTGTTCCTTATCCATCCAAAAACATTGAGTGACCTAGCCATTCTTCTAGTCCTTTCCCTGAATCCTACACCCTGAACAATCCCCTTGAATATTATATGAACTTGCATATTTTAGGATAGGCTACATCTATTAATAATATTAGTTTAAGTAAAATAAATTTTAAATAAATAAAGTTTATTTGTGTACACTATGAAATGGTCGAATGTTTTAGCCATTATAATAGTGGCCCTAGTATTCTTGTCAATTGGATACTATGCAGGCCAGCTAAATAATCACACAATTCAGGCGCCACAAAAAATAGTGGTAACTGATGATCTAGGAAGAAACGTTACTATATATCTTCCCATTAAAAGAGTCGTTTCCATGGATCCGTCAAATACACAGATGATGTACGCAATTGGGGCAGGAAATTTACTGGTAGCTGATACATCCTATGACTGGTGGCCAGCGCAGGCTAAAAGCTTGCCGAAAGTAGAAATGGATAATGGAACTGCTTCTGTTGAGGAGGTAGTAAGCTACAATCCTAACCTTGTATTGGCAACTACCATCCAGAGCACTCAAATCATAGACCAGTTGGAGAGCCTTGGGATCCCTGTTCTGGTGCTAGAACCAAACAATATTAGTGGCATATACAGGGATATGTATCTTTTAGGTAACATAACAGGCCATAAAACTGGCGCAATTAACGAAGTCAATTATATGAAGAGCTACATTGGAAACATTACATCTAAGATCTCTAATCTGCCAAGACTAAGAGTACTTTATATGCTATGGCCAGACCCAATTTACACGGCCGGAAATAACACATTTATTAACAACATAATAACAACCGCTGGAGGCATAAACGTGGCTGCAAACTTAACAGGCCCCTGGCCCATCATAAACAATGAAACAGTTCTCCAGGATAACCCACAGGTTATATTGGTGGACAATGATACAGGGATTTCCAACATCTCATATTTCAAGAATAATCCTGTTTGGGAGAATATATCTGCCGTTCAAAATAACAGGGTATACATTTTCAACCAAACTGAATCCAATTGGATGAATGAACCAGGCCCCTTAACCATATACGCTGTAAGGATGGTTGCCCAGTTCCTGTACCCACAGGTATTCAATGAAACCTAAATTTCTAATTTTATTTTCACTTTTAATTCTATTGATACTCAATATTTTATTTTCAATAAGTATAGGTCCTGTCAGAATCCCATTTGATTCTGTGACCTCTACGATTTTTTATTATTTCATGGGAGACCCTTATAACAGAATATACATGCTTATTATATTTTACATAAGGATGCCTAGGGTCTTTTTGGCAGTACTCATAGGAGCAGTGCTTGCTATCTCGGGTCTTATAACCCAAACTATTTTTAGAAATCCATTAGGTGATCCATATCTTACTGGTATAGCCAGCGGGGCAGCCCTAGGTGCTTCAATAGGATTTCTTATATCACCTTTCGTGGTTGAGCCTCTTGCATTTGCATTTGCAATGCTGGCTGTCTTTATTACATTCATAATCTCAAGAGTGGACGGTGAATTCAACCCTGAAATTATGATTCTGGCTGGGATTGCCGTTTCATTCCTATTTTCTGCTGTAGCCTCTTATCTTATTTATTTGAAGGAGGTAAATTTAAGAGGGGTCCTATTTTGGCTGCTCGGAGGATTGTATGGAGCAAATTGGAATGATGTATTCTACCTTACCATTGCATCCCTGATTCTATTTCCTCTAATTTTATATTTTGTGCCGGAATTTGACCTAATGCTAATGGGGGACGAGCAAGCAAAATCCATGGGTGTAGATACCAAGAGAGTCAAATTGATCACATTGTTATCTTCCTCCATAGTTACGTCCTTTGCGGTTTCAATGGTTGGAATTATTGGATTTATAGGCCTTGTGTCCCCCCATATTGGCAGAAAGATAATTGGAGAAAGCCATCGTTTCCTGTTGCCAGCATCAATACTAATAGGGGCAAACCTACTCCTGGCAAGCGATACCATAGCGAGGTCCAATCCTGGGGGGGAAATACCCGTGGGGATTATAACATCATTTGTGGGAGCACCTTTATTAATATACCTTTTGATCAGGAGGAGGTTTTTTGATAGAGGCAATTGACCTTTCTGTAAAAATTGGGAAAAAACAAATACTGAAAAATCTGAATTTCGTAATTCATGAAAGGGAAAAAATTGCCATTATAGGACCTAATGGAGCTGGCAAAACAACACTTTTGAGGGTATTGGGCGGTATGCTCCCATATGAAGGTAAATTAATTATAAATGGAAAAGAAATAAGTGAATACAGGAGGCAAGATTTAGCCAAACTAATATCCTATGTGCCCCAGATTTTTTACACTCCTTATACTTTCACTGTCGAAGAATTTGTAAAAATGGGAAAGTACATAAGCATAAGAAATTGGTGGAATGCTGAGGAAATAGATAGATATCTCGATGAGGTAGGAATTTTGAATTTAAAAGCAAGGTATATAAATACCCTTTCCGGTGGAGAATTACAAAAGGTGCTCATTGCAAGAGCATTAGCTCAGAATCCTAGAATAATAATGCTTGACGAACCTACATCTCATTTAGACCCAAAGGCAGTGTTTGAATTAAATCGAACAATAATAAATTTGGAAAAAACAGTAATTTCTGTTGTTCATGATATAAATGCAGCTTTTAATTTATACAGTAAAATAATGATAATGGCAAATGGGCAATTATATGGGATATTCAGTGGGAAATCTAAAGAGTTTGTTGATGCTATTTCCAGAATTTATCAAATTGAATATGAAATACTTGATGGCAAATTTATTGTGCCAAAGGGCCCATATTTTCAATAAATGGTTAGCCCTGTTCTCGATATTTTTGTGATTATTGGATTTCCATACTTCCTTAATATCTCATAAGCTTCATCATTGTAAATGGATATTATGCTATCGCCTATTAGGGAAACACTAGATGGAATTTTATCCAAATCTTCAAGAATTTTTAGTGAGTTAGGAGATACCAATTCTGAATCTACAGCGAATTTTCTTCCAATGTTAAGGCCATTTTCTAGTGTTGGCCTTTTAATGAATTCTTTTAATGATTCTTTACCATTTTTTATTATTTTCTTTACGATGCTTTCTGAACTTATTATTTCTCCGGTGGGAACCTTCTTCTTAAATGGAAGAACCAAAAGCTCAGTATCTTTTACCAATATTCTGTCCGTTATAGAATACGGGAAGCTGCCACCTTTTATCCTTATGTGAAGACCACCGCTAATCTGAGACTGGACGTCTCCAAGGCCTGTCCCCTTCTTTATTTCAATCTGATGAGCCATCTTATATATTTCTCCTATCCTGGTATAATTACCTTTAATTGCAGCGATAGTTGTCAACGCTGCCGCCGCACTTAATCCAAAACCGGATGAAGGGGGCAGTTCCGAAGTTGAATAAATCTTACCTTTAAATTTAAGCCTTTTCGCTACTTCCTCCTGTATGGACTTATCCAAAGGGATTCCATTGAACCTTACCTCAAGCTCTTCTGACGGTTCAATCCTAGTGGTCATACCTGATTCTATGCAAATAGCTACCCCCTGAGATCCCTTCTTCAATGCATCATTGTACCTGTTGGGAATGAAGAAAAGCGTGGCGCTACCTGGGGAAAAGGCTTTCACATAGCTTTTTGACGATTGAGATTGAGACGTCATCCTTATCACCTTTGAATTTTTCAACAATATTTTCACCTATAAGATAAACTATTGTATTTGCATGTTTAACATCCTCTAGCCTATTGGCTATGATGTAATCTAAATTGTATTCTTCGAGTCTTTTCTTGGCCCTGTTAATAAGATCTTTTTCAGAAACACCATATTCAGCCTTAAAACCTATTAGGATTCCATCGTAATTTCTTCCTAATTCCTTTAGGAATTTCTTTGCCGGAAATAGTTTGAGATTCAATTCCTCTTCTGATGATATTTTACCGGATTGCTTCTTTAAAGTGAAATCCGATAATGCTGCTGGCACTATAACTAGATCGTTCTCTCTTATCTTTGGTATGAGAGATATTAGATCATCAACGGTTTTAAAGCTTTCATATTTTAAATAGCTTGGAACCTGAGTTCTCATTAATCCAAGATAATTGTGCAGTTCTGCGCCAAAATAATAGAATGCCTTCATAAAGCTAACAGTTGTTTCCCCTGATGATAAGTTTGTTATAACCCTAACATCATCTATGGGTTCAGCGCTTGAACCTCCCACCACGGCGACTTTCTTTCCAATGCAGAGTGGGTTAAGTACTCTAATAACGCTGGCAGTAATGTATTCAATGTCAGCCATTTTAGCCTTATTCTCTTCTATTATTGGATCTAAGAACACTACCCCGTTTTTTATTAAATTCTGCATATTTTCCTTGAGTATTGGATTATCCATCATTCCCTGATGCATAGCCGGAACCATTATGATGGGTTTTCTTCCAATGGCATTTGAAAGAACCGATGTGACTGTTGTGTCATCGATACCGTTAGCAGCCTTGGAAATCGTATTTGCAGTAGCAGGAGCGATCAGAATCAAATCCGAATTGTTCACCAAAGTTACGTGTTCTATCCTACCTGTGATTTCGGTAACAACTTCGTTTTCACTCGCGTACTGGAGTGAATATGGATGTATAATCTTCATTGCTGATTGTGTCATTACTGGGAAAACTATTGCTCCATGTCTCCTTAATTCATGTATAAGCTTTACATCTTCAACCGCCGCAATAGAACCTGTGACCCCTAAAACGATCCTCTTCCCGCTCAATAGTTTGCTTTTTGAAATTAATTCTGTTTTATTATTTTCAAAATCCACGTTTTAGTATTGTGTCTACGATAAAAAATTTTAATGCTGTTTATATGCATCATGGATGCAAATATTTGATACCCTCAGTAGAGACTTTAAGGAATTAAAAACTGTAAATGGGAAGCGCTTAAACGTCTTCGTGTGCGGGCCCACTGTATATGACAAGCCTCATCTAGGGCACGCCAGAACCTACATCTTTTTTGATATATTTATCAGATACTTGAGATATAAAGGTCTCCGTCCATTTTATCTGATGAACATCACGGATATAGATGATAAAATTATAAATAGAGCTAATTCTGAAAATGTTCCATACAATGAAATATCGAGAAGGTATTCAACTGAATTTTTCAAAATAATGAAGGCGTTGCGGAACGAAAGCGTAAACTATTATGCTTTTGCCACCGACTTCATAAATGAAATAATAAGCCAGATAGAACGTCTTATGGAAAAAGGGTATGCCTATGAAACTTCTGACGGAGTATATTACAGTGTTGAAAAATTCCAGGATTATGGTAAATTATCCCATCAAGATATCACACAATTAAAGGCTGGGGCACGTGTTGAAACAAATGAAAACAAGAAAAATCCATTAGATTTTGCACTTTGGAAAAAAAGGAAGCCGAACGAACCTTATTGGAACTCCCCATGGGGGGAGGGCAGACCCGGATGGCATATTGAAGATACCGCTATTACAGAAAGGTTCTTCGGTTACCACTATGATTTGCATGGTGGAGGGATTGACCTTGTATTTCCACACCATGAGGCAGAAATAGCACAAATGGAGGCAATATCCGGAAAACCACCTCTTGTAGACTACTGGGTGCACACAGGACATTTGTCTGTGGAGAACGTTAAAATGAGTAAGAGTCTTGGAAATTTCATCACGGTGGAGGAAATATTGAAAAGCTATTGGCCGGAATCCGTAAGGTTGATGTTCATTGGAATGAATTATAGGGATACTTCAAACTTCATCATGGATGGATTGAACGGTTCTCAAACTATAGCAGAAAAACTTACCTGGATTTATAGAAGAGTAGCTGATACTGAAGCCCAGGAAAAAGAAAATTATGACGCATTTATGAAAGAAATTAAAGAGCCGCTAGAAAAAAATATGAACACCCCTGATTCTCTTGTCGCAATAAATGATTTCATAAAATGGGCAAGCAATGAACTAAACAAAACTGAAGGAAAAAATGGTGAAATCAAAGCTATACTTGATGATCTAGATTCAATATTCGGCATAGTAAGAAAAGCTCCAATTCCTGAAGCACTTGTAAATACAATTCTTGAGATAAGAAAGAGTGCTAGGGCAAAGGGTGACTATGCCACATCTGATAAAATTAGATCAGATTTGTCAAAATTAGGTATAAAAATAGAGGACAGGGGAAACGAATCGTTTGCATGGTGGTGAATAAGAAAGGTAATTAATGTTATTCCTAATTTACCATTATGAAAAATATAGCATCCTTCCAAGACATAATCAACCTCAAAACTACGGACATTTATTTTATGAGGGTAAATGAAATCCTAAGCAGAGCTGGTAAAAATCCCCATGTAGTAATGGATATAACCTTGTCAAGCAGGGATTTGCCATGGCTAGTACTTTCAGGCCTGGATGATTTTACAGCGATTTTAGAAGGAAAGAAGGTTGATGTATATTCCCTAAAGGAAGGAACAATTTTTCCACCAAGGGATGTAAATGGAATTCCCATACCTGCAGTAAGCGTATCTGGAAAATACCTTGAATTTGGCCTTTATGAAACTCCTTTATTAGGATCAATATCCCAAGCATCTGGTATTGCCACCAAGGCTGCAAGATTCAAGAAAAGGATAGGTGATTTGCCACTTTCATCCTTCGGCGTAAGAAGGATGCACCCTAGCCTTGCACCATTTATAGATAGGAATGCATACATTGGAGGGTGCGATAAGGTGTCCAGTATCATTGGAGCCGAAAGAGTAGGAATTAAACCGGAAGGTACAATGCCCCATTCTCTCCTGATTATTATGGGCGAAGAGAATGGATGGAGAATGTACGATGAAATATTAGATAGAAATGCCCCCAGAATTGCCCTGGTAGATACTTTCTGTGATGAAAAGGAGGCAGCGGTAAGAGCAGCTAAAGTTATTAAAAATTTATCTGCAGTTAGGCTGGATACTCCATCTTCAAGAAGGGGTAACTTTGCTGATATTATTAGGGAAGTTCGTTGGGAATTAGATCGTAACGGTTTTAATCATGTGGGAATAATAGTGAGCGGAGGCATAAAAGAGGAAGATATTGAAACACTTAAAGAGGCAGGAGCTACGGGATTTGGTATCGGTACTTCAATTTCAAGCGCCCCTTCAATAGATTTTGCCATGGATATTGTAGAGATGGATGGCCTCCCGGTTACCAAGAGAGGGAAATTTTCTGGCAAGAAAAATGTCTTTAGATGTCCAAAATGCCATCTTTTTAAGGTCAGTACCGAAAGAATTGAAAAATGTCCTAGGGATCAAGAGATAATGGAAAGTTTACTCGAGAAAGTAGTTGATAATGGAGAAGTTATCTACAAGGAAGACCTCAAATCCACGAGAACTTATGTTCTGGAGCAACTAAAATGGTTCGAACTATAAGTTTGTGTTATAGTGAAAACGATGAAACTGCCAAAAAATTAATTAGAATATTAAATGGAATTGTAATCAGAGGTTATAAAATTGAAGCCAAAAATAATTTCTCCAATAATTGTATAGAAATTTCAAGCGGGAATGTAAATGCACCTACAATTGAATCTTTGGATGAATTAGCAAGAGACCTTTGCCATTCAGCCAAGTCCCAATCAATACCATGTACTTACCAATCAACTGTTAAACGGAAAAATAAAATTAATCATTCCAAAGCTTCCAGAATTCGATCTTGATGGTAATAATCCGACTATGTGTCTTGAATTAGAAATAAAATTTCTTGAAACTATAATCTCAAGATTAATAAATTTAAATTTTATTGACCACTCTTCCTCTCCCTGACTTTCAATCTTAATTGCTTGCTCCCACATTTTCTGCATTTTTCTGCCCTTATTGGATTCGATGCTCCACATTTCATGCATATTTTCTTGTTGAATATTCTATCCATAGCTTCCTTGAATGGCATGCAGGGTGAATCATTCCGATATATTTATGGTCTTCGATTTAGATGATTATAGTTCTATTAATTCTTACTCAAAAATTATATATTTAATACAATTGCAGGCATATGGAGGAGCTCCTGGTTCATTTTGATGTCTATAAAGATAATAAAAAATATTATGCCAAGGTTAAAAGCGAGCTTGGCGGACTTAGGGAATACTCTGCGAAAACACTAGAAAAACTTATGGAGATAGTTGCATTAGATATATTGGAAGAACTTGAAAATTTATAATGATAAAAGATATTGGTCAGCGGGGGATGTGGAAAAATTCGCATACTGCCCCCTAAATCTATATTTAGCACTTAAAGGAAGCAAGGTAGAAATTTCTCAGGGAATTGAATACCAAAATAATTTTTCAAAAGAATAAAACATGCCATAAATAATAAGAAACTTTTTGAAATTCACAATAGGTTATTCCTAGCCCTATATATTGCCACTATAGTTTTAGTGGGAGCCACAATTCCCTTAATGTTTAATCGGTTCCAGTATTTTAGTTCTCATTATTTTAATTGCTTCCCTTTCGTCTTTGCTATTCGGGACAGCAATCTATCTGGCAACTTCTTTGATCAGGAAGCTTAAAAAATCTAAAAAACTTGAAGATCTTATTCTTTATCTGAGCATATCGAGCTTAATTTTGACTCTAATCCTCTATTTTTATTATTCCTTTAGGAATGATTTTGCAATTTTTTACTATAGCTCTCTCGAACATCATAATACTCTTAGACACCTATAACTTTTACAAGATATTGACCTCATCTGAAATTATAATTGTAAATGAAATCGATCCCGATAAGATATATTATATGGAAGATGGAGATAATCCAGTTCTCATAAGTGAAAAATGGAGGCTCAGGGGAGTTCCGGATTTAATACTGAAAGAAGATTCCCAGCTCGTACCA
>Ga0074075_13834_pt1 | contig 20536 bp, 19 predicted proteins | sample YNPg_E_FD_63712 | JGI IMG/M metagenome (GOLD analysis project Ga0074075, IMG submission 63712) | Hot spring microbial communities from Beowulf Spring, Yellowstone National Park, Wyoming, USA - YNP_Beowulf Spring_E v2 (version 2) | ecosystem: Environmental > Aquatic > Thermal springs > Hot (42-90C)... | reverse complement strand
ACTCCTTGGAATACCCTAAGTTCGACAGAAAAAAACAATTGATGAGGAAATAATTGCTTTAAATGAAAGAATATCAAACATCAATAAACAGCTGAGTACCATAGAGATGGACATTTTAAATAATAACAACATTAGAAGTAAGCTCGGGAAGGAAATAGCTGAACAGAAAACCAAATTGGAGGCAATGAACGGGGTCTATTCGCAGATGCAAAAAGATGCAAAGGAAAAAGAGAGCAAATTAATGGATCTCATCAATAAAAGGAACCAAATAAAGACAAAAATTGAAACTCTGGAATCTCTGAATAAAACCAATTTTGATTTCAAATTGCAGCTTGAAAGTAAATTAGATGAAGCTAAAAGGAGGTTAGATGAAACGCTCAGGGAAATAGGGGAGAAAAATGCAAAAGAAATACAGATACAACTGACTAATGAAGAAATTAAGAAAGAAGTAATTCTCCTCGAAAATCAATTAAAGCAAATGGAACCTGTTAATCTCAAAGCAATTGAGGATTACGCCTCCGAGAAACAGAGAATGGATGAGTTGAACAATAAGAAGACGACCCTGGAAAATGAAATGGAGAAGCTTAACCAGTTAGAGAAGAAACTGGAAGAGCAAAAGAAAGTAATATTCTTGGATGTCTTCAATGAAGTCAACAGAAACTTCATAAATATTTATGCAGAATTAACAAATGGTCAAGAGGGTTATCTGGAATTAGAGAATTTAAGCAATCCTTTTGATGGTGGCCTTATAATAAAAGCTTCTTCAAAAGGAAAGAAAGTGGATAATCTTGTTTCCTTATCAGGTGGAGAGAAAAGCTTAGCTGCACTGGCACTGATTCTTGCAATACAAGAATATGACCCTTCCCCAATATATTTCATGGACGAAGTGGATATGTTCTTGGATGGTGTTAATGCTGAGAACGTAGGAAGGCTTTTCAGGAGAAATTCGGAAAGGGCACAGATAATAGCAGTTACATTGAGAAAATCCACGATGAAATATGCTAATCAGATGATAGGTGTAACCTACCAGGATAGGAGCAGTATGACATTCACAAAGGAACTCACACAGGAGGTGTCAATGGCATGAGCAACATATCTGAATTTATACTGGACACTGAAGAAAAAGAGATAATTCAAAGGACAATAGAAAATGAGGTTTCAAACCTAGAATCCAGGAAATATGAAATAATTCTCAAAGCATTGGAAATAGTGGAAAAATACAATTTTGATCCCTGGAACCTGGATCTTGCAAAATTTGTAGACATATTCATGAATGAGATAAACCAAGAATTCAGGGACTTTCCAGTGGCAGGAAGAATTGTTTACATGGCATGGCTCAATCTCAGGAACAAATCAGAAAGAGTGATACCCAAAACCGAGCTCAATGATGATAGCAATTATGGGCTAGATGATGGACTGGACTATTTTGTGGAACCAAAATACGAAGGCGAAGAATTTCAGGTTTCTCTTTCATATATACCAGAAGATAAAAGAAATATATCTATCCATGACCTGATTGATGCAATAAAAAATGTTAAGTTCATCTCTAAGAACAAGAAGAAGGAACCTAAGAGAGTTATCAGCGAAGCCGGGGAATATTCCCATCCTGAGGATATGTATCTAATAATAAGGGAAATCTGGAACAGGATTATAGAAGTAGAATCCGAAACATTTCCCATGGATTCCATAAGTTCGGGGGAGCTTGAAGATTCCCTCGATGTATTTGTTTCATCCTTATACCTTTCATTTTATGGAAGGATCCTGCTCTCACAGGAGGTTCCCTACGGAACCATATGGATAACAGTGGTAGATAAGAATAATGTTGGTTCCCCCATACCTGAGACAAAAATGGATGATGCTTTTGCCATATGATTTTAATTGATGACAAAGGTAGAAAGGTTAGCTTACCCGATGAACCCCAAAGGATAGTTTCTCTTAGCCCATCCATAACGGAAACTCTGTTCAGAATAGGTAAAGGTGAAAATATAATTGGTGTGACACCGTTTTGCGTAAGACCGAAAGAGGCACAGAAAATTAGGAAAATCGGAAGTTACGGTTATGCGAGGATAGACCTCCTTAAAGAGCTTAATCCGGATCTAATTTTAATGGTCTCTGGCTACCAAGATAAATTGGGGGATGAGCTTTCAGAGTACTTCCCTGTTTATACCATTGATCTTCCATTCAACCTTTTCTCAATTTTTGACCTTATTTTGAAGACAGGAATTGTTGTTAACAGGGTCCATGAATCGAGAGAATTGGTAAGTGAACTCTATGAAAAGCTCATATCAATCGAAAGAAAAGGAAGAGGATTAAGGTTGTACTATGAGATTGACCTTGGCGGGCCAGTAACCTTTGGATCATTGAGCTATATAAATCATGGCTTTTCTTTTTTAGGGTTTGAAATTTATGGTTCAATGATAAGGAAGGAATGGTTCGTTCCGGATTTCGATGATATACTGGAGTTTGATCCAGAGATTATTATTTTTGAGCCCAAAATGTTCTCGAGAGCTTCGAAGGAAAAATACCTCGAAGAAATTGCAAAGAGGAAATGGGAAGGAATAAGGGCAGTTAAAGAGGATAAGATATTTCTGACACCTTCCCAATACGATTTTTTTGCCCATCACGGCCCCTCCTATATTGAGGAGGCTTTGCCCTGGGCCTCAAAAATCATATAAATTTTTGCATCACGTAGGCGTCGCTGCCATCATTATAGTAAGCTGGTAGCATATTGGAGATTATGAAGCCCATTTTCTTATAGAGGTTTATTGCAACTTTGTTAGAAGTTTTAACTTCCAATCTCATTTTTTCTACTTTTAATTTTTTTGCCTCTTCCTCGAATAGTTCTAAAAGCCTTTTTCCGATCCCCTGCCCTCTGAACTCCTTATCCACGGCTATAATCATAATCCTTGCTTCTTTCTCTCCGTTTACGGAACCACAAATAAAACCAACTACGTTTTCCCTTTCCATTGCTACTATAAAACCAGAAGGCCAAGAATAATATATATCTATAAAAATAAAATCTGAGTAAATTTCTGTTACATTCTTCCTCGAGAGTTCAGTAACCTGGTGAAGCAGATCTGGTGTGAACCTCCTGAACTCTATGGAGCTGATCAGAAAGTAGACACCTCTCCTTTCACCAGCATGTTTGTTATTCTGTCAAGGTGGGCAAGCCAATCATCGGCTATCCTCTGGAAATCTTTCTTGTATCTCTCTGCAGTCTTCTGGTCAGCGCCTACGATCTGTATGTTTGCCACATGTGGATCATCTATAGGTCTTCCGATTTGTGAGACTATTCTTACATGAATTTCCTTAACTTCTCCATTAGATTCCTTGTAGCAGTCTTCAGCTATTTTCCATGCGGCCAGATTGTAGAGTTTACCAACATGTGTTACAGGGTTCTTTCCGGCCGCAGCTTCCATACTCATTGGCCTGTATGGTGTTATTAGACCATTTACCCTGTTACCTCTTCCTACTGAACCATCGTCACCGTTTTCCATGGATAAACCTGTAACTGTAAGATAGTATATGTTTTCCTTAGGGTTGTCTGCTGTGTTAACATAAACATTTACATTTCTCTTTACCTTGGATTGAACCCTCTTTTGTATTAATTCCTTGGCTTTTTCCTTAATATCAATATACTGTTCTGGCGAGCTTACATACCTGTCAACCATTGCAATTGCAGTTGTGAGGTTTATTGTGTCTCCCTTCCTGAAGCCCATAACCTTTACATCATAACCAAGGGCTTTTAAAACACCCTTCAATTCGCCATTTATGTACTTTTCAGCTTCCAATACCGACTTTTCAGTTTCGGAAAATGGTGCAAAACCAACACCAAAGGAAGTATCATTTGAGAGCAACTTTGAGGTATCGTAAAGTGATCTGAGATCGACAGATCCCTGGCCTATTCTGCAATCAATAGTTACGTCTGTCTCTACATCTAAGGTATCAAAATGTTTTTTTAGATAATCTAAAGCTGCCTTAGTTGCAATACTTCTGTGGGGAATTCTTTCACCATTTACCGAAGTGGTTGCCCTTCCTGAGAGTAATATGTAAACAGGCTCAAGCACCTTACCTCCCCCAAATTTAGGGGCAGCTTGACCACCTACAACTTCTACCTGATCTGTGTTATGGTGCAAAATTCGACCATAATGCTCCAAGTAATATTTGGAAAGCGCCCTGCTGACTGACTCTGCTATTCCATCTGAAACAGAATCTGGGTGGCCTATTCCTTTCCTTTCAACGATTTCCACTTCCCTTTCTTCTACAGGAGCTTGCGGTAAAGATTCTACAACTATGTTTCTTTCCATCAAAGATTCCTCCGATATTCAGTTAATATTTATCACAAATTAAAATTTTTTAGTTTCCAAGGGATAAAAATTTAACAATTAAAACCCGATAATCAATTATGGAAAATGGTAAAAATGCCATTATTTCAGCCTGGTCCAAGGACGGAATCGAAAAATTCGCAAAGTTTCTCGTTGAAAATGGCTACAATATATATTCTACGTCTGGTACATTGAAATATTTGAAGGAAAAAGGTATTGATTGTTTGGATGCTTCAAACCTGGCTAAAATCCCTGAAATGTTTAACGGGAGATTAAAAACTCTTTCTTCATACCTATTAGGTGGAATATTGGCATTGGACAGAAATGATCCTGATCTAAGCAGATACAATATGGTTCCAATTGACCTTGTTATGGTTTCCCTTTATGATTTCATTGATTCAATGAAGTCAAAGAATAAAGAATATGAAGAGATGATAGAGTTGATAGATATAGGTGGGGTCACGCTTCTTAGAGCAGCAGCCAAGAATTACACTAGAGTGATTGTTGTACCTGGTAATGATTATATGGAATTTGTAATGGATAGAATGAAAAATGGTGAATTATCCCTGGAGGATAGAAAATATCTCGCTTCTGAAACTTTCCATTTGACATCATATTATGATTATGCTATATCCTCATACTTTGGGGAATCCACTAACTACTTTAACCTGGCCGGTAAATCCTTCATAAAATTGAGGTACGGAGAAAATCCCCATCAAAAGGCTCGAACATACAATCTCTTTAAACCATTCTTTTCTGTCGTAAAAGAAGGAAAAGAGCTCTCATACAACAATATTCTAGATGCCTGGACAGCATGGGAATTGGTAAACAGGTTAGATAGCAATTCATGCGTTGTTATAAAACATAATTATCCTTGTGGAGCAGCCACTGGAGACAATTCACTCGAAATGGCATTTATGAGTGATGAGGTTTCTGCTTACGGTGGGATACTGGCCTGTAATCGTCCTCTGAAAAAGGATGACTGGCATATATTGAAGGATAGGTACATTGAGGTGGTTATAGCCCCTGACTATGAAAATGAACTATTAAATGCCATGGAAAAGAAGAAAAATCTCAGGGTTTTAAGGGGACACTATGATTATTATAATGTTCCAGATGTAAAAATTGCTGGAAACATTATATTGGAACAGGAATGGAATGTTAAGAAAGAACTCAATTTTAAAATTGAAACAGGCAATCCTCCTGCAAAAATATTAAATGATTTAATTTTTGGCTGGGAGTTGGTAAAAACATTGAAAAGCAACGCTGTGGCCATTGTAAAGGATCTTCATTTGAAATCTTCAGGTGCAGGACAACCCAATAGGGTTGATTCCGTAAGAATAGCACTTGAAAAAGCGAAGAGCCTGGGAAGGATAGATGATGATTCCCTTTTGATATCGGACGGTTTCTTCCCCTTTGTAGATAATTTGGAATTAATTCATGAATTTGGCATAAAAAACGTGGCAGCACCTCTAGGTAGCATTAGGGATAATGAAATATTAAAGTATGCTTCTGATAAAGGTTTAAATTTCATATCGGTGGGTGAAAGAGCATTCAAACATTAGGCAATGTACCTAAATTTATGCTCCTTAGTTTCATAAATTTCACCAGAATTTAAGAGACTGGAAAGTGCATCCTCTATTTCTTTGGTTGTCATTGAATTTTCTAATGATTTAACTATTTCGTCAATGGACATCTCACCCCTCGATTTTATTAACCCCAAGATTTTTTCATTCGTTGAACTTTCACTCGATAACCTAAAGCTTTCCAGTAATGCTTCATACCTTGATACATCAAATCCCAGATTTTCCTTAATTCTATAATAAATCCCCTCTGCGATGTAATTTGATTTGGTAAGGACCGAAATTTCTGACAAATCCTTTGCACCTGAACTTATTAACTTCTTAACTATGTTTAGTCTGTCCTGTAGAGACTTCATAGTATGAAGGCGATAATACTGTAGTTCCAGATCGTTAATTTCTCTAAAATTTTCAGCATATATGTTCCTATCCTGGCCAGAATTCTTCTCCTTAAATGTTAACGTAGCAGATATTATAACATAAGAGTTTATCTGTAAATCCCATATTCTTTCAGGATTTCCAGTGAAATACTGTCCTATTAGAAAGTAGAACTCATTGTTCTGGTCAAGAATCTTTATCATTTTCCTATCATTTTCTTCCATCCTATTTTGTACTTGCCCTACCATTATGAATTTCTTGAATAACAAACCAAGTCCTGAGATGTTAAGATTTTCTCCGTTAAAGTTAACTGGACTTGAATCCCTCAACTCTCCACCTGTGATCAAATATGCGGGCCTCATGTAAATTCACCCCTCAGTTTCTCAATGGAAATCTTATAATCATCTTCTGTGAATTTTTGAATTTCCACAATCTCCATGTTTGTTCTGGCTTCCTCTCCGGAATTGGAACGTGAGGATCTGTAAGCAGATACTTTTACCTTAAATTCATTTAAGGCTAATTCATTTAATCTCTCCCTTACCAGTGATATGTCAAGACTGGCTAGAGATGATTTAACTGCGTCTTCACCAATTAGTTTTATTAATAAAGATTGGTATAAAGTTGCATATTGAGATGAGAATCCATCATCTATTATTGCAGTAACTCTAATTATTCGTGCTGGTTTTGCTTCAGGGTGAAGATTACACCTGCCATCTCTTACCACCCTTCCGCATTCAGAACAGACATCCACAAAAGGATTCTTTGCTATGAAACCTAAAATCCTAACATTGATCTCAATCTCACCGCTACCGTTTTCAGCTAACTGATATAGATTTTCTGGCTTACCGGCCCTTCTCAATACTTCTATTTTAGAATTTTTATTAACATTTAGATATAATTTATTGTTGTAAATCTTAGGGTATGCACCATGAAACCTAACGAGTCCCTCCTCTAAATCAATATCCCAGGCCCTTACTTGAATTGTGCCCGTAGAGTCTGTAAGTATTCCAACCGTTAATCTTGATTGCTCACCTTTTACCGGCCTATTTTTTTCAATTATACGCAATTCGCCTTCTACACTGATGAACTTCATATCTGGATTTATTTTAGAAATTGTAACCAGTTCTGCCTGACCATCCGATCCCCTTTTTAGCGGGGTTATTTCTGAGTTGTTTCTTGTCTTTAGTCTTAATTTACCGTTAAATTCGTCACCTACCACGTTTTTAATTAAAATTGTATCACCTTCTCCTATTTTAGGTGGATCAAATATAGTTATGGGAATAGCTCCTGAATTATCCCTAATAATACCTGTAAGCATCTTATGCCTTTTTCCGTTTCTTTCAAATTCTTTGTAGCTGATATTTGTTATCTTTCCAACCACAGTTCCTTCAAAATCTTTTGTTACGGAGCTAATCCTTTCACCATCGAATAAAACAGATATATCACCTTGGAAATCCTCAACAACGTTTAATGCCACTATTATCGGGGGTTCTGTTGATTCCAACAATCTTTTATCGAACTCCATAGCAGCATTTTGATCGTTATTAGTTGCCTTCAATATTTTTTCTTTAATTTCCTCTATAATTTCATCTGGCAATGCAGCACCCACTTCAATAATAAGTATAAATTAAAAAATGTTATTAATTCAAATATCCAAAACAATGTAATCGTACATATGTGCCCTAGTTATAATCTGGAATTCATCCACTTCCTCCAAGAAGAGGATATACCTTTCTCTCCCAAAATTAATTCCTTTCCTTTTGAAAAATTCCCTGGGTCTTGTTATTGACATCTCTATTATCTGAGATGGTGAAATCCTGTAAATTCCTCTCTGATATCTGTAGAGGAAATCAATTTCAGAAAATATATCGGGTTCTGTAACAAAAGCATTATCAGTACCCAGCAGTAAATGAGCGTTATTCTTAAACAGTTTTGAATAATCCGGTCTTTTTCCATAAAAAATGTTTGATCTGGGAGTTATTACCCAATATATTCCTTTTTCAGATATTGTTCTTATTTCATCCTCAGTAGCCTCTATGCCGTGTATTATAAAATCTGGGGATAACTGGAGAAGCATATCTAAATTTTCCCTTACGTTTTCACTGAAATGTATGGCAAAGAGTTTTCCATTATTCATTGCGATTTCCCTCAATTTTAGCAGAAATGAAAAATCATGGTCAGATAAAGAACTCATTGCAAATCCCCATGATCTTTGTATTAAGATATTGGCTTCATCTAAATTAGATGGCCTTGATAAAAATATACCTTTTATCCCACGGAACTCAGGTATAAGTTCAAAACCTTTAAGTCCCTGTTCCCTGAAATCTATAAATGCATATAATCCCAATTTATTCATGAAATCTATTGATCTGAGCATCCCCATTGAAATCTTACTTTGATCTGTTGAATTTAAATGTCTCATCTTAAAACCATTAGGGCCTACTATTTCTGGAAGAGTTCCAATAGGCTCTTCACCTATAAAGCTATCTCCAAGATGTGTGTGAAAGTTTACTGGCGCAGGGATTATGGTTCCAAAATATTGAGGCTCCCCTTCCCTAATTTCCTCAATACCTTTAGGAGTAACTTTGAATGTACCGTTTTTAAGTTTATTTCCTATCAAAGCTTTGCCCTTAATGATTATATCTGGCATCTCTCCCCAATATAAACATTTATTAAATCTCTTTCAATCTTAACATATTGATAATTAAAAATTTCAATGATTTGGCAAGGACAGATGCTAGAAAATTGCTATTAGAAATAATGGAAAGTGCTCTACTTGAATATTCACCTGATAATTATTTATTCCAATATCTTAAGAATAATGATCCCATGAAAATGGTCCAGGAACTTACTGTCATTTCTATTGGGAAAGCTTCCGTGAAAATGGCTATTGGAGCAATTAAATTCTACAAGAATAGAATCAAGAGGTGCATTATATTAACTAATGAGGATAATATAGACATTTCATTTTTTGGTGGGATTAAAGGTGATTTGTATATTTTGAAGGGAGATCACCCTTTACCAGGAGAAAATAGCTTAAATTCCAGTAAAAAGATTGTTGATTTAATTTCCAATGAGTCGAATCCAATCCTATTTCTAGTATCCGGCGGGGGATCTGCAATGCTTGAATACCCCAGGGTGAATATTGATGAATACAATAGGATAATAAAATGTCTAATGGATAATGGTACTGATATTTACGGCTTAAACAACGTCAGGTGCTGCCTTTCTAATGTTAAATGCGGAAAACTCTTAAATTACTACAAGGGGGATCTTTGGGTATCTCTAATTATATCAGATGTACCGGGGGATGATCCACGTATCATATCATCAGGGCCTTCTGTACCGTGGGAATACGATCTTAATAATTTAGGAACTAAAATATTAACATGCAAGTTAGAATGTGCTGATCAGGTAAACGAATTCTACTATAAAGGAAAGCTCATTAACTCCATAATATTGAAAAACAGGCATTTTCTTGATTATATTAGCCTTAAACTTCTTGAGAATGGCTATGAAGTAATTGATTTGGGGTCAGGAATAAACATGGAAAATGAAAGATTAGCGCACTGGATTTTAGAGATTTATAAATTCTCCCTTGAAAGCAAAAGAGATAAATTTGCAATAATAGGTGGGGGAGAAACAACTGTAAAAGTAAAAGGTAATGGGAAGGGTGGCAGAAATCAAGAATTAGCACTTAGAGTTTTGAAGGGGGCAGAAGGAAATTTTACATTCATGGCTATAGGAACTGATGGAGTAGACGGGAATTCTATAGCCGCAGGAGCTATAGTAGACGATAATGATTTCAAATCTTCATACTACAAGGATATTGATGCCTATCTCGAAAATAATGATAGTTTCACGCTATTAACCCTCATGGATGATGCCATAATTACTGGAAAAACCGGAAACAATGTTTCGGATATTTTTATGCTTATTCATAATTAGAATCACCCCTCAGGTATGAGAGGATACCTGCTGAAATTAATAGCACAAATGAAAATAAGAAGGCAATTTTTAACCCTTCGAGAAACGTTTCTGTTAAGCCCCCTTCTATTTTATTTGTCCCCAAAAATACCTGAAAAGCAAGGTACCTTGGCACAGCTAAAGATGATACTGTTATAGCTATTACATAGCTTAGCAATGTACCTATGCTCCCCAGTGTCCTAACCACCCCCGAAACCACACCATAATATTGCTTTGGTGAACTTGACATTATAGCCTTATTATTGGAAGGCCAAAACATCGCAGCACCCAGACCGGTTATTAATGTAATTAGAGATACATAAATAACAGGTGATGAAGAATCCAGCATTGCATATAATACGACACCTAAGGCCATTAATAGAATACCTAAAGTTGCAACATTTTTTGGTCCTTTTGAGTCAGCCATTTTTCCCATATAAGGTGCCATTATGCTTGATAAAATATACCCAGGCAGAAGTATAATCGAGGCAATTAGTGGAGTAAAACCCCTTATCCCCTGTAGGTACATTATTAGAAGGAATACCACGGCCAAATAACCCAAAGCTTGAGTAAAGCTTGCCAGCAGTGAGTAAAGTAAGTGTTTTTCTCTGAAAACCTCAAAATTTATCAATGGTGATCTCATCCTTTTCTCTAAAAAGTAAAATGGTATCCAAAGTGAAATAGATAACAACAACTCCAATGAATTCCTGATGTTTAACCCATATGTGGAAATATCAATGGCAGCATATGAAAGCAATCCCAGCGATGTACCCAGAACCACCATCCCTGGTATATCTATTCTTGAAGTTGTCTTTTCGTTATCTTTTAAATATTTAATACCCAAGAAAAGGGCAAATGCACCAATTGGAACATTTATGAAAAATATAAATCTCCATCCAAAAAATGTTGTTATAATTCCGCCCAAGAGGATTCCTATTGCGGCACCAATATTCCATCCTGTTGTAATGTAACCGAATGCTTTCCCTCTCTCCCTTATATCAAAATAATCAGATATAATTGCATTACCATTTGCTTGCATCATTGCTGCTCCAAAAGCTTGAATTATTCTTGAATATATTAGGAAGCTTATGTTTATGGATAAACCTGCGAGGAGGCTTCCAAGTGTAAAAATTGCAAAACCCAAATTATATATCCTACCTCTTCCGAATGTTTGACCTAATGATCCCAATTGCGTAGTAAAAATTGATAAAATCAGCAAATATGTTAAAATTATCCAGATTGAATAGTACAGTGTGGTTCCTAAATCATAATTTATAACCGGCAGAGAAAGGATAACTATTGTTGAATCAATGGCACTCATTAGGCTTCCCAGCATTACCACTAACAGTATAAGCCTCTTAACATTCATTGAAATCTTGATATTAATAAGCTTAATTAACTTTAAGAGAATTTATAAATGAAATGTGAAGCTAAAATTAAGTAATTTACATAAGCAATTGCAAACTAATGCCAAACAAAATTATAAATGGTATGGGTAGATAAAATTCCTTGAAAATTGTATCAATATGCTTCCTCCCTATCCAGTGGACCGAAATAATAATTATTAAACCGCTTAATAAATTAAAAATTAAATTCAAAAAACCTAAACTGCTTATAATTAAAAATGCCAAAGAAACGAGATTTATCATTAGTACCGGTACTTTAATTTTACCTTGAGATAACACGGGTATGGATTTTATTCCCTTTGTTCGATCAAACTCTCTGTCTTGATCCTGATAAATCACATCGAAAGAAGCAATCCATAAAGCAACAAATACAGAATAACCGTAAAGCTGCCATTGCATGGGAAAAGAACCACTGATCCCGACATATCCTGCCAATACTATTATACCTATTGAAATACCTAGAATAAAGTGCGATATTATTGGTATTCTCTTGGTTAAGGGATATAAATAAAACGAAAGCAAGACTATGGGGGAAAGTAGTCCAGCTAGAATGTTCAATGAAAATGCAACCAGAATGAATAAAATGGATGAAATAATAAAAATTGTACGTGCTTCTGAAATTTTTATTTCTCCGGTTACCAATTCTCTATGCTTAGTTCTTGGATTTTCTCTATCAAGTGGAAGATCCAGAAGTCTGTTTATTGTCATCCCTGATATTCTGGCTAGGATTGCTGCAATTGCAATTAAAATTATTTTTATGTATGGAAACGCAATATGCGTCTTTAGGAGCGCCAGTTCAATTCCAATAAATACAAATGGCAAATCAAAGATTGTATGTTCGATACGAATAAATTTTAAAAATGTTTTTAATCTAGAATCCATATTTTTCTATCTTACCTTTCAGTATTTCATATTCGTTCATTTCAATTTTCTCTGGCCATTCTCTAACAACCCCTTCCTCTCTGGTCTTTACTGTTGCATCAATTATCATTTTCCCCGAAAGATTTGGTAAAAAAGATGCATGGTCTAGAGAATCTGCCGGGGCTCTTGGGATTATAACTACATCCCTCGATGGATCGGTCCTTGTGGCTATGGCCCATAAAACTTCACTCTTATCCTTTACATTAATGTCTTTATCTACGACAATAACGTATTTGCTGAACATTAACTGCCCCTGTGATAGAACAGCCATGCCTACTTTTATGCCTTGACCCGGATATTTTTTATCAATTGAAACAATGGCAATATCGTTTAGAACTCCTTCCTCTGGCAAAAAGATGTCAACTATGTCGGGTATTAACAATTTAATTGCGGGTAAGAATATTTTTTCAATTGCATGGCCTATTACAACATCTTCATTCCAGAACTTGCCAACTACTGTGGCATGATAAATAAAATCCTCACGGGCAGATATTCTCTTAATATGAAAAACCGGATACTCCTCTGGAGGGGAATAATAACCTGTATGGTCGCCGAAGGGTCCTTCTATTTTGGTTTCCATTGGATCCACATAACCTTCCAATACTATCTCTGCATCTGCCGGATAATAGAGGTCAACAGTTTGACCCTTCACAAGTCTGGTTTTCTCTCCCATTAAGTAACCGGCAAATGCCATTTCATTAATCCCCTCTGGAAGGGGAGAAATAGATGAAAAGAAAATTGCGGGATGAACACCAATAACAACTGCCACATCCAAATTCTTGCCCATTTTTTTAGCTTTAAGCATATGATTGTACCCCGTCTTTTGCCTTTGCCAGTGCATCCCGGTAGTTTCATCGTCAAAAACCTGCATCCTGTAAGTTCCGGCGTTGTATATACCTGTTTCAGGATCCTTTGTAATTACCACTGGGGCTGTTATATATTTACCTGCATCTTTGGGCCATGTTTTTAAAATAGGGATTTCCGATAATCCATTCAGTTTTGTTTCATTTACTGGACCGGAATTTACAGCTTCTGTACCGAATGATTTGAGTTTTGAGTATAACCTTATTCCGTCCAGCAAACCTGGTTTCTTTGATGTTAATTCCAAAATTTCACTAATTTCATTCTTAATAGTTTCTAAGTCCTTTCCTAAAATTCTGTTCATTCGTTTTTCTGTCCCAAAAATGTTGATCAATACAGGATTTTTATATCCCTCTGGATTTTCAAATAGTAAAGCAGGTCCCCTTTTCTTTTGAACAAGGTTTGTGAATGCAGATATTTCTAAGTCTGTTGAGAATTTGTCTTTAATTCGCAATAGATCATCATTTAATTCATGAATTGTGTCTCTAAGATCTCGCATAGTTATTCCCCGTGCGCATATATGATTTAATCCTTAAAAATGATAATGCTGCTATCAGTGGGAAAATAGCATAAACTAGAAAAACATAGTTAAAGCCTAATGAAAATGCAATTGGAATCAATATTAGAGGTGCAATTATATGGCCACTGCTCCCTATGAGTGAAAATTCCCAGGTTGCATTTGCATAATTCTTTTCCCCAAAAATTTCCTTAGGTATTGAGTAAATAATACCTATGTTCATAGCCTCTACCATCACCAATAAAGTTGAAAGGAGGAGATATTTTGTACCTGCAAATATTATAAAAAGAAAACCAACTGCCGTGATCAAATACGTAAAAACAGGAATTAAAAATAAGGATTCATCCTTCTTGCCCAGTTTATAAATTAAATATGATGCCACTCCTCCTAAAAATGTAAACAAAGCACCTGCAATTCCAAACACGTTCATTGTATTATTTATTAACGGAGGATCTGTCTTTAATAGATACAAAGGCAATATTACAGCCAGACTTAGGTTAAATCCTGCAATTGACATCCATACTATGCCCATTAACCACGTGGCAGGATTCCTATAATTAGTAGACTTTGCATTCTTATATTCATCGCTTAAATTTTTATATTCCCTAAGAGAATTTATTAAAGGGAAAAAGAGCCGCCTACTATTAAAATCAGTGATACCAAAATTATTAGATTTGACATGGATATATAATTAACAAAAAATGCACCTAGAGCCACACCTGTTGGAATGCCGCCAATAGAAATAGTAGATGGAACTATCCTTTCTGGCAATTTAAGCAACTTTGAATACTCTATGGAGAATATTTCCATTAGAAATGTTGATGTTCCCTGGATGACCCTTAAGAATATTAACTCATAAAAGTTTGAGGAAATGTAAGTTATTGGTATTGAAATCGAAATAATAACTACCATCAGGAATGTAGATAGTGCTAAATGACGATGCATTCCAAATACTCTACCAATTATTTTGCCCAGCGGCATTCCGGTAAAATAGGAAATGGTTATAATGTAGGTGAATTCATTCAAATTCACGGACACATGGGAATGATGGTATAGAAGAGGAGCCACTAACGTAAATAAAGATAAGGATACAAATAATAAAGTTGCCAATATAAAACCAAATGAGGTTAATAAAACTATCTTTGGTCTCATGTGTTATAATGAATGGCTAATATTTTACAATTTATGCAACTTATTGCATAAGGGCCTGGTCATGGGAGGAGGCTATATTGACCAGACCCATTTGGCAGTAGTTATTTCAAAGATTTAATTATTCCTATACCTATTTATTCATAAAAAGTTAAGTTCCGATTCTAAGATCTCATAGAAATATGGAATTTTATATTGAAATATTTTATAAGCGTATCTTATGATGCCGCAAATCTTAGGGATTGATTGCTAAAATAAATTTGGGCGGAGGAAATATAAAGAAAGGAGTTATCTAATTATGCATTTAATTTGAGAATTTATTATGAAGGCCCCCTATTCCCTTTGTTATTTCCTTATAATAATCATTTCCTTGTCTTTTATAAAATAACTTAATCATTGTAATTCAAAAAAAAAATAACAGTTAGGAATATATTTGATTTGTGGTTACATTCATCAATATTTAAGTTGGATATCAACATAATTTAATAATTTGTTGAGTTCAGCTATAGAATCTGGCCTCCTGATTTCCTTTTTTATTCATGTTCTAATCAAATCATTAAACTTGCTGATAGCCTATGAGAAAATTAATTGCCTATCAAAATTTATGTATCAGTTGTATTGCAAGCCTTCCCTAATATTATGAATTTTCACTGCAATTTCATTATAAAGGATGGAATACCTCAATAATGCTAATCTGAATAGCATAATTATAATATATTTGCTATTTTAATAATTTTTAGGTGAGAAAAACATTGAATTTAAACTATGTTTTTTTACTTATTCTCGATAAGTATGTGCTTAAACCTAAACTCTGAAATAGCTCCTAGAGGAGATGAATATTTTTGGTTTTGAATTTGAATATAAAGGTACAAAAAATGATGGGAGCACTAGGGTATGAGCTTTTTGTGGGGTTAGCTACCCAGGTTATTGATCCAGTCCGGAAGGAGGAGCTTGTGTGATTGACACCTCCGGATTCGTTCATCATTTATAGTAAATATTCTAGGAAGGTGAGGGGGTCATATGATGCAGGCGGTGTGCGGGAGCTCTTTGTTGAATGACACAACAATAAATCGAACCTCCTAAGAGTTTGGATGAGTTTATTGTAGGGGTTTATTGATGTGCAGATATTATATTCAAATTTATAATTTGAAAACGGGTCATACTGAAAAGATCCCAAAAAAGCTGGAAACATGGTGAATATTTTTGATTTTATACCTCCTGCCGAAAATCTAGAAGCGGCGTACCTGATCGTCAGAGCACTGATTGAAAGATACCTTTCAATCCTATTAAGGTTCTATTCTAACTTATTAAAATTTGTGGAATTATTGTCAATGATGGCGCCTTCTTAGGCATCCATTAGTAAGAACATGGACGCATCCTTTAGTGCAAGAACTACATTTTTAAATATAAATTTATATTGAACACAAATAGTAACGCTTTACCAATAATCGACATCTTCAAAAAGTCTAAAATTTAGGGGCATCTTCCATATGTTCATCAAAAAATTGTGAACAATGATTATAAATTGATAACGTATAAAGAATAATGAGTCAGAATTACGAAAGGGTCAAGGAATTTGCTGAAAAGTCTCTGGGTGAGGTCCCCCAGGTGATCGATCTGCTTTTTAAAATAGACGAAGATGCGGCAATGGAACAGTTCAATCAGAATAACCTGCTTTATCTTGGAAGATCTAATCTTTCGCTGAAGACAAAGGTGCTGATAGCGATTTCAGTTGCCCTGGCAAACGGACCTAGGGAATCTGCGATGATCCATTACCGGTTAGCACGGAGGTTCAATATCTCTCCTATCGAAATTCTGGATGCAATAAGGGTCACAAAGATGGCACTGATGTCATCAACCCTTGATTCCCTTGAGCCCATATTGGAAACATTCGGCAGGGATGAAGATAGTGGGGATGTGCAAGAGGCTAAAAATTTATTGCTTTCCCTGAAGAAGGAGACAGGTATCGTCCCTAAGAGGGTGGAAAATGCGTCCATTTTCTCCCCAGCACTGGCAAAGGAACATTTGAGAGAGAAGAAAGAAATGCTGAAACCCAGATCACTGAATATGAAAGACGTATTTGCTATAGCATTTGCAGTGAGCGCGTCAATCAGGGACAGAGAATGTGAAAAGATCTATCTAGAACAACTAAGAAAGAATGGTGGAACCAAGGAAGAAGTTGAGGATATTCTTACAACCGTGAGGTTCATTGTCGGAAATCGCGCATATGTAAACAGTCTGGATATTTTGAAAGATATTGCTGGGCGGAGATGAATATCACTTAGTGGGGATGTGAAATACTGCTTCCCTACTTTCCCTTCATTTACCACTGCTGTTATTTTTCTACATAAAAGGTCTTTTCACACCTACTGTGGTTCATCCTGACTACCACCTGTAACGTTCCCATGAAGCAGTGAATCAGATTTCCTTAACAGTATATGAGTGAGTACAGGAATTCTGTAGGTGTTGGATTTGTAGATCCAAAGCTAATATAATTCTTACCTGGCTTCAACTCATATACTAAAAGCCAAAGTAGAAACGCTGAAAAATATGAAATAAATCCATTAGGCAGCACATTTTAGATGATGTTACTAATCGAGACCATGAACTGTCTACCCATTTTCATAATGTAAAGAGCGAAAAAGATTTGACGTGATCCGCCTGTTATCGATATTGAGGGGATCACTTGACAAATAAATCCTACCGTTCTCAGCAGAGCCAAAATTTCCATGATTATTCCAGCAATTTCAGATAAAATTGGATAGATAAAGAATGAAAACTTGTATACCCCTTTTTCTATCCTGCTTGCCAGGTTAAACTTTTCCAGCGGGTCATAAAGTTTTCTCAATTAAGACTTAATCTTTCCATCATCAGGGCTCCTAATACATTTATCTATCATCATCACAAATTTCTTCCTTTCCCTGAAGAATTTTGGATTGAATTTTTCAGTACCTTCTTCGAGATCCAAACTAATAATCCTTTCGATTATCTTGAAGATAAGTTTATCGGGTAAAACAATTAATTATCTCCATTCTTTTTAATTCATAAATTGCCCCTGAACTCTGGGAGCAAGGCGGCTGCTTAAAATCAATGGAACAGATATTATCCTTCAAAGTTTCTGAAAGAGATGGAACAGAGTTCTTCCTGCAGCTAGATGATTCTCCATTCTTTTGGATATCAGGATTATTGATAGAAAATTTCGTTAATTCAGCTCTTAACATTCTCATTATCATGGAACCCTCTATACCGGTATAAATTCATCTCATCTCTAGGATGTTCTTCTCCTTCCCCTTGGATTCTTTCACGATCATGGCAGGTATTGAAACTTATGAAATCACCTTGAACGTCATAATACCTATGAAAAATTCCCCCGCCGTATCCGTACCCTCTATGGTCTATGAGAATGGCATCATAGTTTCCGCTGTTTGCGAGCTCTATGATCATATTGGATAGATTTCCTTCTGCCATGACGGAAGTGATTTTGGATGCCTGATATTCAGACTTTTTATGAACTCCTCCATTTTGGTTTTGCCTTGCTTTCAGCATCCTCTATGTTTCCCCTCATCAGGCCGATGTACCTGACTCTCATTGATGAGCAGGGAACAATCGGGGCAAGAAAAATCCCAGTTTTAACATTGAATTGTCAACAAAAATATTCCAGTAGAATTGCCATAAGTCAATCCCAATCAAAATTCATTAAAAGCACGATGATGAGGAGTTCCATCCTGAAAATGCTTTTCCGAGACCATGGAAGTTCATCATGACCATCATTGGGAATATCATAATTATTATACAGGCAAGTTCCAGTGTTTTTATGAAGTTACTGTTCATTGCGACCCACCTGAAATCATAGTACCTTGCAACCAGACCTATGATTATGGCAATAATCATCTAGATCCAAAGATATTTATCCATACTATCCCTACTTCTGATAAGTCTGGTTCCTTATCCCATATTAATCTATGTGGCTGGGAACAGTTAACAGTTTTTGCAAAAATTGAGCTCCATTAAAAGTTTAGTGGAAATTTTTGTGTAATGAAAGACTTGCTTGCCTCTCAATGAGCATTTCAATCTCACAAAATCCGTAACATCGTAACTTTGTGATTCCTTTACCTAGACACAATAAACTAGAGGAACAATCAAGGACGGGAAATGAGATATATAATTTCATAATACAGAGGAAAGGAGGATTCATGTTTGATGATTCCCAGGAAAGAATAGATTCCTCTTTCAAGTTCCTGCTTCTATCCAGGGGTGCGCGCAGCGTAGCTCTGGTATTTGTATCCCTGGCATTTTCACTTTATTTAAATGCCCTCGGTTACAGTCCAATTTTCATAGGCTTGGCATTTCTAGTGATAGTTGCATTTAACATGTTTGTGTCTCTTTTCCTGGGAATGATGGGCGACAGGATCGGCTATTCAAGGGCACTAATAATATCGGAATTATTCTCTCTGGCCGGAACAGCAGGTCTTTCTTTTCTTCTAGCATATATGTTATCCTTGTTTCAGCCACTCTTGCAGGTATATCAGGGACAGCAGGAGGAATAAGGGGAGCCTTTTCACCAGGTATGACCGCCTTTATTGCGAGCAACTGGCCAGATGAAATAGAGAGGGTCCTGAAACTGGCAAGAGTCAACGTTGTTGCTTCGCTTTCTTCAATAATTGGCGGATTGCTTCTTTATACCCATGGGTATCTCGTTCCCTATTTTGGGTATATAGGCACATTCAGGTTTCTATTTTTAATATCCTTCATATGCCTGCTGGTATCTACTATCTCCCTTCTCTTCCTGAGGGAAAGAAGAAGACCAAAGAAGACTACGAAGATAATGAAGGTGGAAAGCGCATCATATTTGTGGAGAATAATAGTTCCAAATTCTGTGAACGGAGCGGCAATCGGTATAGCCATTCCTCTCCTGCCACTCTGGTTCCACCTGAGATACGGGATATCGGTTTCTGCGGTGGGGGAAGCGTTCACATTCTCTTATGCCGCAACGGCCCTGGGATCGTACATCTCAGGAAGATATCTTAATTCAAAGAAGGTGAGCGCTATCTTTATTTCGTCGGTAGCGAGGCTCTTCCAGGGTCTGTTTTTGATTTTAATGGCTATCTCTCCATTTGTGTTTCTTGCAGTTGGAATTTACGTTTTGAGGAGTATGGTAGCGGGAATCGGAGCGCCTATGAGGTCAGCAATATCCGTAAGGGGCATAGGGAGCGAGGATTACGGTACCGCATCCAGTGTTCAGGCCATCGCTACCAGAGGATCTCAGATGACCTCAGGTTTATCAGGATACCTGATGGATTTTTACAATTCTCTACCATTATTTGTCGGGGGTATAATTCAGATTTCAGGCACGGTCGTATACTATAGATTAATAAGGAATTGGGAACTAAGGAAAGTGGCAGGTAGACCTGAAAAATGAACCCAGTTGGTTAT
>Ga0074075_13519_pt1 | contig 20539 bp, 26 predicted proteins | sample YNPg_E_FD_63712 | JGI IMG/M metagenome (GOLD analysis project Ga0074075, IMG submission 63712) | Hot spring microbial communities from Beowulf Spring, Yellowstone National Park, Wyoming, USA - YNP_Beowulf Spring_E v2 (version 2) | ecosystem: Environmental > Aquatic > Thermal springs > Hot (42-90C)... | reverse complement strand
GAACACCCTGCTTGCGGCGAATATGGGTGTATAGAGTGGGATGGGTATCCCGAGTAGGTAGAATATTGGTGCAGCGTAGAAGTCGACGTTGGCTGGAAGCTTCTTCTTCTCCCACATGTACCTCTCTATTGCATCGCATAACTCGTAGAGGGAGGTGTCTGCCCTAACCTCCTCTATAAGCCTCTTAAGTAGGCCTTTTGCTAGCTGCGCCCTAGGGTCGACTCGTTTGTATACGCGGTGGCCGAAGCCGGGAACCTTCTCACCCTTAGCTAGCATGGAGTCAATAAACGCCTGGGCTTTGGCTGGATCACCCACTTCGAGGAGCATCTTCATGGCGTTCTCGTTAGCCCCACCGTGCAGTGGTCCCTTAAGCGCGGCGAGGCCACCCGTTACGGCAGCGTACACGTCGGCCAGCGTCGACCCTATGACCCTAACCGTGAAGCTGGAGGCGTTCAGGTCGTGCTCTAAGTAAAACATTAGCACCCGCTCAAAAACCCACCTCTCCGTCTGACCTGGGATACGCCCAGTTATCATGCGTAGGAAATCCGATGCATAATCCAGTGAAGAGTCTGGGTGCACGACCACCTGCCCATGTGCTATCCTGTAGCAGTTGGACACTAGGGCCGGCATCTTGGCCGCCAAGCTAAGCTCAGCGGTATGCCTATCCTGGGTGTGGCTCATCATTGCACCTAGGGCGGAAATACACGTCCTGAGGGAATCCATCGGATGTGAATCAGCTGGCAGTAGACCAGCGATCCGGTAGACATCGCTTGGAGGAGATGAATTACTTCTTAGAAGCCTCTCGAACTCCTCTAGCTCCCCCTTCTTGGGTAGTCGACCGTTAAGCACCAAGAAGGCGGCTTCGGTGAATGATGCATGCTCGGCCAAGTCGTCTATCGAGTAGCCAGCGTAAACAAGAGAGCCGCTCACATCACTCTTCGCGATCGCCGACTCATCCACAACGACGCCGTATAACCCCTTGGGCACCCTTATCTTATCTGACAAAACACAACACCCACTACGAGTTGTGCACGGTGCGCATTAATTCTTTCGCCTGACCCGCAAGGCTGGCGTCCTCCTTTTCATAGGAGTAGTAGTCGATCAGACGGTAAACTTCCTCTCGGCTCATCATCACATCGAGCAGGCCAGCCTGCGTCCCACGTGAATAAAGCTCGGCGTAGGCCCGCTCAACGGCTCTAAGCATAACCCTGAACGCGGTCATCGGGAATATCACAACCCTGTAACCCATCTCCTGGAATCTCGAGACAGATATATACGGGGTCTTCCCAAACTCGGTCATATTGGCAAGCAGCGGCGCATCCACCTTCTTCGCGAACTCTCTGAACTCCCCCTCGGATTCAAGCGCCTCGGGGAAAATCATGTCGGCGCCAGCCCTAACGTACACCCTCGCCCTCTCCAACCGCTGCGTCGAATCCCTCAACCGCCCTCGCATCCGTGCGCGCGACTATAAGCAGCCCCCTTTTCCTCGCTTTAACCGCGGCGAGTATCTTCTTCACCATCTCTTCAATCTCAACAACCTCCTTGTTGGGCAGGTGGCCGCACTTCTTCGGCATAACCTGGTCCTCGAGGTGCACAGCCGCCGCACCAGCCAATTCGAGCTCCCTAACGGTCCTAGCAACATTCAGAGCCTCCCCGAAACCCGTGTCAACATCAACAATAACTTGGGACATCTACAACCCTCGATATTCTACCCACCTCTGCAGCCACCTCTGTGAGTGTTGTGACACCAGATCCGGTAGGCCAAGCGAGTTAGCGAAGCCCCCACCTGAAAAGTATAACGCCTTAAAACCCACCCTAACCGCGATCATAGCTGATATTGGGTTGAACACGCCGGGAGCCACCAACACCCCCCCACCAACTAGGAGCCTAGCTAGCTTGGCGGGTTGGGATTCAGGCTTGACTCAACACACGCCACCCCCTCAACCCGTCTTAACTGCCTCAACGAGCTCCCTGACCGATTTCTTCTCCAGGCCCCACAGTGTGGGAAGAGCGTCCTTGGGTCCCCCACACCTGAGATACTTTGTCTCAACCTCTTCGTCGCTTAAGGGGTTCTTGAAGTGGCCGCGTGGATACGTGACCTCCTCAGTGTATGCTGACCCACCCTTTGTGACAACCTTTACGCGCACCGGCGTCGACTCGGGGTACATCTTGTCGAACTCTGGGTCCACGTTAACCTTCATCACATTTAGGAGCCGCCTAACACTAGGGTCCCGCAGCTTCCACTCCAAGTAGCTGTCCAGCCAGATCGAGCCGTCCACCAAGGTTGCGGCTACAACGTAGGGTAGGCTGTGATCCGCTGTTTCCTTCGTCTTTGGATCCCACTTTTCTGGGTCTTTAACTATGATCCTCCACCCAACGCTGAAGGTGTCCACATATACCTCGGATATTTCGTCGGGGGCAACCTTCTCTCTAATTTTCCTAGCCGCATCCACAGCGCTCATAGCGTGGTACTCGACTGGGTAATACTTGATGTGTGTCTCAACAAGCTTTGGCTCACCTGAACCAAAGCTTAGCTCCAAGGGTCCCGAAACCTGTTTAAAGAAGCCCATTTCCCCTTCAAACACGGGTGAGGGACCAGTCATGCCGTGCTTTGCGAGGAGCGCCGCGAACAGCCCGTTACGGGCAGCGTTGGCAGCCGCGCATCCCTTCCACATCGAAAGCTCACCAGCACGCGTCTGCCTCAAAGCGATGTTGGGTGTTGCCGCTAGGTTCACAGCCTGAACTGTTCTATCCCTGTCAAGCCCCATAGCCTTTGCCGCGCCAACCGCGGCCGAGATGGCTATGTAGGTAACGTGGTCCCAGCCCCTGTCGCGTATGCTTGAAGCATCACCAAGCCTGCAGGCGACCTCGTAGGCGGCCACCACCCCCAGCAAAAGCTCGCGCCCATCGACACCCTCGGCTTCAGCGGCAGCCAAGACCGCAGGTATATTATCGCTTGGGTGTAGAGCTTCTTTTGAGAGGTAGGTGTCATTGTAGTCCAAGTATCTCGCGGCACAACCGTTAGCGAAGGCCGCTTCTTGAACGGGTGACTTCACCCACGAGCCAAACACGGTTGCACCATAACGCGATGTGGAGTACGCGGCCACGTCTCTGGCAATCTTCACAGGCGGCGCCTCCAGAGCTGGAAAGCACACGCCGACCGTGTCAATAATCCTCCTCTTAGCCTCACGTAGAGCCCGCTCTGACAGGTCCTTATACTCTAGGGATACAGCGTAATCCGCGATTTTGTCCGCAAGCATAAACATCCACTCACAGCAAACACTATAAGGTTTACCAGCGTTGTGTTTCCAGATACGCATGAGCACAAACATAGTTGAAAGCGACACGCAGAATTCTAGCCGACCGGGTGAGCGGGTCAACATCATTAGCCAAAAGATTGCTCAAAGCGTTGGTAGAAACAAAACCCACCCCCGAGGAGGCCCTTGTTGCACTTCAAACAATCTCTTCATCCGCAAAAAGCATGGTGATTCTACGCAACGTGTCCTCCACGTGCTATAAGCTAATCGAGCGTGGCGCCCCACCCAGTGAGGCCGCCGAAAAGATCCTTGAAGAACTCGACCGCAGCGTGGAAGAGTGCGTTGGGGAGGGTGTTATAAGATTGGGGGGCTATAAGAGATTCCTAACACTCAGTAACAGCGACCAGCTTTTAAAACTCTTTACGGCGCTCAGCCCCGCAATGGTATACGTGCTGGAATCAAGGCCGGGAGGTGAGGGAGCAATTCTCGCGAAAACAATTAAGAAACACGGAAAACCAGCCACCATGGCACCCGACCTTTCAGCACACATACTCTGCGGTCGCGTGGACTGCGTGGTTGTTGGCACAGACGCGGTGTATGAACGCGGATTTGTGAATAAGCTCGGAACAGGCCTTCTAACCCACCTGTGCGCAGCCTACTCTAAGCCCATCTACGCCATCACCACAAAGTGGAAAGTCGCAGAAGCCAGTAGGAGTGGGGATAGGGCTGGCCTGCGTAGCGGCTATAACAGCGTGTTCGAGTGGGTTGATAGCAGTGAGCTCAGCTCATACATCTCCGAACTTGGAACGTTGGAGCCACGTGGAGCGTACAAGAGACTACTCAAAGAGCTCAAAGCAAAAACCTAGCAAGCCTATACTCGAAGACTGCGTAAGACGAAATCTACCCCCTTTATACTATAACAGATTTAAACAATTATACCATATACTGATGTCTCTAAATACATGAAGACTTTAAACTTTATCTATGGCTTTTAGACTATGCCTACTTATCTAGTTAGTTTAAGCTCAATTTCAAACATATAGAACATCTTTCTTTTTAATATGCAAAATCTTTATCATACCGCTCATTAATATTGTTACACGAGCCGTAATCTTGGGTAGGTAGTAAGCTAATGAAGTTTGATGATATATTCGAGGACGCCGTAGAGGAGGCGTTCTCAACCTATGGCCTCGTGGGCCCAGTAATGATTAAGGACATAGAAGCCAGAACAGGTATCAAGGTCTCAAAGTGGTGGAAAAAACCAGAAAAAATAGAGCAAGTGATACTACTCACATACGGGCAGGGTGGCAGGGCGATCACTTCAAACATAGTGAGTAGACTATTAGACAGACTACCACTACGCCCACAGGTGTCCGACGGAAGCTTCAACCAAGTCATCAACCAAATCATAGACCAACTCAAAAAGTCAAAACAGATGTGAACTACCCCGTCTCACGAGGCGGACGGGGCTTCCCGCATCACAGCCCCACCACGCCTCCCCTTCTTTAACCCCAAGGAGGGTTGGTATAGGGGAGGTATTGGGCGAAGCTCCACAGGAACCCCTAGAGGGTGGCACCCCCCCGACCTCTTCAGAAGAACCAAGGGAGCATTCAGGTCCCGATCCAGAGTGAACCCACAGTGGGGGCAGCGGAAAACCCTATCTTTCAGCGTTAAATCCCGGTTGACTCCACCGCACGCACCGGAAGCATTCACGCGCGGGAGGCGTTATAGGCTCGCACCGCCAAAACCCGTTTTACCCCGCTTCCCGAACACCCACTCCAAGCACCCTCTGAGCCCGGAGAGGGAGGCATCGTAAACTCTACGCTTCCTCGACCTAGCTCCACCCCTCTCGATAAAACCCATAGTGTCCAAGTCCTCCAAAATCAGCACGCCGTACCCCTCTGCGAGTAGGACACCAAGCTTGAAGAAGAGGCCACACCTAAAACCCTTTAAGCGCTCGCACCCTTTAGCGAGCCTTTTCCTGGTTTTAAACCAGTTTTTCGAAAGAAACATCCTTTTTGGAAAGCTTCTTGTGCAGCCCCCTAATTTTCTCCAGGAAGCGCTCAAGCGGCTTAGGGTTCCCAAGGAAGCGGCCATCGGTCGGAGAGCGTGACAAGCCTCGCTATCCCCAAGTCCACACCCACAGCTTTCCCGGGTTGCCCCAGTGTTTTCTCCAACTCGCTTTCGGATTCCCCCACCAAGAAGACCACGCAGATTACACCAGAGGAGTACAATTTAACGTAAACTTGGGATACCCGCTCCAAGGGAAAATCCCTGTGTAACACTAGTGTGAAGAAGCCGATCCTACTCAGCCGCAAACGAGCTTTCTACTTGTTTTTCCGCCCTACTTGTCTTGTATCAGAAAGCCTCCAGCCCGATTGAGGGTAAACCAGGGAGAGGTGCTTGTGTGGCTTCTTTTCCTTCGGCTTGTTTGAGAGCCCATCAAGAAGGCGCTCCCGCGCCCGGTAGAACCTCTCAGCAACCTGCTGCGCAACCTGTGAGTGTAGCACCTGGAACTCTGGGTTCCGCCTCCTCAGCTCCAAGGCGAGCTGCCAAAGCTCATTTATACCCAGTGTGTGCTTGTTCTCCTCATACTCTTCCCTTTTCTACGTGTAGGAGCGTGTTGTAGAGCTTGCAGGCAACCTCTAACTGGGTCTTTAACACCCTCGTCGTTGTCTTTGAAGCATACGCCCTGTATCGGTAGGCTCCCACACGCACTGCAGGCTAATCCTTTCTCCACGAGTATTTATACCTTTATCACCACAGGGAGGAAGGAGGGGAGGGGGGAAGTGTATTCATCCCCTTCCGCCCTCACCGGTGAACCCAAAATCCATGTGTGGGTTACAATTAGCGCTAAGCGCTAATTTGGGTCCACCGTCACGGACGGGGTCTTCCCCTAAAGAGAAAGCTAACAAAAGGGTCAGAGCCTTAAGCAGGCCGACTAGGGAAACCCCCATGTCATCAAGGGAGACCAACCCACAGAACAAGTAGATGTGGCAGATCGCCTTTACGCCTAATTGTAGATTCAAGTCTACCACGTGGGGAGGTTTTCATCTTCTACAAAGCGACGCCCAAGCACCCATCGGCTCAGGCTATAAGGACACCTATTTACTCTCAGGGAACACCTACGCACACAGTTTTTCCTATGCGACACGCTGGAGAAGAATACGGATTTGACGCTCAACTCGATAGTACACCAACGATTTTAATCCCCCAAACCACCAATTTTAACGGTATGCCAACACATCACGCACTGAGCGCAACAATCATTAACGCTTCGCCTCATGAAGGCACAACTCTTCAGATATCATCCAGGTCGCTCACTATTAGCCAGCAAGGGATTCGGGGTGCGTGTCCTCGATCTCTACAGGCTCAACATAGGCGAATGCCTCGGCTGCTTCTCAGTGGCTCCAGAGAGGTGCACCTATCCATGCGTGGTGTCAGATGACATGGACGCGGTGTACAGGGCGCTGATAGACTCCCACGCAGCCATATTCGTCACCCCCACATACTGGGTAAACGTCCCCGGAAAACTCAAAAACCTAGTGGATAGGCTGACTTCACTCGAAAACAACGGCTTCCTACTCGAGGGGCTCATCGCTGCGGTGATAGCTATAAACCAAGTTAACGGCGGCTGGGAAGCCGCATCCTGGCTCGCGGGTGTGCTCAACATGATGGGTGCGCTCATACCTCCCTACGGCATACAAGTATTCTACCCAGGAAGCGTTCAAAACCGCTTGGAGCAATGTCTGGGAGAGTCGGCCAAAGAGTATTGGGATGAAAGGGATCTAGTCACCCTAACGGACAACATCGCCCACCTCTGCAGTCTTAAGATACGGGAGCACAACTTCGGATTTAGGAGAAGAGTTAGTCAAACACACTAGCAGGGTTAGTATCCGCTGAATATTCGCTTCTGGCTGACGCTATGGGATAGCCGATGCGGTTGACCAAACCTTTTTGAAGGTTTCACGTAGGGAAGAGGCGAATGCGTGATCCTTTACGTACACCGCGACCACGGGCACACTGTGAGTCGAGCTGGGGTCGGTAAGCCTATAATCACGTCGTCCTTGTCGGTGACCATCGTGTCCAGTAGGACGCCAGCCGTGAGCCTAACTTGGGCTCCGAGCGCCTCCATCAGCTCCAAGTCTTCCCGCTCAAGCTTCACATGGAGAGGTATTAGAGCCATGATTTCCAGTTGTTGACCTGAACCAACAGCACCCTTCACCGCCCCCCTAAAGTACACCCTCGCCTCCAAGGCCTTATTAAGTGTGAGCAACACCTGAGTGGATTTCGGTAGAACCTGGTAGAGCAACGCCACAACCTGCTCGAAACCCCTGAGAATCACGGGCTCCCTTAGAGGGTGTTCACCCCCCACCTTAAGAGAATCTATGAGGGTCATCTGGGCTTGAAGCCTTCTTGAATCCTCTTCTTCGAAGGCAGCTCTTAGAGCAGCCCTCCTAGCTGGGAGGGCCACCTCTGGACTGATTGCTTGCAACTCGCCACCAGAGTTCCTCACGAAGCCCTTGGATTCAAGCGACCTAACAACATCATACACCCGCGGCTTAGGTATCTTGGCTGCACTGCTCACTTCGCCCAAACTCATATGCTTCTTAAGCAGGGCAATATAGACCCTTGCCTCATACTGGTTTAACCAAAAAACCTCTTCAACAGCTCAGCCTCATCCAGCGGAGCCCCAGCCAAACAGCCCACCGCTAAAGCATCACGTAAACCGTGTCATCTCGAATAGACACGGGGTGTGAGCTGAGCACATTCTCAGTGGGTGAACCCGGCAGAGGCTTCCCACTCGTCACGTCGAACACCGCCTGATGATACGAGCAGTAAAGATATTTACCAGACATCTGCCCGAATTCAAGCGGACCCTGCTCATGGGGGCATAGACCATCGAAGCAGTAGAGTTTCCCTTCATATTCAACCAGCACGTAGCGCTTACCCCTATAGCGAAAAGGCTTAATAACGCCGGGTTTTACCTCCGATCTCCTAGCAACGGACACGTATCCGTCCATTTAGAATAATTTACGCACACACCAAGAAAAGCGTTTCGCGTAAAAGGTGACGCCCTTTAATTATATTGCTTATCACTCTTGAAGATCCAAAGCGTGTGTATAAGCTCCGTTTGGCACATTGCTCACACTATGAAGGAGTGTCATCAAGAGCTTGGAGAAATCACGGGAGGTAGGGATTCTTAGGTTAGGTCGAGCTGAACGAATTCGTCTGGGTTAGCGAGCAAGCCAAGTTGCAGCATTTCATACACCATCTGCGCCACCTGCCCAGCAATCTCCTCGATCGGAACACCCAAACGCTCCGCCAACACACCCACAACTTCCCCCACACTCTTGGAGCCATCACACAGCTCCCAGACAGCTTTTACATCGTCGGACACCTTGTATGCTTCCCCACGCTTGTTCACAAGAAGATTAGAGCCGTCGGGTGCACTCCTCGAAGAGCCTGACCTGATGGGTTTAAGCTCTAAGGGCACACTCGGCTCTTGGGGTCTATCGAATCCCAGCTGTTTTTTGGCTTCATCCGACATCCTTTCAGGCGTCCAAGGCGGATCCCACACTATATCAACCTGAGCACTATCGACGCCGGGTACCTGTAGGAGCTGCCTTTCAACCTCCTCTTTGAGGAAAGCGTGAGCTGGGCAGCCCTGAGCCGTGAGAGTCATCTTAACGAAGACACTTCCACCATCTATCTTAAGGTCATATATTAAGCCAAGATCGACTATGTTAACAGGGATCTCAGGATCATAGCAGTTTCTAAGAGCCTCCAAAACCCTTTCTTTTTCAACCATAACAGATATACTCACCAGCCATCTATATTCGTTTTGGTGAGCAGCTAATCCTAGGAAGACTAATCGGTGGGTTGGATGTAAACTACACATGCGGATTCTCAACATCGGTATAGCGGCTAGTAGTGAGGATTCCAATAAGAGGGTTGCTCAGAGGTTTGTGTCTAACCTCAACCGCGAAGTCAGACTCTTCTTGGGCGGATATTGGGGCCTCATGAGAGACGTCGCGGACGCGGCCTCGGAGAGGGGGATAACCGTGGTGTTCCTCCTACCACTGAACCCCAAGGTATCACCCCCTCGCAGACCAGAGTTCATAGCAATCGACACAGGCATGGAGTATAGGGCGAGGAGTGTACTAATCTGCAGGAGCAGCGACGTGCTCGTGACGCTGGGAGGCGAAGCTGGAACCATAATCGAGGCGTATATGGGGTACGCCATGGGTAAACCCGTGGTCGTCCTAATCAACACTGGCCACTCATCTGATAAACTCGAGCTAATGGGTGAACAGCTCGATAACAGGGGGACATCGAAACTCTACTACACGAAGAACCCAAGCAATGCGGCCAAACTCGCACTCGCCTTGGCCAAAGAGCCCACTTCGAGGAGCCAGAGCCACACGCACGGCTGAAGAAGCCCAGAAAGCAGGCACCCGAAGATATTAGCTTGGTTGAGTAAGCTTTAAAGCCCGAATTAGCGATACTCAATAATGCGCAAATGCAGCCTGTGCGGCGCCAAGAACCCCCGACTCAGCCGTCTCGTGCACCAACTGCGGTGCACCACTATATATTCAGCAAGAGGAGCAGACTTATCAGCAACAGACCTATACTGCTTCAAGCCAAGGTGGGACACCCGCTGAAGCTCAGAATCCCCCACAGGGGTGACCCAGGGTGCTAACACGCCGGTGGCCGTTGTAGACTTCAAGCGTGGGTTGCCGATTATGGGTATACTCAGCACGTTGGTTTTCATAGTCATCGTAGCGATCAGCTCTCTTTCCAGTGGGGGGCTGAGCTACCCACTCCTCGCGTTTGTATTCATACTTGTAGCCGCCACCCTCATAAACGCGTTGGGGAGAAACAGGTCTGGTCTTGCTAGGATCAGATATGAGTTCTACCCCGACTCTATGAAGGTTGAGTATGGCAGGGGCTCAACTTCGGTACCCTACACTGAGTTTGAAGACCTAAGTTAAGGGGGGGCAGAATAATAGTGGATCTCAAACCCGGCTCACAGATGAGGAGGATAATAGTCCCCCAAAACCCACCGGTGAGTGGGGGATCCACCACCCTTTACGAATGGCTCAACTCGAAGATCAAGGCGGAAGAGAACTCTGAGGGGGATTCGGCTGACCAAGCTGAGCCGTCGGCGCCTGTGAACCCAGGCGCGCCACCTGCTCCCTGAGCTTCACAAGCCTCTGCTTGGCTAAACCAATCTTCTCGCCGAGCTTATCCAAACTCACCCTCTGAGATTCAAGCGCCTCCCTGAAACGCTTGAGCTCGTTGACGCGCTCTGCCAGTTCTGCGTCCTGTTGGGGTAGCCTCTGGGTGAGGAATTCGGCCATGGGTGTTTGAACTTCGACAACCCTCCGGTATGCTTCCTGAACGCGCTGGGTTAGAGAGGAGAACCTGTTTTCCTCCTTTAATATCTCTTGTAAACCCGACTCAAGCAGGGAGGAGAGCTCCGGTATAAGACCAGCCGCCAAGCTCTGGGAGAGTGACCCCTTCTCTATAGCCGTAAAGAGGTCGTCAAGCAAATCCGGCCTAAGCCTCCTCATTACCTCATCCACACGATTGGAGATATCCGCACTCTGAGTCTGGGCCGACGCTGGAAGATCAGAGTCCACCTTAAGCGACTTCAACATTAAATCGAGCACGTCGGGTTTACCAGTGACCGGTGTAAGAATCCTCCTAATAGACACAATATAGATTAGCGCATCAGAATAATGAACTTTACCCAAGACACCACGTAAGCACCGACGCAGAGCGATGTGCCACCAATAATCAATCAGTCCTACCAAATAGCACTAGGAAGTAAATCTTGCTAAGGAGCCTTAGAAAACGCCTATTCCTAGTCGAAAAGTAGAGTCTTGTTGCCTTAACAGTCACACCGTTAGTGAGCTCGCGTAGAACACCCGCATAATCCTCCCTTAACTTGATCAGCCTCTTCCCATTCACAAAAGAGACCCTGAGAGCCACCAGATCCGCCAACATCGTGATGAGGGCTCTCATAGGCGGAATCCTCGAATCACCGGGCATACGCTTATCTCTCCACAACACATCCAGAACCTTTATGTGGACACCCATCCTCTTTACTTGAACTATCAGCTCGGCGTCGAAGAAGAACCCGTCGGTCCTAACCTGGTCGATAAGTCTATTCGCTATATCTATGCGAATCGACTTTAAACCCAACTTGGTGATCGCTCACACCAGTCCTAAAGAAGGCCCTAACCAAGACGTTGAACCCCAAACTCAGAACCCTCCTACTAAGACCGTATGATCCACCCTCAAGGTAAACCCTCTTAGCGACAACGAGGCCGTAGCCACGCTCAACAAGTCTAACCATCTCAGCTATCCTGCCAACCTCGACTGGTAGATCCGCGTCTAGGAACACCACGATCTGGCCCCTTGCAAGCCTCAAACCATTCCTAAGCGACCCCCCCTTACCCATGCGTGTTGAGAACTCGGCAACACGGATCTTACCATCGCACTTCTCAGCGTATCTAAGCGCCTCCTCAACGGTTCCATCACAGCTATGGTCATCCAAGACTATTATTTCATAGCTCAAGTTACCCGTCGCTTGAAGCTCACGGCTTACCGTTTCAAGCGTTGAACTGATTGAATCTTTCTCCTTATACGTAGGTATAAGCACCGAAATCCTCGGAGAGTAACCATTATCACGCATTGATTTCACCAGCCGTAATCCAGATCATCCATGTTTCACCAAGCAACCCAACGACATGCGAAGAGGCTTTGTGATTCTGTAGGAGTACCATAAGCCTAACCCCGCTCAACTTATGAATCAATTAGACCTTTAAATATTTTGCTCTATACAATCACCCTCGGTATGGCTGTATCATTTGATCGTCAAGCAGCGTATGCGCGCTTAAAGGTTTAGCGATATATTTATACCTGCTCAAGCTTAATAGTACAGCTTGAACGCTAAATCAATCTCTATCTTAAGTCAGATAGCTGACGTCATAACGCTAATACTCGTAGTGGTCATGCTCGTCGGGATAGTTCTAGGCATTTATAAGACCATTATAGACGTCAAGCAGATATACTATGCTACCTCGTTCGACATTGGCGCAAAGAACTTCGTTGTGGACACACTTACAATATTCGTAATACTCGAACTCATGCTGGGCTTCATGCAGTACCACGGGCAAAGAAGAATATCCCCACTCTACATCCTCGACNCGGGTCTCTTCTTTGTGACTAGGGAGCTCATGATTGAACTCTACGCGGGAAACATCTCTCCACTCACACTCATCTCATTCGGAGTAGTGATAGCCGCAGTAGGCTACACACGTGTGCTGCTAACCCAAAGAGTAGAGACGCGAATAAATGACTAAACCGACCTTTTTACCACCCTAAACGATAAACAAAAACAGTTCTAGAATACGTGCACCGCTTAAGCCGAATTTTGAGCCCACCCTAAAGAGAGAGGATTTCCGCACCCTTAACCTCATATTAGTAAAGGGGAACCTAAAACTTCTGACGGCGTTTTTATCTATCCGAAGTGTGGCTGGGCAGCGGACCGCGACTATAACGCTTCTCTAAATATTCCCCGTGGGGGATCGGGACTCCCCTGAGAGACCGTAGATAGGAGGACTCTACTATACACTCCCCTTATCCAAGGGGGTATCGCAGGCTTCTGGAGGAAGCAGAAATCCCGACCCCAGCGCGAGGAGGACACGCCCCCCTCGTAAGGGGCTGGGGAGTTCACACAGGACTCGTATTTACACTTAGCTCCCCTTCTTCCTACGGGCGGAGTCTCCTTTGAGAAAGATTAAGCATGGGGCCAAGCGAGGTGTTGAAGCCATTATACTGGTACGCAGGGGTACAGCGGCATAGCCATATCGTAGTGAAACCCTCTTACTGTTTTTGCTCAATGAGTTCCAACCATATCCCGTTAGGATCCTTGATAAACGCTATACGGCTTGAGCCCAGCGTGTAGGGTTCCTTTGCTATTTCGACGCCCAGTTCTTTCATGCGCCTTACGGTTTGATCTAAATCCTCCACTCCGAAGGCTATATGGTCGAGTTGGTCACCCTCTGAGTAATCCGTTTTGCCACGCCACCACGTAAGCTCTATCCTGTGATCAGTGTTAGGAGCCCCGAGGAAGGCTATCTCAGCGTTGTTCTGCTTAATCTCCCTCCTAGCCAGAAGCGTTAGACCGAGCTTTTCTGTGTAAAAACGTATGCTTTCATCCATGTCTTTCACAGTTATAGAAGTGTGGAGCAGACGCAAACCAGCCCACCACGTAAGAAGAGGGAAGAGGGCACACTCAAGCTTAACTATCACCAACAAACCGTTTTAGATAATTATACGTATCATTCACCTCTTTCAGAATGTAGTCGCTAAAACCCTTATCTCGGAGAACACGCGCGTTATCAGGGTTCACCGCACTGATCTTCTCCAATGTATTCTCAGGATGACCCAAGTAGTGATCCACAACCCTCCAATGGTGAATGAGCACCCGCCTAGTCATGGGGGCAACAAGCGGGTTCTCAAAGTACAGCTTCTTCACCCCATCAGGTAATAGCTTAACCCCTTCTTTAACCCACATCCTAATGGCTTCTGGGGTTATGGATCTAAAACCCGCCTCAACAAGCTTCTCGGCATAACCATCCCTACTGATAAGCGTCTGCAAAAAGACCGTAATCCTTTTCACAGAATCCTGACTCAACCCACCCCACCAAAACATCTATGACCCACATAAGTTATAAGCGTGAAACACGGAGATCCCACCTCCCATTCCATCCCATTCCTCCCCCATCCCAGCCCTAAGCAGTAACCCAAAATTCTCTTAAGGCGACACACGCCGAGCGCAGACCTTGGGTCCACCCTAAGAAGCCAGGTTTATCGGTTCTTCCACCATAATACCAAGTCTGACATACTCTCCTCCCTAAAGGTCACAGCTTTCTCGCTCATAAGAGTGTATAGGGTGTACACGTTGAGAGATGGTGGAGTGAAGCTTAATTTTTGTATAAAGTGTGTGAGCCATGTTTAAGCCTGAAGATCTCTTTGAGATAGTTTCCATTGAAGACTTCGATGTTCAGAATGGGCGTGTCGCCGTCTGTGTGCTATGAGAATCAGCCGGTGGCCAGGATACTTACTGGGTTTGGGGATGGCTGGCTGGATTCGTCGGAAAAGCTGAATCTCGGCGAGCTGTTCGCTGAATCGGTTAGATGGTCTCCGGGGGGCCAACTTCTTGTGGAGGCCGATAGGGGCGGAGCTGAGAGGAGGTCGGTTTATATCTATGAGAATGGATCCCTTACACCTCTCCTAGCGGACGGATACGACAACGTTGACTATACGCCTTCACCTGACGGCAAACTGGCCGCCTTCGTATCCAATAGGGAAGGTGAAACAATGCACCTATACCTCCACGACTCGCAGAACATCACAAGGATTAGTCTAGGGAGCCTGCCGGTCGAAGGCTTCACTTGGTCGCCCGATTCAAGGTTCATAGTGTTTTCTCAGGGCGTCTACGACAACGACCTCTGGGTGCACGACACAAACACTGGGCGAACCAATAGGCTACTAGGACTGCGTTCAAGCGAGCAAAACGTGTACGAGGACGGTTGGGGTGCGGGAGGGCTTCTAGTGGCATCCAATCACGCAGATCGCTACCAAGTAGGTGTTATAACGTACGAGAAAATTAGAGCTGTATGCGAGGGCGCGGCCGCCATCAGTGATGCTAGCGATATTGACTGGCTCACACACACAGACTGGGATGTGGTGGGAGCGGCGTGGTATCGTCAAGACCTAGTATATGTGGAGAACGTTGACGGCGACCACACCCTGAGAGTCGGCAGAAACAAGGTTTTAGAGGGTGGAGTCATCGGGGGCGTAAAGGTTTCAGAAGACAAAATCTACTTCACGCGATCCACCCACGATAGGGACTACGAATTATACGCAGCGGATGCTACGTATAGTGTGAGTAGGCTAACGAACTCTTTGGGGAACATCAACGCCGAATTCACAAAGCCAAGACACATTGAATATGAGAGTGGTACCTCAAGATACACGCACTACTCTACGAGTCGCATAGGGGGGCGGTGTACATACACGGTGGACCAGACTACCAAACCATGAACAGCTTTAACCCCACAATACAGCTACTCGTACAGAGAGGCTTCAGTGTGATAGCACCAAACTATAGAGGCTCCACGGGGTATGGGAGACGTTTCAACCACCTCAACGATGGGGACCTAGGCGGGGGAGACCTCGAGGATGTTATCCAGGCAAAAAGGGTGTTGGGAGCCAAGCGGGTGGCTGTGCTGGGCGCAAGCTACGGTGGGTACCTCACAATGATGTGTGTTACCAAGTTCCCAGAAGAGTGGTGCTCGGCGGTGGCCATAGTCCCCTTTGTCAACTGGTTCACGGAGAAACAGCACGAAAGAGAGGTGTTGAAGCAGTACGACGAACTCAAAATGGGTTCGGACGAACAACTACTCAGGGAGAGGTCGCCCATCTACAGCGTAGACAAGATAAGGGCTCCGCTTCTCTTGCTAGCCGGCGAAAACGACCCGCGCTGCCCAGCTGAGGAGACCATTCAAGTCGTAGAGAAACTCAGGGGGTTAAGCGTTAAGGTAGAGTATAAAGTGTACAGCGGGGAAGGCCATGGTTTCGCGAAGAAGGAGAACTGGGTTGACAGCTTAAAGAGAACAGTGGACTTCTTGGATGCGAACTGCGTATAGTTACTGCAGCAGTGACCTCGCGAAGAATCTGAGCGTCTGATCCCAAGCCTGCTTCGCGGCTGCTTCGCGATAATTCACGGGGTTCGTGTCATTAAAGAAGGCGTGCGGCGCCCCTGGATAGATACGCATCTCAAAGTCCTTCTCGTATTTAACCATTGCTCCAACAAGCTCGCTAAGACCCGCGTTAATCCTGTGGTCAAGGCCGCCGTAGATTCCGAGCACGGGTCCTTTTATGCCTGCAACCCGATCTATGGGTAAAGGATTCTCGCCGTAGAAGATCACGCAAGCATTGGTCTGACCAGTACATGCGAGCTTCGCAGACATGCCCCCACCGAAGCAGAACCCCACGCTCCCAATCCTGTCACCCTTAACAAAACTCTTTGTCTTAAGATACTCGACGGCGGCCAGGAGCTCCTCTGTGAGCTTATGCGTTGGGAGAGAAAAGATTACACCCATCAGGCTCTGCACGACCCTCCTCCTCTCTTCTGGGAGCTTTTCAAGCTGCTGTCTAGCGTAGTCCATATCCCTCTGCCTCTCTGGTGGTATGCTCAAAAAGAACTGCATGGTCACCCTAATGTTCTCCTCCGAAAGCATTTCCTTCGGCACATGACCGCTCGAGAATAGGTGTGGGGCGAGTGCGACATAGCCCTGCCTTGCGAATCTGTCAGCCACATCCCTAATATGATTGTTTAGACCCCAGATCTCGTGGATCACTATCACCGCTGGTCTAGCCTCGTTATCGTCGGGCCTCGACATGTACGCCTGAATTGGCCCAGCTCTCCCAGCATAGCTTAGAGCCTCAGTCTTAATACTGTAGTTCAAACGCGATTCACCTAAGAAGTATTTAGAACCCTAAATATTAGGGTTTTTACATTCTATCGAGTTGGGGTTTCCAACTGACGGTGTCCGGGTTAGGGGTTGGCGGGCGCCGTGGTAGCCAAGCGTGGTGAACACTTATCCGGACACTATCTTCCAACTGACGCAAACTCTTAAAAGACGCAGCCCCTATGCTCAAGCGTTTTAGCCGAGATGATGAGCTCAAACCCCTATGACTACCTTGAAGCTTTCAACCCGAGCGTGTACCTCTCCCTAGCGTTTCTCTTCGGTATAGCCGCACAGTTCAGGGCTATGGGTGGGTACTCGTTTCTACGAAAGATGCTTTCAACTCTGGGCTCAAAGATCGGCGTCGTATATGCTGTGGCGCTCATCACCTCAGTGGTCTCCCCGTTTATACTCAACGATGTGTTAATACTCATCCTTACACCCGTGCTCGTAAAAATATCTAGGGAAAGCGGGATAGGTATAGCCCCCCTTGTGGTGGCCGAGGTGACTTACACTAACATATCAAGCGCACTAACACCCCTTGGTAACCCTCAGAACATCCTCCTCTGGGAGTACTCGGGTCTCTCAGCCATCACATTCGTGGAGCTCACGTGGAGGCCTCTAATCCTATCCCTAGCACTCACAAGTTTAGCAATCTACCCCACTACGAAACATATTGGGAAAACACGGATTAAAGTGGATAACGAGTTCAATCTGAGGCCAGCCGTATATCTCTTCACGGTTGCATCACTCGTGTTCGCATTAAACCTCCTCAAGACCCCAAGCGTAGTGTCTCTCGCAACCTCCTTCTTTCTAGGCTTCGCATTCACAGCCAGATCTCTCGGAACCTTTAGACGCGAGTTCGACGTGAGAAGCCTCCTCACACTCTACCTCCTCATAACCAGCGTGAGCGTAGCATCAATATTCCTAGAGGGATACATGAGGCCATACGTAGAGTCTGCCGCAACAGGACAGCAACCCTACTCCGCGGCCTTCATGCTCATCGTGTCCAACATAATAAGCAATGTGCCCGCGACGCAGCTCGTGCTAACCGTGGGAAGCGTACCACCCACTGTGGCTCCAAAGCTAGCGGTTGAAGCAGGGCTCGCCGGCAACATTGACCCCATAGGCTCACTCGCAAACCTCCTTGCACTCAACATCATGAGGCAGGGGGGACTACCGATCAAAAAAACCATCATACTTCAACTACTTATAGGGATAGTATCCTTCCTACCAGCCTTCATAGCCTGATGTAAAACAATTGCGATGTGGGATCTCGCTGGTAGCCAACTATCCGTGAACTGCCGACTTGAGCTTGGCGTACTTCTCACTACTCAAGAGCTCTTCGATCTTCTGCCTTGTAGCGGAAACACCCGCCCTCTGACCAGTCAACACGTGCTCAACCCTACCATCATCATACTCAAAGAACACTTGAGGTATCACATAGTCCTCCGACCACTCACCGAACTCCTTCACAAGTCTATCGGCAACCTTCACCTGCTCTGGATTGTCTATGTCATACAGCTCGAGTTTAGCCCCAAGCTCCGAACTCGCCTTCTTCATAGCTTCCAGCGTCAGGGGATTGCAGTGCGGGCACCACTTTGCGTACACAACCTTAACGGAAACAACACGACTCATATATAGCCATCACGCAAAAGGGGAAATAAACCTCATCTATAACTCAGACAACACATCGCGTTAGACTTCATTTCGAAGCGACCTGTACCCCCTATTATAGTATATGAGGGGGTCAACTTCAGAGGAACCTTCACCTCCCCCCACCACCCGCCCCAGCACCAACGCGTGGTCAACAACTTCAAACACGTCGTACAGGGCCGCTTCAACATAGCCGCAAACCCCCTCAATTAGAGGTGACCTAGTGCTTCCCCTAGTGAAACTCACACCCCTAAACCTTTCATCGGAATCCAAGCTAGGGTCAGCGAATCGCTCCGCTATCCACTTCTGCCCCTCCGACAGTATGTTCACGGCGAAGACACCACTCTCCCTAATACGCGTGTAAGTCCTACCGCTAAGAGAGAGGGACACCAAGACGAGCGGTGGGTTAAGCGATACACTAAGAAACGCCTGCGCAGTAGAGCCGTGAACCCAACCGTCCCCCGCGGTGGTGACAACCACAACACCAGACGCAAATCGCCGCATAATCGAGCGATAAGCATCCTGCTCTATGACCCTAAACGTACCAGATGAACTCATAGCACCCGCTTAATTCAGCCTCCAAACAAAATATAAACCCAGCAAACCAGTACCCAAAACTCTTTAAGAAGTAAAAAGCGAAAGATCATCAAAAAACAGGTCTTATGGAGAAGAGTTTACCGGGACATGCTGTACAAAGTCCGCAGGGCTAAAACCCAGTGCGGCTAAAACCATCCCTTCTTCTTTATTGCACCCTTAACCTTTTGGAGTGTTTCCGGCGGTATTTCGGTCATGTTGTGTGCTTCCTTGGCGTGCTGAGCTATTTTCTGCATCAGCTCGTCTTGAGTCTTGGCCTCCGCGGAGAAGCCACACTGCATGCCTATATCCTTACACGCAAACTCATATTTAGCCATATCATTCACTTTATTAGATTCGCGGAGGCGTATAAACCTTTTCCAACACAGATATAGGTGATCACAACGCCCATCCACCGCGTAATGAGAAGCCAACGTCTACCCTCCATGGACCGCACATGCGTAGCACACTTGATATTCACACAGGGCTTGGTAACAAGCCACCACACGCATTCGCGCCACGCTAGAAAATAGGAAGGCTCCAGCCTTAAGGCATCTAGAAACTTTACACCCCTAAAACACTTCAAAGTTCTAGACAGTGTTACGGATAGAGAGAAGAATTTGGCTGCCAAGTGTAAGCCTCGTTACACTTGTACCACCATAATTTTAGAGTCTTTATGGTCTAGTTTTCAGGCAGTTCAGTAAGGGTTAGTGTTTAAGGGGGTTAAGGGGGCGGAAGTCCCCTCCCGCTTCATAATTAGGGAGACGGTGGTTCACTGAGCTATAGCTTTAAGAGCAAACTATTCCGTGCTCACAGACGAAGAAGGGTTTGAGGTTCCCAGCGGACTTATCCACGGCGACATCTCAAGCCCACTTCAGGGCGTCTACCTCCCCCACAGACCCGCACCTTTCGTTAAGCCACAAGCTAGACCCCCTGTCCTTTATCTCTATCCATCCCTCTTCGGCTTGCACTTAGCAGACTCCCCGGGCTGGGAAACACACCCAAAACCCTTTAGCGCGTTTGTGTACTCACACTAGCTCCCCTCCTTTCTACGGATGGGGTCTCTGGCGGTGAACTACCGCCCTCACGGAGTGGGTCTTCCCTCGTGATAAAGATGGGTTTTGACCCACTGCTAAGGGGGTGGCACAAGCGTACCCTAGGCATTGCACATCAACCCTATTTATGGGATATGAAATATCACAAGGCGTGTACCGCTTAATTCAACCACCTATTTACCGGGTAATTATGTGATTGATTGCAAGAAAGATTCGCGAAGCTGCTTTAGAGGTCATGTACAACCGGGTCTGAGCGGCGAATTGGGCTCTAAACGAGAATGCCTTGGGCTGGCTGGATGCGGACCAGCTACATGTTAGACGTATCTGAGCCATAGTCAACGTGGGGAGCACCCATACTACCTCTCACTCATCCTTGAGGGTGTCTCACTTCCCATCCGTCGAATTCGAAGACTGGGATCCGTCGAATTCGAAGAGTGGGCTCTGCTTG
>Ga0074075_15511_pt1 | contig 20693 bp, 32 predicted proteins | sample YNPg_E_FD_63712 | JGI IMG/M metagenome (GOLD analysis project Ga0074075, IMG submission 63712) | Hot spring microbial communities from Beowulf Spring, Yellowstone National Park, Wyoming, USA - YNP_Beowulf Spring_E v2 (version 2) | ecosystem: Environmental > Aquatic > Thermal springs > Hot (42-90C)... | reverse complement strand
TCCTCAGGTCGAACAACCTGGCCGAGTCCTTCAACTCCCTCCCGGAGAGTTCGGCAAGTGCCACTCCCCCTGGAGGATACTCCAGATCGCCCGGGCCATAGCCCTCAACTACAACCTCTCGGCCTGTTATCTCATCCTTGTAATAATATTACAAGGATCCTTATTTCTTCGTGATATGATCAAATATATTCAATAATTCCTCCATTGAATAAGTCCAAATCAACAGAGATATTACAATTTGCAAAGGAGCCCTGAATCGCCCCGACCAAAATTGGATCCTAACCTTTCTTGTCCTTTTTGTAATAGTAATCATGTTGTTAGGGATGGTAAGGTTAAGGGCAGGCAGAGGTACTTGTGTAGGAGTTGTAATAGGCACTTCTTCCCCGACTCTAAGCATCCTCATCCTAGGGAGAAGGTTGAGGAGGCATTGAGGATGTATGCTAACGGTATGAGTATGAGGGCAATATCAATGGTGCTTAACGTACCTTTAAGTACTGTGTTCAAGTGGATTGAGTGTCATGGTAAGAGGAAATGAGAAGTTGGTTCAGATGTGGACTGAGGCTAAGGAGGTTTCGGAGGGCAAGGTTGTTACTGAGGTTGTTGATGAGATGTGGACTTACATGTACAAGAACACTGGGCATTTTATAGGTGCTTCTCCTTGAGGAATCACACTGTAGTCAAGTTTGTTAATCCTAATGAGTCCTCGCGTTCTTCTTTGAGGGATGGGTTTGTTAGGTTCAAGAGTGCTACCAAGGCTGTCAATAGGAGTTTAGAGAGGATTAAGTATTCGATAGCCTTGGTCTTTTTATAGAGAAGGTTAGTTCCAGAATTAATCTCATAAATGTCCACACTATCGACTATTTCATGAAGAAATAAGGATAGACGTAATGTTATTACAAAGATGAGATAACAGGTCGAGAGGTTGTAGTTGAGGGCTATGACCTGGGCGATCTGGAGGGCTGGGTAAAGTTCACTCGAAGAATGGTGTGAGACTGGACAGTGGTATTGGTTCAAAGCTGGTAGAACCTGGAGGCATCCACATTAGGTTAAAGTAAATTTCTGGGTTTTGCTGATTAGAGGCTAGGGTAAACGTGAAATATGTTGTGATATTTACAGGTTGTGAGAGATAATAGTTAAAGGTGTTAATGCTGCCTTGGTTTTCGTTAGTACCCTCATATATTTTCTCCCCGTTAATATAGACTGTCACATACTCTGGTGTCCCTCCGGAGCCAGTATTTACAGGGTCGCTAAAATTCACTACAAACTTATAGTATCCAGGTACTATGGGAGTTAGAAGTCCCTGAGACTCAATAGTTATGTTTATTTGTTGATTAGAATTTAAAAGAATATTCGGATTGAGGATCAAAGGAGCCCCACCACCCCATATAATAATGTCACTGGACGGCGAGAAAGCTGTGGGACTTCCAGCACCGAGTCCCCAGTATCCATCGAAGAGCCCTGGATCAGCTAGATTCGGTACCTTATAGGCACCTCCAATCTGCAAAACCATGTTCTGAGACCATAAGACCACCACATCCTGACTAGAAGGAATCTTACCCTGATAGATTTCCTGAATCTCGCTTCCAGGAAGGGAGACATCATAGATAATAGTAGGGCCCAGAATTCCATTAAAGGAATATAGGGGACTACCCTTAGTGTTAACATTTCCTTCGATTCCGTTTAAATAGCCGGTTCTTGTAGACGTAGATGTGGAGTTAGATGCTGAACCTGCGTCCATGAATGCAGAGAGTGTGTTATTTAACTGGAGGGATCCCAGTTTCACAGTACTAACTAACGTATCATTTATGTAAAGAGACATGGTTCCGCTCCCCTCATCATAGCTCCCTACCGCAAGGGTTAGTGGAGATTCCTGTCCCTGTCCAATGGGTTTAGGATCCACTATTGTCTCCCAGGAGCCGTTCTTCAGCTGGACTGTGAACGCCAGATAATACGGGTTACTATTTCCTGGATTACCCGCATTCTGTCCATTACCTACTTTTAACCCTGCATCCCCGCTCCATACTATTAACCCTGAACCTACTATTAACCCTGCATCCCCGCTCCATACTATATAACCGCCCTCTGGCGGAGTATTACTCAAATAGTTAACATCATTACTAGGACTCAAATAGTGAACATTATTACTAGGAGGTTGAGGATTATTGGTAACATGTATTACTATGGGTTCTATATTACCTGAAGCTATGAACCACTGAACTAAAGTCTGAGACTGAAGGCTAGGATTATTAGGCGAATTGGGCGAGATTACTGTTCCAGTATAATTGTTGTCAGACTGGTAAGCAGTAAGGAAGTTGGAGATTGGATACCAGCCTGATGTAAAACATTTCTGGATCACGACTCCATTAATAGTGTTTAATTCCTGTCGAGCCGGTAGTTTAATTTCCGTCCCGTTTTTTCTATAATTATTGTACCCTTGGGTAGAGTAGCATCTATCCCGTGGACAAGGTTCGGTAACTGGTTGGGTTGAGGAGTGATTATTATGGTACCTACAGGTAGCTGTTTAGTGCCAAGAGAGACTTCGCCAGAACTAACGTTATATATGTTAGCGCATGTGGTTAGACCCCCCGCCGTTGAAACTGGTAGATATAGGGAATTTCCTAGGTCAGTCACGATGTCTATAAACCCTTGATATCCAGGAGGTACGTAAAGGGATAGGGTAGTATCTCCGGAGACTGTTATGTTGCTGGGATAAGCTGGCTTCCACTGACCGTTACTATAATAAAGTATATGGTCAATGGTGATGGGGGTTATTTGTCCAAAATAATTAAAATTTAGATATACTGCATCTCCTTGAGTACTAACAGTAATCTCTGGGTTCCCTTCCTCGATCTCCAGCAACTGCAAATTCTTTTGACTCAGTAGTTGTGAGTATGAAAGGGTCGATTGCTTGCTATATACTGGGTTGAGACCGACTGTCAAGAGAAGTGGAATAATCGTAATGAAAATCATTAGTAGGAGAATTAGGCCCAGAATGACTATAGCTTGCCCTTTATTTAAAGGGTTTCTGGCCATTGCATTACCCCTCGAAGGTGTAAGCAACCCTAAAGTTATAGGATCCGACGGTATAAATTACCCACATTACAACAGCATCTCCACTTGGTGGAGCTACCGCAAATTGGAACGGTGTATTTGCTGGTACAGCGAAACCAGTTATCGTCCCGGTTAGTTGCCTACTGTTCAAATCATAAACATTATTAAGAGTAGTCTGCTTAGCGGGGGTGTCGCTTTGGCCTATTAAAAAGACGGTTGGATTACCTTGGATACTAGGAGTTAGGAGAGCTAGTGACTGGAGTTGTGTTTGCGGAACACAAAATATCACGACTGAGAAATTCCCCTTGTATTCTGGAGAATAAATATATGCCAGATAAACTAAATTATTACCTGACTGGATTGGCGGACCTACAGTTACTGAAGTTACTGATGCAATGGTTTTAGAATCCTGTAGAGCTGCAGCAAAACTGTATTCTGGAACTAAAATAGTTTCCGTGATCGCAAATAAAGCTATTCCAAGTGCGAGTGCGATAACAACCAACATAAATTCTGAAACCGATGTAGAGGACACTGTGATCTATTTAGATACCTACTATTTACACTTATAAAGACTTCTAAAGCAGAAGTACTTGAGGCGTTTCACATTTTGCCCACAGTCCTTAAAGCAAAGCGTAAGCTCTTGCGCCAAGATATAATCTAAACGATACGAACCATAACAAATTCGCCTGACTGGAGTTACTGTTAGGCTCATGGAAACTGGAACAAGTAGATATCTTAGTGGTCCTATGAGGGGAAATCATTTGATTAATTATAAATCGCGGTACTGTGGCACAACTCCTTGAGCCGAATTAATACCCGGAAGGAATACGTCACTTTCAGAATAGAAACCTGGTGGATTACTGATTTCTCCTGAAGTCTGAGCTGGAGTTCTGATCTGCTAATCAACTTATCATGAAACGGTATGGGGATACGTACCGAGACGGAACCAAAGGTCTTACCTAGTAGCCTAAATCTTCCTAGTCGGAGTGAAAGACGAAATGTTGGACAGGCTATCGTACATGTGATAACATTTATATTTCCACCTTTGATAACTACTCTTGCGGCCGTAGTCCAGCCTGGATTAGGACGCTGGCCTCCCAAGCCAGAGATCCCGGGTTCAAATCCCGGCGGTCGCACCTCTTCTTAATTTAAATGATTGTACTCCAGTATGCTCATCATAACCGACTAAGGCCGTGATGAGAAGAGGGTCGAGTGATAGGTGATCTACGCTGGAAAAACTGATTTAAGCTGTTCTGATCAACCTGTTTGATCCTAACCCGTCGTGTGAACGTAAAGTTCATCTCTTGGAATATTGCTATTGATGATATCCTAGAACCTGTCTCTAAGCAATAGACTTAAAATCATATTCCGAAAATATTCGGTATATAATTTTAATTGTGATCCGAGAGAAGGGTTTGAGGTAAGGGAGATATCGTTTTACTCATGAAAAGAATCAAGAGCAGCAGTTATGGGACTTTCCCTTAGGTACCGCCCTGTAATCAAGGTAAAATCTGATAACTGCTGTCAAGAGGGTAATACAGCCGTTCCCCTTCGAGAACTTTGGCGAACCGAACGTAAAATAGAGTTCTTCCTAAACTTTCTGGGAGGTCCTCAGGCTCTACAACGAGGTCAGGATCCTAAGACCTCAGAGGAGCAAGGCCTTCCTGTCCTTCACGAGCTCCCTCGAGCGGAGCTCAGGTTCATTGCCCTTCCGCTAACCCGCCCTTGTGCTCCGTCCTCGTGACCTTTAAGGGCATGGGAGGACCTTAATGTTCGTCTTAACCTTGCTCTAAATTAAGAAGGTAGTAGATTATCTAGGCTTCCAATGGGTTGAATTATTAGAATCACTTCGATTTAATTCTAACTTATTTTAGAGAAGCTTGTTTGGGTCTACCGTGAAGGGCGAGGTTTTACGCCCCTCACTCCCCCGTAAGCTTTACTTACAAAATTAGACGGAGAGGGTACTACTGTGAAGTCAATGAGTCCACTCGAGGTGGAGGAAGGCACTCAGTGACACTCCCCCGTCTCATGGGTTAAGTCTATACTCTCTAACCTGGGCGTGGGGAGAGAATAGCAGTGATGAGGCCGAGTGATTACTAGCCATTAAAAGTGACAACTAGCCACGATGAAGACCGGACTCTCAAAACCCGAGTGCTTTAAAACACCTATGTGAGACCTAAAACCGTCTTTTCACCGCGTCTATGAGCTTGAAGATGGTCAGAAACAAATCATGATTCCCATTGAAAAGTCCTCTCCGTTTAAAAAAGATGATATCCAATCCTACTTATGGTTATGAGTCTTTTGGATTCTAGGGCAAAACACCCCTTCGAGTTCCAAGCCGCATATTACCCACCTATCTACGCCGGAATTAAGGCAGGTACCCTGGGAGAACTGATGGAGGGCATCAAGAGGGTTGACGGCTACTCCATATTTTATCACGTATTCCATCCAGTCTTCTCAAGTCACGTCGTACCCTACGATCTCCACAACGACTTTGCAGTGTGGATCAGGGACGAGCTTCACGACAACTCCCTAGCTTACCTGGTCTCCGATGTGGAGGGTAGGGAGCCCAGGACCGTGGAGCAAGTTAGGGAGAGCCTCCTGGAGGTATTGAGGAGAGGAAGCCCCGAACTCAAGGGAGGCAAGCCGTTCCACTTCCTCACATGCAGACCCGTGGTTTACGATACTGGAAGGAGGGCCTGGACGCTGGGCGAATTCATCGACGTACTCTCAGAGATAAGCATGAGGTCAGTAGTTTATCACCTGGTTTTCGGTAGGGCCATGGGTTACTCTCCCAGAAACGACTTCTCCTCCTGGTTATTGCAAGAGTTCAACGCAGTCTCACTGGCCGATAGGATTTCATCAATAGATCCACAGACCTACGTAGAGGAGGAGAGACTAAGGGAAGACCTCCTTGACGCGATAGAGGAGGAGATATACCGTGATTGAGAAGTTCGTCCCAATAGTGGGAGAAGACGCTGTGGACAGCGTCTTCAAGATAGCCGAGAAGCTCAGGGGGATCTCGGTTCTTCACGTCAATTCTACGCCCAAGGGGGGTGGAGTGGCTGAGATACTGAGTAAACTTGTTCCCCTCATGAGGGAGGTGGGAATCAACGCTGAGTGGAAGGTAATACGGGGCGACGAGGAGTTCTTCAAGGTGACCAAGAGCTTTCACAACGCTCTACAGAACGGAACTGGACAGCTCCAGGGGAACTCCTTCGAAACTTACAAGAAGTGGCAGGAAATCAACCTCTCTGAGCTCCCCTTGGATTACGACGTAGTTTTCATACACGATCCTCAGCCTGCCGGTCTGGTTACGCAGAGGAAGAAGGGAAAGTGGATATGGAGGTGTCACATAGACATATCCAACCCGTTCCCCCAGTGTGGGAATTCTTGAGGGGCTACGTGGAGAGGTACGACTCCGTCATAGTATCCTCGCCCGTGTTCGGGAGGGACGACCTTTCCGTGCCTCAGTTCGTGATCCCTCCCTCCATAGATCCTTTGAGCGTTAAGAACAAGGAGATATCGCGCTTCACGGTGGAGAGGATACTCAGGAAGTTCGGACTGGACCTGGATAGGCCCATAGTAACTCAGGTGAGCAGATTCGATAGAGCGAAGGATCCGGTGGGGGTTATAAGGGCCTTCGCTGGGATGAAGAAACACGTTGACGGGCAGTTAGTGTACTTGGGAAGCCCAGCGACGGACGATCCTGAAGGTGAGGAGGTTTACAAGGAGACGTTGAAGGCCGCTGAGGGAATAAAGGACGTTCATCTGCTCCTCTTACCTCCAGATAGTGACCTTGAGGTTAACGCCTTTCAACGTGGGGCAGACGTAGTGATGCAGAAGTCGATAAAGGAAGGATTCGGATTGACCGTTAGTGAGGCGCTCTGGAAAGGTAAACCAGTGATAGGTGGAAACACGGGTGGTATACCTCTCCAGGTGATCCACGGGCATACGGGGTTCCTGGTAAGTACGCCTGAGGAGGCCACTCACTACTTGATCTACCTCCTGAGGAATAGGGACATAAGGGAGAGGATGGGGAAGATGGGAAGGGAACACGTCAGGAACAATTTCCTTACCATAAGGGAACTGAGGGACTATTTAATGACGATCCTCCTGACTAAGGGAAGGACATAGGTTCTTGTATTTATATCCATTAGTAGTTATTAGATTTCCCTTGATAACGGGACGTCAGTCAAGGGAAAGTCACATAACTGCCATCAAACTCTTTCCTGACCATCATTCCTGACTCTCAATAATGATTGGCTTAAGAGTCGTTTCTTAACATGATCCCAAGGCAGGGTTTTCCTCTCCCTTTAAGAGAGGGGATGCCGCCGCGGGGATTTGAACCCCGGACAACCCGGTACCTGAGCCTAGTCTTCAGCCGGGTGCTCTCCCGGGCTGAGCTACGGCGGCATGGTTATTGAGACATCTCAAACTTAAAGCTTTTCCGCTGAATGTCTTCCCGGGGCCCGGCGACACCCTGGGAGAGCCCTTATTAGGGGCCTGTGAAATAGGGTCTCCAGGGGCCCCAACATTGGTGAACGTACTCGTCGCTTCGTTGAACCGGGTGGACAGGAGTTACCTGGAGAAAGTCAAGTCGTGGCTTGAGAGGGATTCTCAGGTCTACCTCATGGTGGAGGCAACACACGTTGGAGTTGAGAGCTACGATTGGAACGCGAGTAGGTTCGACGGGAGGGCCCTCATGAACCAGATCCTCAAGAGGTTCGATTCCCTCCCCTTCGACTACGTCCTAGTACTTTTCAACCCCAGTATCACCTTGAACGGCAGGTTGCCTGAGTGTATATCCTCAGGAAAGGTTTACCTCATATCCCTCACCAACTCCTTTTTCAGGAGGAGCAACGAGGGAGTGGAGGGGCTTAGGGAAGTCGTCAGAGGAATACTCTCTGGGAGGAAACCTTGCTTGGAGTTGGCTCAACTCACCTAGTCATATGTCGACCACGAAGGTAATCTCGTACCCCCCATCCCTCTTGGTTATCTCCATCTCGTGATAAGTCATGGCCTTCACCACAGTCCTCCTCTCGTGCCTTTCAGCGTCGAACTTCTCCCCTAAGGCTTCTCCCCTAAGCGATAGGCCTTCTATCGTGACCTTAAAGGCACTGAATAGGAGGAGTTCGGTGTCGTAGTAGAAGAGGAGTGACTCTATCCACCTGTAGAGCAAGTTCTCCAAGTCGTACCCCTCCACAGTTACCTCCCTCCTCTCCCTCCTCTCAACCTTGCTCGTGTCGGTCATGACCTCGAACACCGCTAGGGCAGAGTTCTCGAAGGCCTCCTCCAATGTCTTCCCCCAAGCCCTGATGCCGACGTCTGCCGTGTGATCGAAGAACTCGAACTTCATATCAACCTTTTAACTCCTGAACCTTTAACGTTTATAGATGAACATGGGAGGACGACAGAAGACAACCATATTCATGAACAAGGAGGTTAAGAAAGAGAAGAAGGGACAGCAAGCTAACCAGCCCTCCTCGAAGTGAAGAAGGGAAGGAAGTAGATCAGTGCTGCCAGGAAGAGCGAGATCAGAACTATGTCAAGGTTTTTTGTCTCTGCGTAACTGACCAGGGAAGTGTAGAGGAGTGCTAAGCTGATCAAGATTCGACTCTTCATCCTCTCACCTACACGAAGTCCACCTGTATGGGCAGCCTTGAGTAACCTCCAGCTATGGCTGACCCGACTCCCAGGGAGAGTGACGTCAGTATACCCAGGTAGGCTGTGGGCATTATCACTGTCCCCTCTATGTAGTCAGGTATGGCGTTGCTGAGTAGGGAGTTCAGGGCCTGAAGTGAATTAATGTTGGTGGAGAAGTCCTGTATGACGTTAACTCCGAACGTACTCAGGAATGCAGGGAGAAGCGGGAGACCCACGTAGAACACTATGGCGAAACCCATGAGACCACCACCAACCGCTCTCCCGATCCTGAACGGGAGCGAGAGCATGAGAACCCCTAGAGCTATGAGCAATCCAACGTTGTTGTAGATCAACTGGGAGATAACTATCAAGGTACCAGTGATCGTTATGAACCCAGAGAGGAAGGTGAGGACAAGAGAGAAGGGAACAGAGAGGGGTGTAAATCCTATGATTGTGAGTATTCCCCTCACCACAGTGAAGATGGATAGCTCGTTGGCCAAGAGTTCGTAAAGCCAGTTCATGTAACTCGGCCAATTAGTTCCCAGTTGATTGCCTATTACCGAGACCAGGTAGAGGATAGTCTCATAGAGGTTCACGAGTATCGTGGAGTAAATCCCGTCAGATATCATCTTGGGTCCCCACTTTTTAACCCCGTAGAGGGGAATCGGGAGGGCCATGAAGAGTGTTCCCAGAAAGTAAGTCAGTGCAGCCAAGTCCTGAGATATGGATAGTACCTCGAACGCGTTCAACTCTGATACCCCTAGAACTGCCCAGCCACGTAAGACACCAACGCGAACACTGTAGTCCCTATGGCTAGCCAAAAGGCAGCCATTATAGCGTCCTCGATGAAGTCCTGACCAGTCCTCTTGACCTTGAATATGGGTATCGGAGAGCCCCTCAGGGCCCACCCCACAGCCCAAGCCAGTATGAATATACTCCAGGCTATCTCAGTAACTTGAGTCGTGAGTTGTTGCACGAAGGACTCTATTCCAGACATCAGTTTGAGGTTAAGCCTAATTTTAGGTGAGAGGTGTCCGAATGTTTTCAGTTAAAAAACTTTCAATGGTTTTCACCACGCCCTCTGGGGAGAGCTTCACGGTATTTATGACCAGGTCATAAACAGAGAGGTCCTGGATGTCTATACCGTAGTACCTCCAGAACCTCAAATAATGGCTCTGTTCCCTCTCTATCACGGACTTGAGCGCCTGTTCGTAGGACATTCCATCCCTAAAGGATATCCTCCTAGCCCTCTCCTCCAGGGGAGCCCAGAGATAGACGCTGAGGTCCGACTTCCCAGCCAAAAGCCAGCCAGCTATGTGGGACTCTATGACCACGTTGGACTTGTTGGCCTGTCTCATTATCTCCTGATCTATGGCCTTATCTATGTCGAAGCTATTCTCCGCCTCTCTATTAAGAGATAATATGTCTACCCCGTGTGACCTTGCCATTTCCCTGAATATCTGACCTGCAGAAACGAACTTCAGACCGTACTTCAACGAGAGCGACTTCGCCACAGTTGTCTTACCACTCCCAGAGGGACCGCTTATGACTATTATCATGAAATTCCTCTCACAGCTAATTTGATTCCCATTGAAAGGCACTTATGACAGAGATAACCCCCATACTGTCTCGATGACGAGTCCATGGATCCCCTGAGCGGTCTCTTGCATATGGAACATTTAGCTACCGAGTCCTTCCTCCTGTAGAAAATCACTGAGATCTTGCCAGAAGGAGTTCTCCTATACAACTTCCTGAGGGATGTGGACCTCTGGAAGGGCTTCATGGGCTATAATTAGACAGTTAGCTTATATTTGCTTTGGGCCTCCTCAGTGAAAGTGGAGTGAAAACTAAGAAAGAGAGGATATAGAGGAGGAGCGGACCCTCTACTAACACGTTTCTCCCCTCAATCCTGACAGTAAGGAGGGGCACATAGAAGGGGAAGTAAAGCACGAAGTTCATCGAGAACACAAGGAACAGACCAATCATGTAAAGGGCTAGGAGAACCATAGACTGGAGGAGTGAGTAGAAGTACACTGCGTTGTTGTACCTCTTTATGTCCTTGGAGAGCTTCATATAAACCCTGTCTCTCCTCTTGGGAACCACGGTGTTTATTCTTGCCTGTAATTTCTCGAGCTCCTGCAGGCTCCTAGAAAGTCTCTTGGAAATGAAGGTCCTATAAAGTGCGTAGAGGAGAACGTTTAAACTCAGGCTCAAAAAAAGAACTTCCAGGATCTCGACGCTCATATCAGGTCATTGACTTGATTATCTCGTTGGCAGCTACTGAGGGATCTCCCTCCACGTTTTTGACAACCTTGACCGATGCTCCCACGAGTACCGCTGAGGCCATAGCAGAATACCTGGCAAAGTTCATGGTTTCCTGGATCACAGTTATGTCAGCATAGTCGGTTCTAGCCCTCGTCTTATCGGAGGCCTGCCTCTTCAATATAAGCTCTGGTTCACTCTCTATGAGGAAAATAACTGTAGGTTGAAGTATCTCTACGATATGCTTAGGTAATCCAGGGAGATATCCCCCTGGTGTCCTTATCACAGCGTGGGTGTCCAGGAAGGCCAGTCCGCCCTCCCCTAACGATGAGGCATCCTTATGTATGTTCCTTGCTGCCTCCAGCTGTAGGTTACGCTGAAGCTCTAGCGGTAACTTCCTCATTTCGTCCCTGCTACTAACGTACCTCAACTCGAGGGCAGTCTTCAACATGTAGTCTCCGTAGTTCATTATGAGGAATTTTGACCCTTTCCCAGAGAGTATGGAAGATATCGTGTTTAGCACTGTTGTCTTCCCCACGCCGGGTATTCCTGTAACTATTCCCAACTTCATGATCACTCACCTATCAATCTCTTCAACAAGGGGTACATCTCTATTGACCTCTCGTAGGCTAATAAGCTATAGTACTGCATGGCTATTGAGACCGCTAATAGTATTCCCACTCCTGTTCCGTACACCCCAAGCATAGTAGCTACGACAGCTATCACGCTCACTATAATAGAACTGAAGAAGGCTAGAGGATATATGTACTTAGCTAGGACAGCCTCTATCATCTTGGGGTTACTCCTCATACCAGGTATCTCTATCCCTGCATCAACCAGGTTCTGAGCTTGGGTAGCGGGGTCTAGTCCGGAGACCTCTACCCACACTATTCCGAACAGTACACCCAAGACTATGAACACCGCCGCGTATATGAGGGCCCCCACAGGATCTAAGACCACGGCGTATACACTATGAGGTATGGTTGTGGTTGGAGGAGGGAATATGAAGGCTGTCTGAATGTCGTTAAGGATCGTTGAGGCTGAAGGGGATACGTAGGAGGTCAGGGAGGAAAAGAGCTCTATGTCAGCTCCCAAAACGCTCACGAAGATGACTGGAATGCTGCTGACATAAAGGAAGTTGAGGGGAACGGTTCTCCTTATACCCCTCAGTTTCTGGGAAGTTATAGGGATTTGAACGTTGATGGAGGTGAGGTATATTATCAAGAATATGAGGCCTATGGTCGTCACTAAGCCGACAAGGTCTGGTTGGAAGGGTTTAGTGGTGTTCACTATGAGGGTCAATATGTCACCGTGATCTATCAGAGTTGTAACAAGTGAAGGGAAGAAACCCACCGGCAGGTTCTGAGACTGCACGTTGACGATGCCGAACATATACCAGAATATTATCTTCATTGTCCCTGCCAGGATGAAGAGACTTACCCCAGAGCCTAGTCCCCAACCCTTCTGTATGAGTTCGTCAAGCAGCAGTATGAAGTAAGTCGCTACTACCAATTGTCCAGCCACCGCCAGTGGGATAGTGAGGTTAGAGAAACCTGTAGATCTAGTTAAAGCGAAACCGAACAGGAAGGACTCCAATAATATGAACAGGAACGCTAGCCCCTTTTGTGCCTCGGTGAATTTAGCCTTATCGTCCTCAGTGGAGAGGTTGAGGTTTATGAGCTTCGAACCTACGAGTATCTGCATTATCAGACCGGCAGTTATTATTGGACCTATGCCTAATTGAGCCAGAGTCCCAGCAGTCGAGGCAAATATGACTTGCTCCAAAAGGAAGTTACTCAATGCAGAGGATTGAATGCCGTACAGTGGAACAGAGGACATCACGAGATAAACTATTACTCCCACAATCGACCAAAGCAACTTCTGGTTTAACGAGGGTTTCTGCTCCGGCTTCTTGACGGCAGGCAAGACTTGGCCTAACTTCGATAGAGCGTCGGTAAATGACATAAATTAATCAAAACAGTTAGCTTTGAGGGGTTAAAATAACTTGCCCACCAGATTTTTCTATCTTCTCCTTGGCTTTATTGGTAATAGCTCCCACTGTGACCAGTAAAGGTCTATCCACCTTTCCTCCTCCCAAGAGTTTATCGTAACCTATCTTGGTCAAGTCAACCACTAGTTTCCCGTTCTCTTCCTTAGCCTCGATAGCTCCTTTATCCACCAGTTCCAACAACTTCCTAATGGATATAGCTCTAACTACCTTCGAGGTAGGATTGATGAAACCGTGCTTTCCATACCAGTCCTTTCCGTACTTAACTATCCAGGACCACTTCTCCTTATGCATTCCGATGTGCCTTCCACCCTCAGCTCCTCTATCTCTGTGCTGACCCTTTGTTCCCCATCCCATAGTTCTATGGCCCCTCATTTTCCTTGTCTTCTTTTCCCTTCTGACTACCACGTTACACCATCCTCCTGACCAATTCGTTAATTTTGTCTCCCCTGTAGCCTAACTCTCCTCCTGAACCTAGGAAGGAATTTACCTTTCCCTTAAAGCCCTTCTTGGGTGGGTGAAGCCTTATTGGTAACTTAACGAAATCCTGTTTGTTGAGCCTTATCCTACCCTCTACTAAATCCCTCAGAAACTCTTCCAATGTGATTCCCATCTTCTCCTTGATTATCCCTTCATCTAGCTTGCCCTTAACAGTCTCCAACCTAGATATGATGGCCTTGGCCCCTTCCATATTAAGTTCTCCCCACGTCACGTAGGACTGAACCCTCCTTATCATTCCAACTATCTGTTCCTCAGCTGGGTAGATCATAGCATTGTAGTGATTATATAATCTGAGCCTGTCTAGAGTCTCCTGAATGTCCCACGGGGTGGAGGCCCTCCCCCTTATTCTTATGACCAGGATTGAAGCCGTGATACCTCACCTCTTTCTCATCCAATCAACTGGAGTGACGAATCTATAGGTATTATATAGGGCCATGTAGGCAGCCTTAATGAAGTTGTCTGTAGTCCTAGTCTCTCCTCTGCTGAACGACCAAACGTCCCTCAACCCAGCGTAAGTTAAGAGAGTCTTCACGACGTCCCCTGCCACCAGACCTGTACCCTTGGGTGCAGGTCTCAGGATTATCTCCGAGCTTCCAGCCTTGCCGTACACCGTGAACGGAAGGCTGTGTGACTCTCCACAAGTACACTCCCAACTGCCGCAGCCTCTCCTCACGGGTATTATATGCATCTTCGCGTCCCTTATAGACTTCTGAATGGCTACTCTAAGTTGTTTGGCCTTCCCCACACCTATACCTACGTAACCGTCTTGATTTCCCATGACTACTAGAACCTTATACCTTGATAGCTCTCCTGCGTCAGTCTGTTTCTGAACCATCCTTATGTCGACCACTTCGTACTTAAGATTCGGAAGGAGCACGTCTATGATTTCAGGTTCCGCTATCGTTAGATTTCTGGCAAAGAGCTCCTTTACTGAGGTTATTTTACCCTCCTTTACCAACTGTCCTACTTTAGTTCTCGGCTTCCATTCCTCCACGTTTGTAACGGGAACTTCCTCCATCTACATCACCCTTCAGAAGACTTGATTTTGTTGAGCACCTCTTGGAAGTGTGATGGGAGCTCCCTCGGGTCGAGTCCCCTGGAGATATACCTTGAGAACTGCCTTTTGAACTTCTCGGGATCCTGTGTTTCCAATAACTCGGCGTACTTTGCAACGTGAGCCCCTGTGAGCCTGGTCTTGTCTATCTTGACGTCTCCTAAGGGGACAGTTAGACCTGCGTCGATGGCCCCCTTTATTCCGTAGAAGATCCTTGCACCAGGTGTGGGTGTGAAGAGTCCTATATCCGCATAGACCTCCTTTATCCCAGCCTTCCTCGCTCTTACGCCCAAAAGATATCCAGTCAAATAACACGCTGTGGTATTATTTTCATCCCCTTTCCAACCGTACTTGGCCAGTTCTGACGAGTGTGCTGAAGCGATCACTATGTCCCCCTTCGGATCGAACTTGACCACCTGGGCGATGAAATACTTGTTAGTCAACCTAACTACAAGCCTGGTCGCCTTATTTATTACGTACGTATACCTCCTGTAGTAATTTGTCTTACCCTCTCTCCTTCTCCTGAACTTTACTTTGTAACTAGGACCTGTCGCCATTCTTCATCACTCCTTTAGCTTACCCATCTGTTTCAGTACACTCTTCACATCAGAGAGGTTCTTAAATGTGCCCCCCTTGGCCTTTAAGTATAGCATCCTGTAAGACCTGCTGTCCAGCTTTCCGTTATCCCGCAACCACTTCAGATATCTCCTTATCTTCCTTATCCTCGCCATCCACAACTCCTTACTGTCAGCCCTAGCTCCCTTTTTACCTTTCCTACTACCAGTTCTCCTTCCCTCTCCCTTCCACTTCCTGTTCCTCCTGTTTCTCTTTACTCTCCCCCTGCTGTTTCCCTTAGGCTGAAGTACGATTATCTTACCGCCTTTGATGAGCTTTCTAATGTCGTCCCTAGTTAGGGCATCTCTAACCTCATCAGCATATTCGGGTGGAATCCTCACTCTACTCTGTCCTACACCTCTTATTTCTGCGGCCAATCTTCTCTGAAGCTGAAGATCTGTCATATCTACTCACCATTACACACTTTCAAGCCCAACTCCCGGGCCCTCTTAAGAATCTCCCCCCTTAACCTGAGGCCTACCTTAGAGCTTATCCTTACTATAATTTTATCCTCCATACCTTTCAGCTTATCTAAATCTCTAAGATTGTTTATTAGAACCTCTCTGAGCCCAGATGGGTGAAGAGCCCTCACTACCTTTGGTGTCCTATATCCTGCACTTACAGGCCTTGGGAAGCCCTTAACCTTGAGTCTAGTCTTATTATCCTGCCCACGGGTTCTCCTCCACCTATCTTGCCTCTCCAGCCTGTAATACTTGTCCCAGTCGTATCTTTTGAACTCGGGGAGTAAGGACTTATGCTTAAGCTTCAACCTGTAAATCTTCCTTCTAAGTTTAATCGCCTCCAACTTAACCATCACTCCATTACCTCCTTCTTATAAATGAAAATACCATCTGAAAAGATTCTCCTATCAAAATCGGTTATCTTTGAGGCCAACTCAATGTTCGCAGCCGTCTGTGCTACCTTCTCCACATCGATTCCCTCTACCACTATGTCTTCACCCTTCACTGTGACCTTGACTCCTGGAAGTATTGTGGCTCTCCTGATGTTCTTCTCCCCTATTAGATTGGTTATCTGTACTTCGTTTCCTACAACTTTAACCGTTATAGGGAAATGTGTGAAGATTATTTTTAGATAATATCTGTAACCCTTTTGAACTCCTATAAACATATTATTAATATGTCTCATTATGCTGTAAATTGTAGCCTTCTCTCTCCTCCCAAGGAATGTTGCCTCCAGGATGATCTTGTTGTCCTCAAGTTTCATCTCCAAGAACCTCGCAAAAGAGAAATCTCTGATCAACTCTCCCTTTTTCCCCTTCACTTTCAGGGTCTTGCCCTGCAACTCCACCTTAACCCCATTAGGTATCTGAACCTCTTCTCTTAGTGAGACTGCCTGCACAACACTCACCTCAATAGACGTAACCTAATACTATTCCACCCAGCCTCTGCCTTGCAGCTTCCTTGTGAGTCATCACTCCCTTAGAGGTGGACACTATTATTACCCCAATCTCCTTAGATGGAAGATACCTCCTGATGTTATCAGGCAAGCTGATCATTTCCCTGTAGGTCATGGAATATCTGGGAGTTATAGATCCACACTTATTTATCCTTCCCAGAAGCTGAACCACTATCTTCCCCCACCTTCCATCGTCTATGTGCTCGAATTCTCCTACATAGCCCTCCTTCTGCATAGTTCGCAGGACGTTAATTATCAGTTTTGATGCGGGTATTATAATGGCCTGCTTATTTCTCCTCATCTCGTTGTTATATATGGTACTTAACGCATTGGAGAGAGTATTAATGACCACCATCTTTCTCACCTTAACTTCTTAAAGCCTAACGGATAGGCCACTTCCCTAAAGCACTGGCGACACAGATAGATGCCATACTTCTGAATAACGGAGTCGGTGCTGCCACATCTCCTGCAGACTTGTACGCCTTTACCATGTTTCCTTTCCGCCGGGGGTCTATACTTTCCCACTCCTCATCACCTACACGACTGTGACTCCAAAGTTATCTTGGAGGAACATTATGGCCTCCTCCTTGGATATCCTGACTGATTTGGGCAGTCTAGCCTTCTTTCTCTTTCGCCTAGCAACCCTATATCCTGCCCTCTCTAAGGTTATGGCAACGTCGAGACCGAAGATCCCTATTTCAGGATCGTATCTCATTCCTGGTATAACTACGTGCTCTGATATTCCGAAACTCACGTTACCGTAGTCATCAAAGCTTGATGCCTTTATCTTGTTGTTTACAGCGACGAGAGCTCTCTTAAGGAACTCGACTGCCATATTTCCCCTAAGTGTAACCATCACCCCGATAGGGGCTCCCTTTCTCACATCGAACTCTTTTATGGACTTCTTAGCCTTGGTGTATACGGGTTTAGCACCTGTCATCTCCTGGAGGAGTTGATACGCCCTTTGGAGCCTCTCACCTGACTCCCCTAAGCCTATGTTCACAGTGACTTTTGCCAGCTTAACTCTCCTCATAGGGTTTACCTTCAATTCCTGCTGAACGCTCACTTTAGACCACCCTCACCTCTGGTCTCTCTTCCCCTACTACCATGCTGTTCTCTAAGTTTGTCTCGTATTCGGTACCATCTTCCCCTCTTATAACCACTATTGTGTGTCTCTTCTTCTTGTAGTTGGCCCACTGTATCCTCTTTAATGTTCCAATCACCCCTGCGTTCTTACCGCCTATAGCCATAACATAGACTCCTTCCTTCAACTGGTAAGTTCCTAGAATCTGTTGAGACGGTATCGCAATCTTAAATGTGGTGAGAGTAGGCATGTTAAACTGAGAGGCTTCCTGTTTATCCTTTAACAAGATGTTCCTGCCGTCCTCGAAGTTTAACTGTAGAGCGCTTCCCTTGACCACAGTCTTTCCAGTTAACCTGACTAGCTTGTATCCTGCCTCCTCAGAGGAAATCTTGACCACCTTAAGAAGTCTAACCCTGTCTGGTACTACACGGTAGTACAACGATGCGGAAGGTATGGTAATAACGTCCATGAGGCCCACTGGGTACTTATAATCTCTCCTTACCCTCCCGTCTACCATTACTAAACCGTCACTGATGATCTTCTTGGACTCTCTGAGGTTGCTGGCGATTCCCAGGTAGTCCCTTAGTAATATACCCAAGGGTATGCTTCTGGATAGAGGATGAGGACCAGGGATAGGTTTGACCGTCCACTTGTATTCCTTCTTGCTTAACCTTAAGAACCAAGGTGCGTTAAGTCTAGTAATATGAGGCATCTCTAGGCACCTCCCTGAGTTTTCTCAGCCTTTTTACCCTTCCTCTCTATTGCCTCCTTCCTCCTAGGATCTGCGGTGTTAAGTTTTGTGATCATGACCTTTGAGGCGTGTATCTTAACGAATAGGGGAGTTACATCAGCTTTCTTCCTGGTCAGACCTTCTATCGCTATTCTGCCCTCTTCTGGGAAAACCTGAACCACTTTCCCCTCGAATCCCCTATCCTTACCTCTCATGACTATCACTGTGTCGTCTTGCCTGACCCTTAATCTCTTGATACCGAACTCCTTCCGAATTTCCTCAGACACCCTAGCGGTAAGTTGTTTGACCGAAGCAGCCTTCCTCTGCTTAGAAGGTTTATGAGATTGCATGGTAACACACCTCAAATTATTAAGGTAGCTAAGCTAGCCACCTTTGGCCACCTCTCCGCTGCCTCTCTCGCAACTGGTCCTCTGATTTCGGTTCCCTTTGCAGTACCGTCTGGATTAACTATCACGACCGCATTGTCCTCAAATGAGATCCACGTCCCGTCCGGTCTCCTAAAGGGCATCCTTTGCCTTATCACCACGGCCTTAAACTTCTGCTTCCTCATCTCTGGTGTTCCCTTTCTTACTGAGACCATCACTAAATCCCCTACGTTAGCGAAGGGTACTCTCCTCAAAGCACCCCTGTAGCCGAAGACTCCTATAACCACTGCTTCCTTCCCTCCACTGTTATCAGAAACGACCACACTGGTGTAATTCTGTATGCCCGGAGTGAGACCCTTTCTCGAACCCAACATCTGCATCTTTTCTGGCATTTCCCTCACCTCTTACCCAACACTACGAACGAGACTGACTTGGATATTGGCCTCGTCTCTCCTATTATCACCTTGTCCCCCTCCTTAACGTCAAGGCATGGAGGAACGTGAACGTGAATCTTGCTTGATCTCCTTTCATATCTCTTATACTTACCATCATAATACAGGTAAGTTCTCATAACTACTCCGCTCTTAGAGGCCCTGTACTTAATCAAGGTTCCCTCTATGAGGAGACCCCTTACCCTCAAACTCCCATGGTATGGGCAATCCCTGTCGTCGCAGACCCTGTTGGGCTGTTGGACGCCAGGGATACCCACATTCTTGGATTGTAGTTGGGACATATGACCACCTATTTTAACCTCTTGATTGGCTTACCAACTAAGGCTTCGCCACATATAGTGATCCGACCTCTTTTAAAATCTAACTCAAAGGTTCCATTGACTTTCAATACCGACACTTTCCTACCTTTAGTGAGTAGAACTAGAGTCTTCTCGGTTTCTAAAAAAACCTCTCCAGATAAACCAACTAAAGAGGGGTCAGTGTGAGTGATTACCTTTGCATAAGCTCCTATCAGGTCAAGATGGCCTTGGAGCTTTTTTCTCATTTGTCCTCTTCTTCTCCCACAGAAGAAGGTTTATTCTAGATATCTCCTTCCTTATGTTCCTCAATGAAGAAGTGTCCTTTAGAGTACCGAGCCTGGCCTCGGCCCTCTTCTTCAGCAGGTCTGCCTTAAGTTCTTCAAGCCTCTTCCTTAAATCGTCCTCTGCGAGTTGTCTAAGTTCTTTCATAGATTTACCCACTTCCTGCCCCCTCCGTCGTTCCTGGTTGTTCGTCTATTATCCTAACGTTAGTGACCCTGACCTCAGCTTCCTGAGGCTGTGGAGAAGTCGGCGTAAGTTCTCTGAGCGACATCTTATCAATGTTCTTCAGAGGTTTAGTTATTATGACTTCGACACCATAAATTCCCATCTTAAGTGTTGCTATGGCGATAGCCCTATCCACCATGACATCTAAACTATTTCCAGTTTTATACACTATCCCTTCCTTTAACTTCTCGAACTTAGCCCTCTCAGAGGTGATTTTGCCACTCACTATAACCTCAGCCCCTAAAGCCCCAGCATTCATTATCCTCCTTATCGTTATGAAGGCAGCCCTCCTGAAGTGATATCCCCTCTCCAGAGTGACCGCTAGCCTAAACGCCATAACCCTTGCGTTGAGCTCAGGTTTCTCTGGCTGTGCTACAGTTATCTGCGGGTTCTCAAGATTGAAGTACCTCTCCAGGATTTGATGGAGCTGTTTAATGGTCTTCCCTCCCTTACCTATTATCATAGCAGGCCTCCCAGCGTATATTATAACTCTAGTCCCCATGGGCGTCTTTATTATCTCTGAACCAGCGTACTCTGCATTGTAATACTGTTTAGCTAAATATTCGTCTACCATGACCCTAGTAAGGGACTTTTGTAGGAAGTACTTCTTTATATCAACCAAATTTTACACCTCACCTATTATGACCTCGATATGAGAAGTTCTAGTTAAACTTCTTAGTAG
>Ga0074075_13892_pt1 | contig 20839 bp, 23 predicted proteins | sample YNPg_E_FD_63712 | JGI IMG/M metagenome (GOLD analysis project Ga0074075, IMG submission 63712) | Hot spring microbial communities from Beowulf Spring, Yellowstone National Park, Wyoming, USA - YNP_Beowulf Spring_E v2 (version 2) | ecosystem: Environmental > Aquatic > Thermal springs > Hot (42-90C)... | reverse complement strand
AAGATACAAATAATATTCAAGAAAATTTTTAGGAATATATGAAAGTAAAACTGCAATATCGTAATCACTTTTTATTGTAGCAATTTCCTATGCGCGAGAACCAAAGATATAAGCTACTAAAATTTTCTTCTCTTTTTTAATGAGCTTTACCAATTCTTTCGAAATCATTTTAAGCAAGTATTAATTATGTAATATAACTAAATTAAAATAATTCTCTTTTATTTATTGCTAATTTTAATTAGAAAATTCACTAATAAAGTGATTACAAATTTGTTATAGTTTATTATAGAAATTTTAAATATTACGAATCTTTTCTATTATTCGATGGAAATAGGGGGTTGCATTTTTCCCGATGATAGATTATATGATAGAGAAGGGCTGGTACGGGTTAAATTCTCTTTTGAATATAATTATTTCACGTTAGGAATTACTCAACTCAATGCTTATCTCATCGGAAAAATTACCTCTTTAGTTATTAAGAAAAAAGGAACTGAGTTATCTGCAGGAAAAAACTTAGCTTATGTTGAAACACCAAAATACTTTGGCAGTATTATAGTACTATTAGTAGTATTGTTCAAGATGTTAATGAAGAGGTCTTATTTAATCCTTCCTTACTAAATTCTAATCCATATGAAAGAGGATGGGTGGCCAAGCTCATACCAACAAATCTTGAAGCTGGAAGAAGCAAGCTCACAAATTCTAATTATGCATGTGAATGTGCTAAGAAAATTATAGAAGAAAGAGGCATTAGGTGTTTCTCTATCTACCCGGACTTCAAAATCTCAGGAATTGGAGGTGAATGTCCTGAGACATTACGTAATATTGGAGATTTGCTTGAGCATGCAAATCCAGGCTCATCAGTTTTGCTTGTAACAGATAATCCAAAAGCAGATCAAGATGTTTCGAATTGGGTTTCAATAAAGGGGTATGCAATATTAGAAAAAAGAATTGAACCTTCTTTGAAATATTACATTATAGGAAAAAAGTGAGAGAATTAAATTCTAACATATTATTTTCATTGAATTGATTTAATACTTTGTATATAATGAAATACAAAGTCCTATTGAGATTGAATGGAATTTGAAACCAAAAATAAAAGAAGTTAATCTAGTATAGCTAATCAGCATACCAATATTTTCGCGTTCAGTGCAACATATAATATATACTTAATGTTATTTTAAATCCTATATGCAAAAAAACAAATTTAAGAATATTAGATAACATTATGTACCAAATGCTGATCTCAGTAATTGTTCCGTGCTACAACAGGAAAAAATTTTTACTTTACGCTTTGGAATCATTATACAACCAAACGCTTAGCAAAGATAAGTTTGAAGTTATAGTCGTGAAGAATTTTGAAGATGAGAAAATAGATAAATTAATTAATTATTATGGATTTAAGAACATTTATTCTAAAGATACTACTTTAGCAGGAAAAGTAATAGAAGGTGTAAAGTTAGCAAATGGTGATATAATAACTTTCCTAGAAGATGATGATTTGTATAGAAATAATAGATTAGAAAGAGTTTATGAAGAATTCAAGAAAGATAATGACTTAATTTATTTACATAATTCACAAGCATTCATAGATAGCAACGGAAATTTAATTCCTGAAAACAATAGTTTAGTTCAGAGAATAATAAAAACTCAGCCATATACTGATGTTGAAATAAATCCTTTAGATTGCAAATTGTTAGAATACTTATTATTAAAAACAAAAATATTAGATTAAACATTAGTTCTACTGCAGTGAAGAAAGAGATATTAATTAATAATATAAAGCATTTTTATCGATTAAATTTAATATTAGACTTTTCCATTTTCCTATTTTCATTGTTATCTAACAAAAAATTAAAGCATGTTGCAGAGAAATTGACATTATATAGAATTCATGAACAGAACGTGAGTGCTTTTACTTCCAGTAACGTTTCATTTGAAGAATATTTGAAAAGGAGGCAAAATATAATTAAGGAAAGATATATTTCTTGGAAATATTTATACAAGAATTTCTCAAACAAATTTCATTGTAGTGCATGTAAAAAAAGAATAATTCTAGAGTATTTGAACTATAAGTTCAAATACGTTATATTTTCAAAAAGAGAGGAAACTAAGATAAATATAAAAATTAGGGAAATTTACATATTTATATTATTAAATAAAGCAAATTTAAATAGTATAATAATTCCTATTTTGCTCTTTATTCCAGATAATATTAAATACAAAGCACTTGAAATAATATATTTAAAATATAAAACAATGTAACTATAAATTATTTTATAAACTCTGTCAAATTAAATATTTAATAAATGATTAAAAAATTATGATATTTATTATATTGTAAATTTTGATACGTTATTCGAAATGAAATTTATTAAATCAACTATATTTTAGCCTATACAAAAACCTAAAGCTTCGCACTTTAGGGCTATGATGAAATTTTATTAATTTTTAAATAATTTTTATAAAATCTTTTTGAATTAAGATTAATCAAGCAATCAAAGCAAATATCGCAATGAATTTTTCTAGCTTAGAATGTATTCTTAATTTATCTATTAAATACAAATATTCATTAAATATGTTTTATATTGGTCGAAAAAAGCGAAATTAAAACAAGTATTCTGAGTATGTCCATAAATATCTCTACAGTATGAACTAAAGTATATCTTATAAAAAGTTTTTATTTAAACGTAATTATTTTTCATTGTACTTCTCACTATTCTCTATTACAAATTTTTCAATATTTTCTTTGCATCCCATACTTCTAGATTTTTTGGAATTCTTGGCAAATTTTCTTCATTTAGCACAATAAGGATTTTTCTACAATAATAGTTATTCATCTTTTGTTCAATTTTTTCAATAATATCTTCTGTTATATTCTGGCCCCACTTAACTTCAACAACCACTTTAATTTTCTTAAAATCTACAAATGCGATATCTATTTTATAATCTTTCTCGATTATCTTCTCTGGCCATGATCCTAAGATCTTTGATAAAAGATTCATCATAAATTGCTCAACATACTGTGGAAACTTTAATTCTAGCACTTTTTTAGCTTGAATTTGTTGACTATCTCTTTCCGATATTGCATATTTTGCATCTAAATAATAATAATAGTTATTGAGAGGTGATATGTGTCTATAATAGAATTTGTTCTTATCATAAATCTTTATTTTTTCAATCAATCCAACACTCTGTAGTATTTTAAGAAATGGATGTACTAAGCTTAGGTCCTGAGCTGGTATCGCTCTTAGCGAGTAAAGATATGATGTTATCTCTGTAGAAATTTGCTTGCCATTCGCAATGGCTTTTAATATTGCATCATATGTTCTTGAATATTCTCTTTCTTCTTCTGTAAATATTTCTCCAATAAGAGCAGGAATGGTTAAATTAGCAATTGAAGGTAATGCATCGAATATATTTTCAAACATATTTATAAGCTATGGTTCTCTTAAAAGAACAGAATATTCTATAGTTTTAATAGGATCTTTAACATAGTTATACAGATTTTTTAGAATGTCTCTTTCATCTATTAAATTCATTTGGAATTCTGAAAACAAACCTAGCAAAAGGGATTTCTTTCCTAAAAGCTCTTTAGTAAGCCATAACGTTGATGTTATAGCTATTAATTTTCCCTTTACTCCTAAATTATGAAGGATATCAAAAAATTCTTCAGGTAATCTTTGAATTTCATCTATAACTATAGTTTCATCACGTTATAAGCTCTGAATAGCTTCTCTTCTAAAAGTTTCATAACTAATTTTTTCATCGTTAATGAATATGTCTCCACTTCTTCCTATAAAGTAATATTTATACCATTTTAAGTTATTTCTAACAAAGTAGCTTTTACCGGTCTTCCTTCTTCCATAAACTAGCACCCATCTTCCTACTTTTTTCCATTTCTCTAAATCACTAAATATGATTATACAAATCATAATTAGACTAATGCATATTATATATTATAAATTTGTGTTAATAATTTATTACGAATAAAAAAACTAAACCTTAGTTTTTCGAGTGAGAGAAGTAAGTTAGTATAATTTTCTGATAAATTCAAAATTACCCTCTAAGGTCTCAATATTTTTTAAAAGATAAAGATAATTTTTCGATATTTAGAGCAAATCATTAAAGTTTAAGTAGCTTTATATTATAATAAACTTTTAAATAGAACAATAATATAACGATAAAATTAAAATTATGTTGATTTATATTAAAATGTAAAAAGTAATTAGATATGTCTTTAACATCGGAGCTGTATGAACTTATAATCAAGATTGTAGACGAGAGAGTAAAAGAGATAAAAGTAACTAGGGAAGAATTTGACAAGATATCAAAAGCAGTTTCAGATCTAGCTATAAATATTAAAGAGTTATCACAAAGGATTAATGAAGTAGTTGAGCTTCAGAAAAAACATGAGCATAGAATATCAAAATTAGAAGAAATAGTTTCACATTTAAATTTAAGCCAATCACCGATGATAGTACCAGCAAGCTTAATGCGATTCATACATTTAGAAGTAAGGAATCCTAATTATGGTGATTTCATATTAGTTATATGGTTTACCAGATGTATTTCAGGTTGCATGCATTGGTTATGAACTTAATAAAACAAGCTTATACGTTTTAAGCTTTGGAATTTTATCGTCAGGCAACGTAACTATTACCAATTCAACTAGTTTGGGCTATTGTGGAAAAGTAAGTATGGCAGTAAATGTTAATTTGAATTTCTCAGTTATATACAATGGAACCTAGTATAAACTAGAATATGTAGATTTAATCTATGAAACCTGACTTCATCTCCGCCATAAAAGACTAAGCTTTCCCTCAATTATAATAAAAATAAATTTTATGTAAAACAGATTTAAAAATATGGAAGAAGCAATCCTTGTTATTGATATGCTTAAGGACTTTGTATATGGATCGTTAAAATGTGATAGAGCTCAAAGAATAATTCCAAATATAAAAAGGCTAATCGAAGAAGCAAGAAAGGCAAATGTTCCTGTAATTTATGTAGGTGATGCGCATTTACCAGTTGATCCTGAGATACAGCTTTGGGGACCTCATGCAATGAAAAATACCAAAGGAGCTGAAACAATCGATGAAATTAGACCTACTGAAAAAGATTACGTTCTTGAGAAGAGAACATACAGTGCTTTCCATGAAACGGGTCTTGACCTTCTCTTAAGACAATTGAACGTTAAAACTGTCATAATAACAGGCTTACATACAAATATTTGTGATAGACACACAGCTGCTGATGCTTATTTTAGAGGATATAAACTAAAAATACCTGAAGATTGTGTTGACTCATTTACTGAAAAAGACCATATCGAAGGCCTAGATTATTTAAAAAGAATCTATGGTGCAGAAATAACAAATAGTAGTAAAATAATAGAATCTTGGAAGAAATCAAAGACAGCTGAAGCTATAGCTGTTAAATGAACTCATTCTTGATATAAATAGCAACGCTTCAAAGTAAGAGCTTTGATTCACTTGTAGGTACTTTATGGTTAAATTTTCTTTTTCGCAATTAATAAATAATAATATGAAAAATATATCGTAATGTACAAAGTAAAATTTCTTTCTTTAAACAAAGAATATGTATTTCTAAAAGAAGAAATAGATAAAGCTATCAGAAATGTTATTGAAAGTGGCCAATTTATTTTAGGTAAAGAAGTTGAGGCATTCGAAAGAAATTTTGCAAGTTATATTGGTACAAGGCATGGTATTGGTGTAGCATCTGGAACGGATGCAATTTTTTTAGCTTTAAATGCCTTGAATTTACCTAAAGGAAGTGAGGTAATAACTCAATCATTTACATTCATTTCTGTTGCCGATTCAATAGTGAGGAACAATCTTAAGCCTATATTTTGCGATATAAACGAAAAAACTTTTAATTCAGAACCTGAACAAATTAAGAAATTAATTACTAAAAACACTTCTGCAATAATTGTTCAAAATATGTATGGTTTGCCTTCTAAGATGGATGAAATAATTGAAATTTCAAAAGATGAAAACATTTTTGTTATTGAAGATTGCAGCCATGCCCATGGTGCAACATATAAGAATAGAAAAGTTGGTTCATTTGGTCATGTTAGTTGTTTTAGTTTCTATCCTGCTAAAATATTGGGAGCATATGGTGATGCGGGCATTGTTCTAACGAATAACGATGAAATAGCAGAAAGATTGAGAATGCTTAGAAACTATGGCCAAAGAAGAAAGTATTACCATGATTTAATAGGTTATAATAGTAGGTTAGATGAAATTCAAGCTGCAATTCTTAATGTTAAGCTTAAATATTTAGATGAATTCGTATCCAAAAGAAGAAAGATTGCTCAAGTATATAAAGAGCACTTGTTTAACACTGTAGAATTTCAAGAGGAGTATGAAGATGCTATTCATGCTTATGGTTATTTTGTAATTAAATGTAAATACAGAGATAAATTGCATGAATTTTTGAAGAAAGAAGGAATTGAGACAATTATTCATTATCCTTTACCTATACATCAACAGAATTCGTATAAAGAATATAATTCTCTATATTTGCCCTTTACAGAAAAGGTTTCTAATAATGTTTTATCTTTACCTATGCATCCTTTTCTTGAAAATGATGAAATAGAATATTTATGCAGAAAAATTATAGAATTTTATAAATGAGGGTCTTAGTTACAGGAGGAGCAGGATTCATAGGTTCTCATACTGTAGACTTGCTCATTAGCAGGGGATACGATGTAAAAGTTTTCGACAATCTTGAGAAACAGGTGCATTTAAATAAGAAGCCAAATTATTTAAATCCGAAGGCAAAGTATTTCTTTGGCGATATTAGGAGGATTAAAGATTGGACTGAAGCTATTAAAGACGTAGATGCTATAATACATCTAGCTGCACTTGTAGGTGTTGGTCAAAGCATGTATCAGCCTAAAAGATATTTAATAATAAATACTATAGGAACTTCCAACTTGTATGAAATATTGATTAAAAAAGGAACATTTCAAAAAGATAAAAAAGATTATAGTTGCAAGTTCAAAATCAATTTATGGAGAAGGCGCATATTATTGCAAAGAACATAAGTTAGTTTATCCCAATTTAAGACAAAGAGGACAATTGGAAAAAAAGGATTGGGAAGTTCATTGTCCTTATTGCAATGATTATGTAAAACCAGTAGGTATAAATGAAGATAAGCCTGTTCAAAATCTTTCAATTTATGCTCTATCTAAGTATGATACAGAAAGAATAGCCATTAATCTTGGTTTTGCTTTGAAAATACCCACAATTGCATTAAGATATTTCAATGTCTATGGTCCAAGACAAAGCTTAAGTAACCCTTACACCGGTGTCTTAGCGATCTTTCTATCAAGGATAAAGAACAATAGATCTCCGATCATTTTCGAGGATGGAAACCAAATGAGGGACTTTATCTATGTAGGAGATATTGCCTATGTAAATCTCCTAGCATTAGAAAGCGATAGAAGTGGAATTTATAACGTTGGAACAGGTAGACCTGTTAGCATATTAGAAGTTGCGAAAATGATGCTGAAAATATTGGATTCAAAAGTTCAACCAATTATTACTGAAGAATATAGATACGGTGATAATAGGCATGATTTTGCAGATATATCTAAGATTAGAGAAGAACTAAAATTTCAGCCTAAATGGAGCTTAGAAAAAGGAATTGAAAGTTTAGTAGAGTGGGCTTCAAAAGAAAATGCTATTGACATGTTTGATAAAGCAGAAATGGAAAGGAAGAAATATTTATCATGAGAGTCTTAGTTACAGGAGGAGCAGGATTCATAGGTTCTCATGTAGTAGAGCACTTTTCTAAAGAAAATGAGGTAATCGTTGTGGATAATCTTATTAGAGATGAACTCCTAGGCAAGCAAGTTGGAAATAAGCTATATAATTGGAGTTATTTAAAAAACCTAAAGAATGTGAATCTCAGAAAATGCGATATAAGAAATTTCAATGAACTTAAAGAAAATTCAGTTGATGTTGATATAATTATACATACAGCAGCTCAGGTTGCAGTCACAACTTCATTGAAAGATCCAAGAATGGATTTTGAGATAAATGCGTTAGGGACATTGAATGCATTAGAAGTTGCAAGATTAAATGATGCTATTTTTTAGTTTGCAGTACGAACAAAGTTTATGGAGAGAATGTTAATAAAATACCATTAATTGAGAAAGAGACAAGGTATGAATATGCAGATGAGAAATATAAAGATGGTATTCCTGAAGAATTCTCTGTTGATTTAACAGGTCATAGCCCTTATGGCTGTTCAAAATTGGTTGCTGATATTTATACACAAGATTATTCATATACCTATGGCTTAAAGACAGGAGTATTTAGAATGAGTTGCATCTACGGAGAAAGACAATTTGGTGTAGAAGACCAGGGATGGGTGGCTTGGTTTGTAATAGCAACTACGTTTAAGAAGCCAATAACAATTTATGGAGATGGAAAGCAGGTAAGAGATCTGCTCTACGTGAAAGACCTTGTTCGTGCCTTTGAAAAATTTATAAATTCAAATATAAAGCATGAAGTATTTAATATGGGAGGAGGAAAAGAGAATGCTTATTCTTTGTTAGAAGTCTTATCAATTATTAAAAAGGTATCCAATCTAAGTACAAAGATAGAACATGCAGATTGGAGGCCGGCAGACCAAAAAGTCTATATATCCAATATAAATAAAGCTCGGAAATTACTCAATTGGTACCCAGAAATTAGTGTAGAAGAAGGAATAAAGAGACTTTATGATTGGGTAATAAATAATAAATCTGCATTCAATTAAATCACTTTAAGATCTATACCTTTTCTGTCTTTAATCAATTTTATAAGCGCGCTATACCATTCTGGGAAAAATACTTTTTCAGGTATTTTATCTAAAGTTAATGGTTTTATATCAAGAATTGGAGTATTGTTAAAAAGATCGCAGTTGTCGATTATTAACACGTTCCCTTTTCTTTCAATAAATCTTACAACAGAAATTCCTATTGGATTTGGCCTCATTGGTGAGTCTGTACAAAAAACTCCCACTTCAGGCAATTCGTTTAAATTTATACCAAATTCCAATAATCTTTTTGGTTTAACTTTAAGAGGTTTTCTATCTACTTTATTTAAATAAGAAACAAGAATTAAATGTGAGAAACCTTCTAATCCTTCTAATGCTTCTTCATATTCTTTTAAAACTTCTACCCTTGCTCTTATCCCTTCAAATTTTTTCCTTAGTTCTTCGTCGCTAAGTTCATGTCTTACGATTGCAACTGGAAATACAATAAAATCCATTTTTCTCAATATATTATTTCTTCATTTAATTGAAAATTTATTTTTTATTTTATGTGAATAAAAATAGGATTTTATTTTTCTAAAAAGAGGCTCGTTTTAGCAGTGTATTAATTTTATTTATTAGAGATACTTTTAAGTTTTTAATAAATGTCAAATGGTATGAATATCTTCCAAAGTATAGATATATCATTTATACATCAAGCATTATTTAGATTTTGTCGTAGTAAATTAAACCTAGAACCTTCAGAAGATATTTTTAATGAATTTAAAGAGTTAATGAAGGACTATGATGGAGAATTGAGTAAAAGAGAATTTGGTTATAATACACAGAATATAACTTCTTTAAAGGAAGTCATTAATGAAAATACAATATCTAAATTCAGGATTTTTATCGAACCTAAGCATGATGGAACACAAATAGTTTTGAAGTATGATGGAAAAGTTTATGTGTGACATAAAAACAGTAGAAATATAGAAATACATGATTTAGCGTTACTTTTCGGAATCTTTGTAAAATATCATGATAATTTCATCAAATTGCTAAAATTGATCAAAGAAAATATGTATGTTATAAAAATGGAAATATTTGGGAAAAGAATACACACCCATGATGGTTGAAAAAGAACTATTAAATTTTTGTGTATTTGATGTGTTGCACAATGAGAAATATTTGATTCTCAATGACTTAAATCTTCCCCATTCAGTAGAATTTATTGAAATAAAAAAATATGAAGATATAGATAAATATAAAGTATTAAATTGGCCTAAAAATAAAGAAGGAATTATGGTTAAATTTACGATGAAAAATTTGAGTTGGACTACAAAGAAGCAAGAAATTTTAACATGATGGCTTTTAAATACAAGCCTTTAATTAGATTGATAGAAGAAGAATTAAAGAATAGAAAAATAAAAATTGACCATAGGCTACTTGCAATTGTAATATCCGAGCTTATAACAGAATATGCTAAGAACAAAGAATTATCATTCTATGAAATGCTAGATAATGTTAAAAAAGATCATATTGAATTAAAAAATTTTATAGAGATAAACGTTGATTTAATTAAAATTTTATGGAATGAAAGCTTAATAGTAAAATCAATATTATAAAATTTAAAATAAAAATTAAATTTATTTAACGATTAAATATCCGCCCATGTATCCAAAGAAGCCCATTCCAGGACCGCATGGTGTTAAACAATGATAGATATACTGGCCTGGTTGTGTAAATGTATAGGTAAATGTTACAATTGTTAATGGTGGAATAGGAATATTAATATTTAATTGTTCAATTGTGAAAGTGTGACTTGCGGGGAAATTAATTAATTGCATACCAACATTGTATGTTGTTGCAAGCTGTCCATTATCTGTATCATTGATAACTGTGAAAGGAACTGTTACTTTTGTTGTTATATTAAATGCCCCCGTATCAAGATTTATTATTGTAAACTTAACTGGAACGTTCGCAGGAACAACAATTGTATTGTTTACGTAACCAGGTGGCGTATTATTTGTTGCATGAGTTGGGACTGTTCCATTAAAGTTGCTTGCTAAAACGAATGCATCGTATCCTGAACCACCATAATCAGGTATGACATAAATTGTAATGTTAACAGGTTTATTCGTTGTAGTTTCGCTTGCTACAGTTGTGTTATATTTAACATATACTAATGTTGCTGCTAATCCTATTATTACAAATATTAATGCTACAATTAAATAGCTTTTTAATTTTTCCGTCATCAATTTATGCATAATTTCTTAAAATATATAAATATTATATAAGAAATCTAATAAATATAATTTAATTGTATATTCTGAAATTAAAGCTTATTACTTGAGATGTATTTTAATTTAACTATATATTAGGATTTAGAGTAAATATTAATATATATACATAAATATTATAATATGCTTAATTTTTTCAATTAAATATAAGATACAATACTTAGTCTAAGTGCGAGGTGAATTAATAAGGCTGTAATATAAATTATATCTAATGATAAATAAAGCAGTGATCACGGCTGCTGGATTAGGCACAAGATTGTTACCTATAAGTAAAGAATTACCTAAGGAGATGTTGGCTATATATGTTAAAGGTCAGAATGGTGGAATATTATTAAAACCTTTGTTACAAATAATTTTTGAGCAATTATATAATTTTGGAGTTCGTGAATTTTGCTTTATTGTGGGTCGAGGTAAAAGGGCGATTGAAGACCATTTTACTCCTGATTGGGATTTTATAAAGAAGCTTAATGATAAAGGTAAAACAAATTTAGCTAAAGAGCTTGAAGTATTTTATAACCAAGTTGAAGATGCCAATATTGTATGGATAAATCAGCCTGAACCTAAAGGTTTTGGTCATGCAGTACTTATGGCAAAGCCCTTTGTAAAAAATGAACCTTTCATTGTATGTGCAGGTGATACAGTTATAATTTCTAAAAAAGACTTATTTTTAAAAAGGCTTACTCAAGTTTACGAAGAAACTAATGCAAATTCAGTTTTATTGCTTCAACAAGTAGAAGATCCACGACAATATGGTGTAGCTATTACAGAAGAATTTGAAAGAAATTATTTAAAAGTTTTGAAGGTTATAGAAAAGCCATCTGTTCCACCATCAAACAAAGCCATAATGCCTTACTACATTTTCGATAAAAATATAATGAATAAACTTGAAAAAATTCATCCCGGTTTAGGCAATGAGATACAATTAACAGATGCAATTCAAGCATTAATCAATAATAATTATAATGTCTATGCAATTGAACTATCTAAAGAAGATATAAGACTTGATATTGGTACACCCGAAACATATTGGGAAGCATTGAATTTATCTTACAAGATTGCAAAGGATGGAATTTAATACTGAAAATTATAAAGATAAATTAGAAAATAAAAGCATTCTAATTAGTGGTGGTGCTGGATTCATTGGTAGCTGGCTTTCTGAAACACTTGTAAACTTTAACTTAAATGTGACAGTTCTTGATAATCTGGAAACAGGAAATATTAATAATATTAAAAATTTGATGGGAAAAAATAATTTTAAGTTCTTAAAAGCTGACGTTCAGAATTACAGAACAGAAGAAAGATTCGATTTAATAGTTCATGCAGCAAGCATTCCATCGCCAGATCTGTACATTAAGAAGCCAATAGAAACAATGTTACCTAATAGTATTGGGACTCTCAATTTGTTAGAAATTTGCAGGAAAACTGATAGTACTTTTATCTACTTATCTACTTCAGAGGTTTATGGAAACGCTGAATTAATACCTACTCCTGAAACATACTTTGGTTTGGTTAATCCAATAGGTATTAGGAGCTGCTATGATGAGAGCAAAAGATTTGGTGAAGCATTGTGTATGGCATATTTTAGGGAATATAATTTAGATGTAAGGATTGTAAGAATTTTTAATACCTATGGACCTAGAATCGAAATAAATTCAAGTTATTCTCGTGTAATACCAAGGTTTATTGTTCAATCTTTAAAAAATGAGGATATAACAATATTTGGAACTGGGCTTCAAACGAGAAGTTTTTTATACATAGATGATCTATTAGATGCACTATTGAGAATGTTAACGTTTGAAAACATTAAGGGTGAGGTATTTAATATAGGTAGTGATAAAGAGATTAAAATTATCGATCTTGCAAAAATTGTAATAAAATTGACGAATTCAAAATCCAGTATAAAATACTTACCTCCTAGGCCCGATGACCCAGTTAGAAGATGCCCTGACATAAGCAAAGCTAAACAAACTTTAAAATGGTTTCCTAAGACAGAATTAAATGAAGGTCTAATTAAAACTATATATTGGATTAAGGAAAATGCAAGATAAAAAACCTAGAATTTCTTTTTTTGGATTAGGTTATGTTGGAATTGTAACAGCAGCTTGTTTTGCATCGAAAGGCTTTAAAGTTTTAGCTTATGATATAGATGAAAGTAAAGTAAATTTACTAAATGAAGGAAAAACAATTATATATGAACCCTGTTTGGATGATTTAGTTAGGTACTCAGTAAAAAATGGCTTTCTTAAAGCTAGTGTTGATCCAAATGAAGTTGTTTTGAACAGTGAAATAACATTCATAACTGTAGGCACACCTTCAAAACAAGATGGAAGCATTGATCTAAGATTTGTTAAAGACGCTGCTAATCTTATAGGAAAAGCATTGAAGAGTAAAAATAGCTGGCATTTAGTTGTTGTGAAAAGTACTGTATTACCAGGAACAACGAATAATGTTGTTAAAGTTACAATAGAGGAAATTTCAGGAAGGAAAGGTGAATACGATTTTGGTTTATGCAGTAACCCTGAATTTTTAAGAGAAGGTTCAGCTGTACAAGATATGCTATATCCTGATAGGTTAATTATAGGAGGAAGTAAAAAGTCAACTGATTACTTACTTAATTTTTACAAGATGTTCTATGAAAAGTTACCTGAAACGATAATTACTAGCGCAGAAAATGCAGAGTTGATTAAATATGCAAACAATGCTTTTCTTGCTATGAAGGTAAGCTTTATAAATATGATAGCCAGAATTTGTCAGAAATTACCCAGCAGTGATGTAGAAATTGTTGCAAAAGGTATTGGTTTGGATAAAAGAATAGGTCCATTGTTTTTAAAGGCAGGTGTAGGATGGGGAGGTTCATGTTGGCCTAAAGATTTAAACGCTTTAAAAAGGTTTGCTGAAGAGATTAAAGTTGACGTTCCATTAATCAATGCTACAATAAAAGTTAACGAAGAACAACCTTTAATCGCAATAGAATATGCTAAAGAAATGTTAGGAAATTTAAAAGATAGAAAAATTTCCATCTTAGGCCTTTCGTTCAAGCCTAATACTGATGACATAAGAGAAGCTGTTTCCATTAAGATCATAAATAAATTGCTTGATGAAGGGGCTTTAGTTGTTGTTTATGACCCTAAGGCAATGGAAGGTATAAGGAGGATATTTGGAAACAAATTAGTATATGCTAAGGATGCGATTGATTGTATAAAGAATTCAGAATGCGCTATACTTGTAACTGAATGGGAAGAATTTAAAAATTAAAGCCGGAGGATTTCTTAAACAATATGAAATATCCTGCACTAATAGACGGTAGAAGAGTTTATAACCCTGAAATTTACTCTTCAAAGCTTAATTTTAGAGCTGTTGGATTGGGTTACAGAAATTAATGTCTCAGGAAGGAAAGGATCCAATAAAATCAGAAGCTGAGATAGTAGCAACATCTTTAAGCAAAGGCTCAACTTTTCTTTTCTTTGGTAGATTTTTATTCTATTTGATAGGATTCATAGGATTTGCTATAGTAGCAAGACTAGTCGTAAAAGTTTATGGAAATGCTGAACCTTTAGGGTGGATATATGTAGCTTCAACAATACCCGGTCTGATAGGTATTCTCAGTGATTTTGGTGTGGGATATGGAATCATGAATAAATTTATTGTGAATTTCAATCAAGGTAACAAAGAATTAGCTTATAAGTATTTTTGGACAGGCTCTTTTTATAGCTTAATTCTCAATTCAATATACGCATTAGGAATATACTTTCTAGGAGCCTATATTGTTGTCAATTTATTCAATAAGCCAGAAGCTTATTTCTTAATACCTATTTATTCTATAGGTCTATTGGCTAACTGGTTTTATGGACTATCATGGAATGGTGCTATAATGATAGATAAAATATGGATAAACGGCGCAACATTAATCCTTCAAATCTTTTTACAATATGGCTTTTCAATTATATTTCTATTACTTGGTTATGGTATTTGGGGTGTTGCATTTTCTGCAAGCATTATTTCACCATTGATAAGTGGAATTTTAGGTTCATTCTTTCTATTCAAGAAAATTCCTATAAAATTACCTAGCATTAAAATTATTAAAGAATCATTTAGGTTTGGTTTTCCTGTGTATAGTGGAAGTTTAATAGGTTCTGTTCAAAGTAATGTGTTTAATGCTTTGATATCAAGATTTTCTTCTAATTTAGAATTGGGCTATTATAGTGTTGCACAAAGACTAGCTCCAATAATCGATCTTTTAACATATCCATTGAATACTTTAATGTTTCCAATGTTTTCTAGATTTTCTTCAACAGAAAATGTATCATTATTCTTCAAAAAATTGATAAAATTAAATTCAATACTTACATTTATCGCAGCATTCTTAATATTGTCCATGCCTATGAATCTATTGACTTTATTCTTTGGCTCAAGCTATTCAAATGCATATATGTATGTTATTTATCTTTCGATTTATTGGATTGAATCTGGCTTAGGAGGGAACGTTATAACAAATTTACTTATGGGTCAAGGAAAAACTAAATTAGTATTTAATATATACGCTCTTGGATCTTTATTTACATTAATTCTAGGAATCATTTTAATACCTTTTTATGGTATAATCGGAAGCTTAATCTCTGCTATACTTGGCTTCTGGCCTCCTTTTATTCTATCATTGAAATACACTAAGAGAGAGTTTGATGTTGATTATCCGTTGCAAGATGTTCTTAAAGTAATTGCATTAGCAGTGCTCTCAGCACTATTATCTTTTTTAATTATCAATTTTGTGAGTATTTTCTATGTATTGAAGACAATATTTGCAGGAATTTTTGGATTTTTTATTTATATTTATTTGGTTAAAAAGCTAAATATAATTACTCAATATGAATTGAATATCCTTGATAATTCATTCTCAAATATTCCTTACATTGGAAATATTCTCAAAGAGCTATTATCAATTTATAAAAAGATCTAATTTATTTTTTATGCGGATAATGTTTTCCGCTTCTTAAAGATATTATTTCTGCTAATATGCTTAAAGCTATTTCAGCAGGTGTTATTGCACCTATATCTATTCCAACTGGAGTGTGAAGTCTACTTAGTTGTTCATCGGTAAATCCCTTTTCTTTAAGAATATTTATATTATGTTCAGCTCTTTTACTACTTGCAACGAGGCCAATGAAAGGAACGTTTTTATTAAGTAATGTTGTAAGAACTAGTATATCTCTATCTCCTTTAGTTAGAACAATTACTGCATCGTTACTTTGAAAATTAAACTTTTCTAGTTCAAAATTCAAGTCAGTTATTAGCATATCAGGTTCTTCAGTTAAAATTGGTTTGTGATCTATAACTATAACTTCAAAATCCAGAATTTTTCCCAACTTTATTAAATTATCTTCTACATCATCCTTTCCTCCCTGACCAATTATTATCAATCTTCTAGGTGGCACGTATGGCTCAATATATATATGCATTACACCTCCACAAAAAGTTTCCACATGAACTTCATCTTCGCTTGTTGACTTTAAAGAAGATTTCAAAGATTTCTCTGTTTCTTCTAAAAAAACTTTAATTAGTTTTGGTTGATTTGATTTAATTGCTTCAACTGCATAGTAGCTAATTGCAGATTCAGGACATACACCTCCTAAAGTACCATATATTATGTTTCCATTTGCATCGATTATACTTTTAAAACCGGGCTTGCCCAAGGAAGATCCTTCAATCTTAACAACCGTTGCAACTGCAAATGGCTTTCTTTCTTCTATAAGCATATTTACATAACGAGCGAAATCTGTAACTTTCATTTATATTAAGAATAAATTATCTTCAATATATTTTAAATTAAACTTTTATATTCTAAAAATATTTAAAAGTAGATTAAAATATGATTCCACGTAATTTTGTCTATTTCTCCCCTAGTAGTGAAAAAGAAGCGTTAGAATTGTTGAATGAATATAAGAGTGATGCAAGGATACTCGCAGGTGGAATGAGCTTAATTCCTTTGATGAAAATGAGGCTTGTATCACCAAGCTATTTAATAGATATAAATAAGGTTGAAAGTTTAAGCTACATAAAAGAAGAAAAGAATAGATTGAGAATTGGTGCACTAACAAGATACTACGAAATAGAAAAATCAAGTACGCTAAAAAAATTGTTACCTATTATGAACGAGGCTGCTACATGGGTTGGTGACCCGCAAGTTAGGAACATGGGAACGATTGGAGGCTCACTTTCACATGCTGATCCTAGTGGAGATTTTGGTTCAGTAATTCTTGCCTTAAATGGTCAGATAATTACAAGTTCCCTGAATGGACAAAGAACAATTAAAGCTGACGATTTCTTCGTGGATTCATTCACTACAGCATTGAACGCTAATGAAATGCTTAAAGAAATTGTAATTGATTTACCTGAAGGAATGAATGGAGGTGCTTATGTAAAGCTTGAAAGAAAAGCGGGAGACTTTGCAATCGTTGCAGTTGCGGCGCAATTGTCAATCGATTCTAAAGGTAATTGTAATTATGCAGGAATAGGACTTACATCTGTAGGACCTACAAACTTAAAAGCTAAAAAAGCTGAATCTTTTCTTTTAGGAAAACAACTAAATGAACGCACAATCGATGAAACTGCTGAAATTGCAGCAAGTGAAGCAAGACCTATTGATGACCCGTTAAGAGGTTCTGCTGAATATAAAAGGGCAATGGTAAAGGTTCTAACAAAAAGAGCGTTAAATTTAGCTCTAAAAAGAGCTAGAGGTGTTTAAAATGGAAAAGAACACTCCTATAAAACCTGTAGAAACTCAACAAAAGCAACTTTATCACATTAAGGTTAATATAAACGGCGTAGATTACGAACATGATGTCGAAGCAAGACTTCTTCTAGTACATTACATAAGAGATGTTGTTGGTTTGACTGGTACTCATATAGGTTGCGATACATCCAATTGCGGTGCTTGCACTGTAATTTTTAATGGAAAATCTGTTAAATCTTGTACAATGTTTGCTGTTCAAGCTAATGGAGCGAAAATTTTGACAATTGAAGGATTGTCTAAGAATGGAGAATTGCATCCAATTCAAAGAGCTTTTTGGGAAAATCATGCATTACAATGTGGCTATTGCACACCCGGATTTATAATGCAAGCTTATTGGTTATTAAAGGAAAATCCCAATCCTAAAGAAGAAGAAATAAGGAAAGGAATCTCAGGTAATCTATGTAGATGCACAGGTTATCAGAATATTGTAAAAGCAATTATGCAAGCTGCTAAAGAGTTGAGGTCGAAATAATGGCGGTTACAGCTATATTTGGTGCTAGAGTTAAAAGAAAAGAAGACCCAAGACTTATAACTGGTAAGGGAACATACGTTGCAGATATAACACCTTTAGGTTGTTTGTATGTAGCATTCTTAAGATCTCCCCATGCACATGCAAGAATAAAATCGATAAATGCATCAAAGGCTTTATCCATGAAAGGGGTCATAGCTGTATATATAGGTCAGGATATAAAAGGTAAGCTGAATCCTGTTCCAACTGGATGGCCAATTGCTACAGATCCTCCAATTAAAATACCAAAATATTATCCTTTGCCCTTAGATAAAGTTAGATTCCAAGGAGAACCTGTTGCAGCCGTTGTTGCAGAAAATTACTACATTGCCAGAGACGCATTAGACGCAATCGAAGTGGAATATGAACCTTTACCGACTGTAGTAAATCAGGAAGAAGCTGTTAAAGAAAGCGCTCCTTTACTTTATGATGATATTCCTAATAATACCTCTTTTGTATGGGAATTGAAAGGTGGTGATGTAGACTCTGCTTTCAAAGAAGCTGACCTTATCATCGAAAAAAGAATGGTTAACCATAGACTTCAACCTACACCAATGGAATCCAGAGCTGTTGTAGCACAGTACAATTCTGCAACAAATGAATTAACGATGTGGATAACAACTCAAGCTCCGCATATACATAGATTACTAATCTCAGGTATACTAAACATGCCTGAGAATAAAATTAGAGTTATCGCTCCAGATGTAGGAGGAGGGTTTGGTAGCAAAATACCTACATATGGTGTTGATGCTTTAGTTGCATTCATTGCAAAAGAACTTAAGAGACCGGTTAAGTTTGTTGAAGATAGAAGGGAAAATTATTTAGCTACTGCACATGGAAGAGATCATATTCAATATGTTCAATTAGCAGCTAAAAAAGATGGAAGGATTTTAGGTCTTAAAGTTACATCATATGCAAATCTAGGTGCTTATTTATCTACAGCAGCCCCTGGTGTTCCTACATACTTATTCGGTTTAATGCTCAGTGGAGCGTATAAGATAAAGGCTGTAAATTGTAAAGTTTATGGAGTATTAACAAATACCGCACCTGTAGATGCGTATCGTGGCGCTGGAAGACCTGAAGCTACATATTTGGTAGAAAGAATGGTAGATATATTGGCACAAAGATTAAAAATGGACCCTGCAGAATTAAGAAAGATCAATTTTATAAAGCATGATGAATTTCCCTACGTTGTTTGTACAGGTATTCAATATGATAGCGGCAACTATGAAAGAACTCTTGAAAAAGCTCTGCAATTAGTCGAATACAAGAAAATGAGGGGAGAACAAGCTAAAGCTAGAGCTGAAGGAAAACTCATAGGTATAGGAATATCAAGCTATGTTGAAATATGTGGTCTTGGACCTTCAAGAGCAGTTAGAGGCACTGGATTTTCTTTAGGATTGTATGAAAGTGCTACAGTAAGAGTCCACCCTTCAGGAAAGGTAACTGTTTATACTGGAACAAGTCCGCATGGACAAGGAGAAGAAACAGCTTTTGCACAAATAGTAGCTGAAGAATTTGGAATATCTATAGATGATGTTGAAGTAGTTCATGGTGATACTGCAATGATACCATGGGGTATGGGCACTTATGGAAGTAGAACTGTGCCTGTTGGCGGAGGAGCTATAGCTATTGCTGCTAAGAAAATAATTGAAAAAGCTAAGAAAATTGCTGCAAATATGCTAGAGGTAAAAGAGGAAGATTTAGCTTTCGAAAAAGGAAGATTTTACGTCAAAGGTGCTCCTTCAAGAGGCGTTTCATTCCAAGAAGTAGCTTTAGCATCATATCAAGGTGAACAATTGCCCGCTGGTATGGAACCTGGTTTAGAAGCGACAACTTTTTATGACCCAGAAAACTTTACATTTCCCTTTGGCACTCATGTTTGCGTTGTTGAAATAGATAAAGATACAGGACAAATAAATATATTAAAATATGTAGCTGTAGATGACTGTGGTAGACAAATAAATCCAATGATTGTTGAAGGTCAAGTTCATGGTGGAATAGCGCAAGGTTTAGCTCAAGCAATTTGGGAAGAAGCTGTATATGATAACAGTGGAAATCTAATTACTGCTACATTACAAGATTATGCAATGCCTACAGCGATGGAAATACCTAGCTTTATAACAGATTCTACTGTTACACCATCTCCGCATAATCCATTAGGAGTAAAGGGTGTAGGAGAAACAGGAACGATTGCTTCAACACCTGCATTAGTTAATGCAGTAGTTGATGCTTTATCGCATATGGGAATTGATCATATAGATATCCCATTGAAACCTGAAAGAATATGGAAATTACTAAAAAATAGATAATATAAGAAACTAATATATTTCTTGTTAATCTTTAATTAATTGTGCTTAAAGAGTCAAGTTTAATTTTTAATCAACTCAATTTAAAAAGATCATTGTTTATAATGATGGAGAAATTCTCAAAAGAGAAGATTATATAGTAATTGAAGAACCTTTAGAGATTAGGATTGTA
>Ga0074075_13513_pt1 | contig 21527 bp, 28 predicted proteins | sample YNPg_E_FD_63712 | JGI IMG/M metagenome (GOLD analysis project Ga0074075, IMG submission 63712) | Hot spring microbial communities from Beowulf Spring, Yellowstone National Park, Wyoming, USA - YNP_Beowulf Spring_E v2 (version 2) | ecosystem: Environmental > Aquatic > Thermal springs > Hot (42-90C)... | reverse complement strand
ATTGTTAAAGAATTGGTAAATGCTGTTTGTCATAATTGTGGTCATGTGAAAATTAACAAAAGAAGAAAGAAGAATTTGTATTAAATAAAATAGAAAGGTATAGAAATTCGAGAAGATGGAATAGATTATATAAATTTATAATTAAGTTTGTATATTCCAAAGCTAAAAAAAGATCGAAATGTCCTGTATGTGGATATGAAAATCCAAAAGTTGAATTTAGAAAACCATTTTACTTTTATGTTAAGGATAAGGAAAATGAAAGAAGAATGTATCCCGTCGAAATTAGAGCAATATTTGAAAAAATACCAAATGAAGATTTACTATTAATTGGATTTGATCCTTCATTTTCTAGACCAGAATGGGTGATATTAACAGTTTTACCAGTACCTCCAGTAACAATGAGACCTTCAATAGTTTTGGAAACTGGTGAAAGAGCAGAAGATGATTTAACTCACAAATTAGTTGATATTGTAAGAACAAATCAAAGATTAAAAGAAGATATAACAACAGGAGCGCCGCAGGTTATTGTAGATGTATATATAATTTATTACAATATCACATATTTACATATTTTAACAATACTTTACCATATGTCCCGAAAGCTCAACAGAGGTCTGGAAAACCATTAAAATCGTTGGTTGAAAGAATTTCTGGAAAGGAAGGGATAATTAGGAGATATTTGCTTGGAAAAAGGTTAAATTATAGTTCAAGGGCAGTTATTACTCCAGATACAAAAATAAAACCAAATGAAGTTGGAATACCATTATATGTTGCAAAAACATTAACAGTTCCTGAAAGGGTTACTGAATGGAATATTGAAAAAATGAAGGAATATATATTGAACGGACCTGAAAAATATCCTGGTGCAAATTATGTAATATCTCCAGATGGAAGAAAAAGGATAATTACTGAAGAAAATAAAGAAACACTTGCTTCAATGATTGCACCAGGATGGATTGTTGAAAGACATTTAATGGATGGAGACATTGTATTATTATTAAGATATCCTTCCTTACATAGATTATCAATGATGGGTCATTATGCTAAAATACTTCCTGGAAATACCCTCAGGATAAATCCAATAGTATGTAAACCATATAATGCAGATTTTGATGGAGATGAAATGAATATATTCTTACCAAGAAGTGAGGAAGCGAGAGCAGAAGCAGAATTTTTAACAGAAATATCAAATAATTATATTACTCCAAGATATGGAGATTTTATTGTTGGTATGATCCAAGAAATGATAACAGGATTGTATTTAATAACACAAGGTGATGTAAAAATACCAATTAATCAAGCTGCACAGTTAATATATATGTCAAATGCTAATGATAAAGATTTAGATAATTTGTCTAATATTATTAAAAAAGCAAAAGAGGAGAGAAGAGATTATTTAACTGGAAAAGAAATTGCTTCAGTATTCTTACCAGATGACTTTAATTTTGAAAATGATAAAATAAAGATAGAAAATGAAATGATTGTTAGGGGATATTTGGATTCAAGTTTAATAAAAGCAGAGAAGGGAAGATTGTTTGTTGTATTATATAAGATGTATGGAAAAGAATATGTAACTGAATTATTAGAAAAATATGGTTTATTAGGAATATATTATCAATATAATTTGGGAATTACAATGTCAATCTCTGATTTTGATCTACCAGAAGAGGCAAAAGAGGAAATAAGAAAGATAATAGATGATACACAAAAAATAGTAGAAGATTTATATAAACAATATACTGAAGGAACTCTTGAGAGGATTGCTGGTAGAAGTTTACAGGAAACATATGAACTAAAATCTATGCAGTCAATATCTGGAAGTGTTACAAAAATACAAGATGTTCTTAGAAAATATATGAAAAAAGATACAGGTACATATATTATGTCTATAACTGGTGCAAGAGGTGATTGGCAAAATGCTGTTAGAATGGCTGGATCTTTAGGATTTCAAGCATTTAGAGGAAGATTTATAGACTTTGGTTATAAGGGAAGGAATTTATCAATATTTGAGAGAAATATATACCATCCAAAATATCATGGTTGGGTAATAAGTTCTTTTAGAGATGGATTAAAACCATGGGAAATGTTCTTCCACGCATTACCTGGTAGAGACTCTTTAATGGATACTGCAATAAGGACTGCTCAATCTGGATACTTCTATAGGAGATTGGTACTAAGTTTATATGATCTTCATGTAAATGACGATTTAACTGTTAGAGATGCATATAATAGGATTATACAATTCGTATATGGAGGAGATGGAGTTGCAGTACATAAATCAATAAATGGAAAATTAGATGTAAATTTACTGGCCCAAATTTTAAAACCTTATGTAGAAAATAATAAAAATGGAACTACCAGAAAAAATAAAAAAGGAATCTAGAAAAAATAGAAGATGAAAAATTAAGAAAAATAGTAGAAGATTTTTCATATAAATTTATAGTAGATCCAGGTGAACCTGTTGGTATAGTTGCTGCTCAATCAATTGCAGAACCAACAACACAGATGATATTAAAATCATTTCACTTTGTAGGTATATCTGCCCAGCAGGTTTCTTTGGGTTTACCTAGACTCACAGAAATAACTGATGCAAAAAAGAAAATGAAAAGAAAATATATGATAATAAGGTTATTGGATGAATATAAAGATGATTTAAATGTAGCTCAAAATGTTGCAAAAAAGATAAAGGAATTATTATTGGAGGATTTATTATTATCAATAACAATAGATGTATTTGAAAATAAGATAATAATTATTTTGGATAAAGAAAAATTGAAAAATGAAGAATTAACATTTGATGAAGTATTTAGAATATTAAAAAAGAAAATAAAGAAGTATAAGGTTGAGAATGATAAACAAAATATATATTTAATTGCCCCTAAATTATCTGCAAAAGAATTATATTTGCTTAAAGAAATGATAAAGAAGATATTAATAAAAGGAATAAAAGGAATTATGGATGTAACTATACATAAAGAAGATAATGAATATGTAATATATACTATTGGATCTAATTTATTGGAAGTCATGAAAATACCAGAGGTAGATTATACAAAATTATATACAAATGATCTAAGAGAAATAGAAAGGGTATTGGGAATAGAAGCTACCAGAGCTGCAATATTAGAAGAATTAGCTAAATTATATGAACAACAAGGTCTTAGTGTAAATGTAAGGCATTTTATGCTAGTAGCAGATATGTTGACATGGCATGGACTATATTTAGGTATAAATAGATATGGACTACATGCAGAAAAAGAATCTACATTATCAAAGGCAGCATTTGAAACTCCAGTTTCTATATTTGTTAGATCTTCGATGATGGGACAATCTGATAAAGTATTGAGTGGAATAGATAATGTTATAATGAATCAACCAATATATTTAGGTACTGGTTTATATGATATATATTTTGTAGGAAATAAGAGGGAAGATAAGGAATAAAAATATTTTTTATATAGATAGATTTTATGGCAACATTTGATGATTTAAGAAAGAAAATTGTTGATGAGAAAAAATAATTATTGGATATAATAGAACTTTGAAAATGATTAAAAGGGGGAAATAGAAAAGATATTTTTAGCAAAAAATGCTCCAGAAAATATAAAAGAAGACATAGAGTACTATGAGAAATTAGGAAATTTTGAAGTAGAGATATTGAATTATTCAAATGAAGAGGTGGGTTTTCTATTGAAAAAGCCATTTAAAATTTCTGTTATATCTATATTAAAGAATGGCTAATGGATTGTTTGCTGCTAAGAAACTAATTGAAAATAGAAAAAAGTTTAGATGGAGTAAGAAAGAATGGAAAAGAAGGATATTAAAATTAAAAGAGAAATATAATCCTTTGGAAGGAAGTCCAATGGCATCTGGAATTGTATTAGAAAAAGTACAGATTGAAAAAAGACAGCCATATTCTGGAATGATAAAATGTGTAAAAGTTCAATTAAAGAAGAATGGAAAAATTGTTACAGCCTTTGCTCCAGGTGATAAGGCAATAAAATATATTGATGAACATGATGATGTATTAATAGTTGGAATAGGTGGACCAAAGGGGAGAACTATAGGTTCAATACCAGGAGTAAGATATAAAGTAATACTAGTAAACGGACAACCTTTAGAATTATTAAGAAAGGGTAAGATAGAAAAAGCTAGAAGATAGTTTTTAAGATAGATTATAAAGAAATAGTTGTTATTTTTGATAACAAAAACAATATTTATATAATTTTAATACATAAAAAATAAATGGTATATGACTTATTGATGTCTATAGGTTATTTTATTGGTTTTTTAGTATTGGGTGGGGTAATAGGTTATTTTATTGGATGGATAGTATATAAAGTATTGAACTGGATATTTGCAAAATATGTAAAGATAGAGAATTTATATGAGAAATTAAAATCAACATTTAGCAAAATGCCCGAAATAAATATATCAACCTTATTATCATATTTGGTTGGAGTAATATTGGGAATATTAGTATTTAATAGTGTATTATCATTGATGCCAAATGTATTAACAGCGACACAATATTATTATGTATCAGGTATACTGGAATTGACAATGATGATTTCTTCAACATTATTATTAATATCGATAGTTGTATTAATAATAGCAGCTGGTGTAATATTTTCAATATTCTTTACATCATATCTATATATACTAATTGAAGGATATAATTCATTTGTAGCAGAATTATTGAAACTATTATTATTCCTAGGATTTGTATGGATAATAATATATTATTCTTTAGAATTGTTAGGATTCCAATATACATTGTTTGATAATATAATAGGTGTATTTGTAATATTATCAATTGGACTAATTGTAATGAAGTATATAACAGAACATATAAGTGAAAATACATATTATAAAAATGTAAGACCATTTATCCAAGTATTTATATATTCAATATTTGTTATATCATCATTATCAGTATTAACTGTTGGATATTCAATATTTCAGCAAATGTAGAAAATATATTTGCATGGGGATTTGTAATATTGTTTGTACTAACATTAATACCGGTTTTAGTTAAGGCAATAAGAGAATCAGAATAATTTTTTAATTTATCCTTTAATATTATTTTTAATGGTGAATAATATTAATGATTTGAAATTTCTTGGAAGATGGAAATATGAAGTAGATGTAGAAGATGAAACATTAAGGGTATTTATGAATTTGAAGCCATATATTGTTCCAAAAACAAATGGTAGATATCAAAATAGAAGATTTGGGAGAAGAAATATGCCAATTATAGAGAGATTAATTGGTAGATTAATGACACCAGGTCATTATGGTGGAAAACATAAATTTACATCATATTATGCTTCTGGAGAATATCATAAAGTACTAAAAATATTGATAAAGGCATTTGAAATAATTGAAAAGGAAACAAAACAAAATCCAATAAAAGTATTGACAAAGGCAATAGAAAATGCTGCCCCAAGAGAAGAAGTAACAAATATAGAAATGGGTGGTGCAAGATATCCAAAAGCAGTGGATATTTCACCTTTAAGAAGGATTGATTTGGCTATAAGGTATATTGTTTGGGGATCATATCATGGTTCTAGGAATAAAAAGGATATGGCAAGTGCATTGGCAAAAGAAATAATAAATGCATATAAAAATTCTGTAGAGTCATTTGCAATACAGAAAAATTAGAGTTAGAGAGATTGGCGTCATCTTCTAGATGATTTATAAATCATAAAATTAATTTTTATTTTATAAACCCGCTAGTATGGTACCAAAAAGTTTCTTTACTTCTGGTATAGGTGTGGCAGATGATCAATTGTTAAGTTTTGAATATGCATTGAGAGATGCAAAAATAGAGAGGTTTAATCTAGTTTCAGTATCTAGTATAGCACCACCAAATATAAAAATTATAGACATAGAGAAGGATTAAAATATTTAAAGACAAGTTAGATTGTATTTTGTGTTTTATCTAGATTTACTTCGAATGAAGAGGGTAAAGAAANATTTTCATCAGTTGGAGTAGCATTACCCAAGGATAAAAATACAATGGATATTTTACAGAATACAATAGATATTATACTGGAAAAGAGGAAGGATATGCAAAAAATATGGCAAAAAATATGATAAAGTCTATGTATAATATAGAAATAGATAAGGAATTAGAAATATTTAGAAAAACAAAGGTGGAAAAATATAGCACTGTTATATCAGCAGCAGTATTTGTTCTTTAAATAAAAATTTTTTAAAATATAAATATTTTTATGTTACCTGTATATGATATTGATAGGATTGTATTTGCATCTTCTCTTGCTATACATATTATAATAGCATCAATTACAATTGGAATGCCTTTTGCAATTGGAACATTAGAATTATATGGAATATTAAAGAAAGATGAAAGTNTAAAAAATTTAGCTCAAAGAATATCGACATTAATATTAGTTTTATTTGCAATAGGAACATTGTCCGGTACAATTGTTGCTCTTGAAATATATATATTATTCCCAAAATTTATGCAAATAGTGAGTAATACAGCAATTATATCATTATATATAGAAATTTTAGCATTCTTCATAGAATCTTTATTTGTGGGTATATATTTCTACTCATTTAAAAAATATAATAATTCGATATTACATCCAATATTTATGTATTTAATCGGAATATTTGGGGCGATGTCTGGTTTTTTAATAATAACATTAAATGCTTTTATGAATTATCCTGTAGGAATTGAATATTTAAATGGTCAATATAATTGATATAAATCCATATTCTATATTTTTTACTCCAATAGAATTTATTGAAGTATTTCATGGAATTTTAGCATCATTTGAATTTGGTTTATCAATATTTGTATTATTTATTTCATATAAAATATTGAAAGAAGGGGATATTGAAAATATAAAAATATATGGAAAAGCTTTGAAATTAACAATTCCTATATTATTCTTATCAATATTATTATTAGGAATATTTGGAATAAATTCAATAGATACATTAGCAAAATATCAACCAGTTAAGTATGCAACATTAGAGGCCAATTTGAATGGAAATATTTCTAATGCACCCGAAAATTTATTTGGAATTGTTACAAACAATTATACATTAATCGATTCAATACAAATTCCAAATTTGCAAAGTTTATTATATGGAAGTTTTAATCCAAATACAATTGTTCCTGGAATATATGCAAATGAATCTTATATACCATCAATAAACGATATTACTATAGCACATAATTCTTTTGATATAATGGCAATATTTGGATTCTTAATATTCTTTATATCGTTATATGGATTGATCTCTTTAATAATTTCAAAAGAAGATAAAAAAGATAAAAAATTTACTTTAAATCCAAAATATACATTTTATATGAATAAATTATTATTATATGGATTAATATTATTATCGGTATTATCTTTAATTTCCTTGGAAACTGGATGGGTTGCTGCAGAAGTTGGAAGACAACCATGGACAATATATGGAATACTATTAACAAGGGATGCTGCAAATTTAAATCTGGGAGTTATTCCTAATTGCAATAGCTTTTGAATTAATATATATATCATTATTGTTTTATCTATATTGGCTATAAAAAGATATTTTATTAATAAATTATGATAAACTATTCATTTTACTTTTATACATATATATTTTTAATTGCAGCAACAATTTTATTATCTATAGGAATAGAAATAGCTTTGGCAATATCTTTCTTTATAAATAAGGATGTATATAAAAAATATGAAAATTTATTTTTATCGATGTGGGAAATAACAGGTACATCAATTATTTTTCTTTGTAGTACAATATGAAGCTTTTATTACCATCCTTATTAGTCCCCCGTTGCATATTCATTTTATCCACTAATATTTATTATACTATTTTTATTCATATTTAGAAATATTGGAATAGGGTTCTTTGAAGGGAAAAGTATAAATAAGGAATATAGTAAAAGAGATATATTAATATATTTATTTGGAACTTTAATAATGGCAATATTATTAGTTTCTATATTATCTACAGCTATTACTGGTTATGGTATTAAAATTGTAAATGGAAATATTTTTTGGGGACCTTCCATTATATTTAATTACTTTACATTATTATTGTTGTTATCAACAATATTATTTGTTTTAGGTATTCTTGGATATATATTTAATGTAAAGAAGTTTAAGATATATGGATTAATAGGATATTTGTTAGTATTGTTGGATATATATCTATATGAAAATACAATACCTTATCTATTCTTCTTTCCACTAATAATATTACTAATATTAACATCTGTGAATTTAAAAGATATTGTACAAAGAATATTATTCATAATTTCTCATTATTTAAATGCAATGATATTAGAAACATTATTATTTCCATATATATTTGGAACAATCAATATAAATTCATTATTATCCCAAAGCCTGCCATTATTATCCGCAGAATTTATAGTATCAATTATAATAACAATAGTGGTAATTGGAATATACTATTTTGAAATAAAAACAATTTTAAGTTAGCTTTCAAAAACTTTATTATATATTTCTTTTAATTGGTTTGGAACAACGTGAGTATATATTTGTGTAATATTTAATGAACTATGACCAAGTATTTCTTGTATATATCTTATATCAACACCTCTTGATAATAATGTTGTTGCAAGAGAATGCCTCAATACATGTGGAGTTACTTTTTTACTTATCCCAGCGTTTTTTGCAATATATTTTATAATTCTTTCTACCTGTCTTGATGATAATGGAAATATATTTTCAGTATTTATTTTATTTATATAATCTTTCAATTCATTCAATAATTCTTTTGGTATTGGTACTATCCTTTCTTTTCCACCCTTTCCATATACTTTTACAAAACCCTCTTCAAAAATTATATCATTCTTTTTATTTTTATCAATTCAGAAACTCTTACCCCAGTATAAAATAGAAATTTAATAACTAGTTTATCTCTATAATTTTCCGCATTTTCCAACAATTTATTTAATTCATCATATGTAATAAATTTTGGCAATCTTTTATCTACCTTTGGAGCTTTTATTTGCTTTGCTAGGTTTTCATTATCCAAGAATTTTAAGAATGAAGATATAGCTCTAACATATAACCTTAATGAATTAGAATCTAGTTTTTTATTAACCTTCAATTCAGCCAAAAATTTTAGAATTATATTCTTATCCAATGAATTGTTAATAGATTTTGTATCTATAATAATTATTCCATTATTTATTAGAAATTCTAAAAATTTCTTTATTGTACCAGCATATGTTTTTATTGTATTTTTAGATTTTCCTTGTATTTCTAACCATACTTTATATTCCTCAATAATTTCATTCATTTATATTTCAGAAACTTTGTGATATAAAAATTTTAAATCATAAAAATATTATAATTTTATCCCTACCTACCATGCACTGGGGATATATGAACCAGTTCCTCCAGGTAGGGGAGAATAATGATGTGGTTGGCTTGAAACTGAAAAATGATGAATACGGCTACACTGATAATTTGTTTTCTATAATATCCTTAGCTTCCAAAGAATATTTTCTATATTTTTTAGAGTATTTATCAAATATTTTGTAAAGCAATTCTTTATCATAACCATATTTTTTCATTAAATAAGATGTTATTTCTATATCTCTAAGGTCTTTTTCTTCTTCTCTATTTAAATAAGTAAATATTTTATCTACTAAAAGATATTCTATCTTAGCAATATATAATTTTATTTTCATTTTTCCTATTTTTAGTTCTATTTCATTATATGGCACTTCTTTATCTTTAAATAATATACTTACGCTGGGACCATCTTTATATTTGATTTCAATTCCATAATATCCAAATATTTGTCCTTCTTTAATAGATAAGTTTGGTAATTCTTTATATATTATTTCTTTTGTATCTATCTTTTTATTTTCATTTATTATAAAATCTATATCTCTAGTTTTTCTATCATAATTTATATTATAATAATTTGCATATGCAGCTACAGCTATTCCACCTATTAATACTGGTTTTACATCATCAAGTATTTTTAATATACTCTCAAGGTTTCTTATTGTAGCCTTATCAGTTAATTTATAACTTTCTTGTGATATAGCATATGTCATATATAAAAATAAGTAAGTGAACATTTATAAATATTACCAATAATGTACCTACTAAAGAACAAAACTAATCTTCAACCATTCCAAAGCTATTGGATAAGATTATTCATGTAAAAACATAAAATATTAAAAAATTTTCAAAAATAAGTTTATTCTTTAATATTTAGCTTTTCTTTTAATGTTATAGATCTTCTGTTTGTAATTTTCAATAGATCTTTTATTGTATCTTTTATTGGTATTCCAGTATTTAATGATAATTTTACTAGGTTTTGATATGCTTTGGTTAATAATATCTTTATATATTTCTTTGTTGGGAATGAAATTTCTACTGCTAATGATATAGCCTTTCTGAATCCAGATCTTAATTGATTTATATACTCTTCTAAAGGTGTTGATAATATATAATATGTATATAATGTTTTTCCATCATATACCAATAATAATTTATTTTTACAGGTATCGGAGTTATATTAAATTTCTGTAATAATGATACCAGCCCACTATCAACTCTTTGACCCTTCTTTGCTACCAATACATCTTCAGTTATAACAATTTTTCCATTTTCAACCTTTGTTTTTATATTGTATTTCTTTAATTCAGTTAATACAGGACCAGGTGTTAAATTGGTGGGTCCGGCTCTTATTATTACATCCTCTTCCAATATATCTCCTTCTTTAGCTGATCTATAGCTTTTATTTTCTTCCAATATTTTGTTTAATAAGAATGGATTTATTTCCTCTTTTGGTAATATTAATAGAACTGTAATTCTTTTATTTTCTTCAATTATATCTATCATCTTTTTAATATTTGGATCATCAATTTTTTCTAAAGCTTTAACAAAAAGATTCTTTTTAACAGCTTTTACATCAATATCCATTCCCTTTAGCTTTTTTCTAATTACTTGTAAAGAATCTGTGGGAATATCAATTATATTTGCTATTCCAATTATCTTAGAATTTGATAATTTAGAATATAAGTCATTTACATATAATATCTTTTGTTGGGATACCATTTTACATTATTCTTATAGAATCACTCATTGTTAGCTTTATATAAACACTCTTTATGCTATTTTTATTTCCAGGAATCCTATTAATAAAATATTCTAGTACATGATTAGCATTTTCCAATATATCTTCATACTTCATATCTTCAGTCCCAATTGGTATACCAATAGTTTTATGGCTCTTTACAATAACTCTAACCATATTTTGCAATCTATTATAAATTGATCTTAAGAAATCTTGATTTGCATTATCTGGAATTATCATTCCATATTTTGGATTTGGCATTTTATTTTTTGTAGATAGATATTTACCCAAATATCTTCCAAAATCCGCCATAGTTGATGCTTGTGCTACAAAAATATAATATCTCCTAACCAATTTTTTTGTTTCCCTCTTATTTTCAGCAATTTCCTTTATTTTATCCTTAACTAATACAAAGTCAAATATTTCTCTTGCCGGTTTTTCTAATTCTGGTCCAACAACTGCAGCAATTTTTACTTTCTTTCCTTTACCTTTAGGTAATTCAACATATTCTGTAAATTTATTTTCACTTTTGTTCAAATCATATTCTCTCTTTAAATTAATTATTAACTCTACTGTTTGTTTAAATCTTCTCTTTTTTGATTTTTCTATAAGAGATTGTATATTTTTAACATCCATAGAAAAATGAAATATGGAATATATTTAAAAATTATTTTTTAGCAAATAGCTCTATTATATCTCTTATTGATTTTTTAGATGAGAAGTATTTCTTTATATAATGTCTTATAATCAAAAAGATTATAATAACTGATATAATTATTCCAGATATTAGACCGATAAAAAACTTAAAATATCAAACATATCATTTTAATAGATTATCATAAAAACCCTGATCCACTTCTTTTATTAATTCTTTTGGATTTCTATTATCTACTGTTAATCCCAAAGATAAAGCCGTTCCTAGAACCATTTTTACTGCAGATTTTAAATTATTAGTATTTAAATCTTTCATTTTCATTTTTGAGACTTTTATTATTTGTTCCATTTTAACATTTCCAACCACTTCATCTGGTTTTGTTCTTTTTGCAACTTCTACATTTGCTTCTTTTTTAATAATGATGATGTTGTGGTAATCCTACCTCTATTTCATATTTTCTTGTTTCTGTATCTACTATTAATTTTACAGGTACTTGTAGACCTTTGAATTCTTTCGTGGATTCATTTATCTTACTTATTACTTCTCCAATGTTTAATTTTAATTGACTCAATTTTGGTCCTATGTTTGGTCCTGGTTTAGCATTTCCACCTTCCACTAATAATTCTATAACCTCCTTACCCATATAGATTTGTTTTTTAAAATATATTTTAAAGATTATATAGATGGGCATTATTGATAGTATAAAGGAAATGAGGGAGGTATATGAAACAGCTAATAAACCTAGTTGGGATGAAGTAAGAAATTGGTTTATGTTACATTATTATTCTTTGCATTGGTTGCAGTCATTGTATTGCCTATATTTATAAGTTTACAGTATAGTATAATGATATGCCAATATACGCCATAGTTGTAACATCTGGGAGAGAGGAGCTTGTGGCGGATATTTTAGCAAATGAGGGAAAAAATGGAAAGTATACTATATATTCTATAATGCAAATACCTGGTGTAAAAGGATATCTATTTGTTGAAACAACAAATTCTTTAGAATTACAGAGAGCTGTATTAGGAATTAGACATGTTAAAAGGGTAATATCTCAAGAAATTCCAATAGATGATTTATTAAAATACTTTGAAGAGGAAAAAGTTAAATATGATATAAATGATATAGTAGAAGTATTATCTGGAGCATTTAAAGGAACTAGAGGAAAAATAATAAATATAGATGAAAAGAAAAAGGAAGTAACAATAGAATTAATTGACGTTCCAGTTCCATTACAATTAAATGTACCTATAAATAGCTTAAAATTAATAGAAAAATCTAAATAATCTCAATTCCAAGATCACTTTCTAGCTTTTTCTGTTCCTCAGGTTTTAATTCTTTCTCTCCAGATTTTATTCCTAATATAAATGATGGAGGAGCTTTTAATTTTGTAATTGTTAATGATATTCTTACATAGTTCTTTTTATCTTCTTCAAATGTAATACCTTGTATTATTTTTGCTTTTGGATCTAATACAGATTTTACTGTATCTAATATTTTATTTATATCAGTAGGTGTTACATCTGGTGATGCAACAATTCTTACCAATGCAGCTTTTGCTCCTGTAGCATCTACATCAACCAAAGGATTGTTTAATGCTCTTTGAACAGCTTCTGTAGCTTTATTTTCTGAATTTGATTCTCCAACTCCAAACACACCATATCCAGAACCAGCTATAATTGATCTAAAATCTGCAAAATCTACATTTATATATCCTGGTTTTGTTAATAATTCTGTTAGATCTTTTAATGCATTTGCTAATAATGAATCTGCAACTTTAAATGCCTGCATTAATGGAATATTTGGATATAAAGTTTGTAATTTATCATTTGGAATAATCACCAATAAATCAACATTGTTTTCTAATTTTTCTAAAGAATATAAAGCATTATCCCATATATTTGCACCTTCTACGGAGAAAGGCCATGTACATATAGCAATTACCAATGTTCCTATCTTTTTTGCAATTTCAGCAACAACTGGAGCTACACCACCTCCAGTTCCTCCACCTAGACCACAAGTTATAAATACAACATCAGAACCCTCTATTGCTTTTTTTAATTCTTGTTCAGATTCTTTTGCAGCCTCTTCTCCAACTTTAGGATCTTTTCCTGCACCTAGACCTTTTGTTAATTGTTTTCCTACTAATATTTTTTTATGTGCTTTTGTTATTAACAAATGTCTAACATCAGTATTTACTGCTATTAATTCTGGACCTTCAATTCCCATACTATATAATGTAGAAATTGTATTACTTCCACCACCACCACATCCAATAACTTTTATCCTCTTTGTTGCTTGTGCTAGATATTCTTCCAGTTCTTTATCAAAAATCTCCGTATCATTAACCATTAAATTTTTTTGAAAATAAAATTAATAAAACTATCTTTTTTAGATAATCAAAAACTTTAAATAATTTATATAAACTTTATTTAGATTTTTCATCAATGGTAAAGTGGCTTGAGATTGAGTATTCAATATATGATCAAGATAATAGATTATTGGAAAAAACAAATGAACCAGTGATAATGCCTTTAGGATATAATATATTGAATAAAGAAATTGAAGAAAAGTTGGTTAATGCAGAATATGGGAAAGAATATAGCTTTTTATTAAAAAGACCTTTTGGAGAAAGGGATTCAAGTTTAATTAAAATAATACCTATTAGTGAATTTTATAAAAGAAATATAAATCCAATACCAAATTTAGTTGTAAATGTAGATAATATGGTCGGTATTATAAGATCTGTAAATAGTGGAAGGGTTATTATAGATTTTAACCATCCATACGCTGGTAAAGATCTATTATATGTAATAAAATTAAATAGAGAAGTTACAGATTTAAAAGAAAAAATTTTAGGAATATTAAGTATAACATATAATATTTCTAAAAATAATATTGATGTAAATATTGATGAGAATAATAAGAAAATATCAATAAATGTTAAAGATTTGAATTTAAGTAAAGAACAGAAAGAAATCATAAAAAATTTCATATCAGAAATAAAAGATTATAATATAGAATAATTTATAATTTCTTTTTATCATAAAATTTATATTGGGCCCGTAGCTTAGTTGGTAAAGCGTCGGGCTCTTAACCCGAAGATCGGGGGTTCGAATCCCCCCGGGCCCGGGTTCGATTATCATAAATGATTAAGGTTATTAACAATCATAATCTTATATTGGACAATATTTCCTAATATTTCATGGAAATAAAAAGAATATTATATTTTGGTATAGTAAGCTTTCTATTGTTAATTTATACATCTAATATATATTCACAGGTAGGAGGAAATGTTGTTGGAAGTAATAGTGCTCAAACAAATAGTATAACATTACCTCAAGGAAATATATATTATTGTATTGCCGCATCAGATTCTGGAGTATATCCTATTTTTATATCAAATACTCAATCTAAAGCAACACCTGCCCCTTTCAACAAGATATAGCAATATGTAATGGAAGTATAAATATTGGTCCTAATTTTGCATATATAAATAATCTAACATTATTTAATCAAATAGACTCAAATGGACAGAATGTTTATTTTGTAAATAGTTCTGGAAATATTTTATATTCATGGTATGAAGGTCAATTAATTAATGGAAGTATATATTGTGATGTTTGGTGGGTAAATTTACCAAATGGAATTCCTGCTAATTCAAATGTAACTATTTATATGAATATGGGACCTAATAGCGCTAATTATTATTATCAATATTATCCATACGTTGGTGCTTCTCCTCAAGTAATTTTAGGATATGATAATGGAAATTATACATTTATAGCATATGGATATTTTAATAATACACTTGATGGATGGAGTGGGCATATTTATTCAAACTCTTTTTCTCCTACAGCAACTTCAAATGGTATTGAAATGATAAACAATAATGGTAATGAGGGTACATATATTTTACCTCCAAATAATGGAAATATTCCTAAAATACCTTTAATTGTTGAAGAAGCTTGGAGTGACTCAAATTATTGGGGATCGAATGTAATAGCATTATTTGGAAATACAAACCAGCAAATTTTGGTATCTAGTATTGGATCTACGTATGGAGGGAATACACCAGCATCTAATTTATCTACGCTTGCAGAATATAATCAAGATGGAGGATATTTTTATTTAAAATCTGCAGTAACAAACACTGTTTTAGGAAGTGCGTATTCTAATATTTTATATTATAATTATGGAACATTTTATTCATATTTAATTGTTAATTCATCTTATGCACAAACAGGATACTATTATTATAATTCTAATCAAGTATGGGTTCCATTAACATTATTAGATATGTATAATGTAAATAATAATGGATACATATCTTCTAGTTTAAATTATAATCCTTTCCAATATCCAACATTAGAAATAGGTGCAGGAACTGGTGGTTCTGCTTCATATCAATATGTAGAATGGGTTATTGCTAGAGCATATCCTCCAAATGGAGTAATGCCTTCAATTTCTTTATTATCTAATACAATAACCCCAAACTTTAATGTATTGGTAGAAAATTCAAATTCTATAATAGGAGAATCAAATAATAATATATGTTCTTTTAATTCACAAAATTTATATAATGTAATAGGAGGTATTTCAATAGATAATTATTCTATTCCAGTAATTTTATATAATTCAACAAATACATATACAACAACCACTACTCAAACAATATCATTTAATGTACAAAATCAAAATGAAACAGTATTAATTTTATTATCATTATCGGGCAATGGTATAAATGGCGGATATATAAGTAGTGTATCATTACCTATTGGATGTTCTCAATTATTCCTAACCTCTTCTGGAAATTCTGCTAGTGTATATGCTGCAGAATGTAGTGATTTATCTCCAGGTAGTTATAGTGTTTCATATACTATTAATTCAAATCAGGGATCTTATGTTTCAGCATTAGTATTAGGATTTCCAGTATTTACTTTTGATATTATTGGACCAAGTAGTATATATGTATATCTAGGTTCTTCTAATTCAACAGCAATATATGTAAATCAACTAACAGGAAACACACCTTTACCAGTAACTTTATCTTGTTCAACAAGTTAATTCTAAATTTGTATTGTTCATTATCTAATACAACCGTTACTCCAAATGCATCAGTAACTTTAACTGTTACTGCATCATCTTCAATTACACCAGGAACATATTCAGTAACAATTTCAGGTACAGCACAGAATGGTGCTACAAATTCTACTACAATTACAGTAATTCCTATAGTTAATCCAGAAATATATATTATATCCCCTTCTAATAATTCAATATCAAACTATTATCAACTAAATATTTCATTCTATACTAATTATCCAAATGTAAATGTAACAATAAATGGAAAGAGATATAATATAAGTGTAACACCAGGTAATAATATTATCCAATTAAATTATAAAAATTCCTCATATAATTTACCAGGATTATATAATATTATACCAAATGGTGGAAATATTACAATAGAATTATCAACAGAAAACCCATTAGGACAAATAAATTCAACTGGAATATATATTTATACATTACCTCCACCAATATTTAATGTATCATATACATCTCCTACGCAATCAAATGGTACACAAGAAAATATATGGTTATTAGAAATTAATGCAAATGTATATGATAATACATTGGGACAAGATTATTGTAATATACAATTATTAAATCAAACAAGTAATCAATGGATAACAATAATTAATGCATGTTCAGATATATTATATAATGGAATATTACAACAATATGCAAAATTAAATAGTAATGGATATTATTCAATATGGTATAGGGTATATGCATATAATAATTATGGATTAAATCAATATACAAATCCACAAGTAATATATATATCTCAAAATGCATACAATGTATCAGTAATAAATTCAACATTAAGTAATACACAAATACAAGGAATAATAGATTCTGCAATTAATAGTTCTATGCCTATAATAATATTCTCTCCAGGAGTATATTTAGTAAACCTAGTAATAAACCCACAAGGTAAAAATATAACATTATTAGGAGAAAATACAATATTTGAACCAGCAAATCCAGGATTACCTGTTATAGAAATATTATCATCAAATGTAACAATACAGAATATAAATATTAATACAAATCTATTTGCAATAAATATAAATAATGGAGAATTAAATTTAATAAATTCAAATATAAATTCAGGATTATTTGGAATAGATGTAAAGAATCCCTCAATAATAAATGTATATAATTCTACAATAAATGGAAATATAGGATCAATATATGGTTATATACAAAATTCAACAATAAGTAATACTAATATACAATCATCAGTATGGGGAATATATGATGATAATCCATATAATGTAATAATAAATAATTCAAATGTAAATGGACAAATATTTGGAATATATTTTGATGGAAATGCAATAAATAATGTAATAGAAAATAGTAATATAATATCTAATATATTTGGAATAAAGATAAACAATGGAAATAATAATAATATAATAAATAATAAAATACAATCAAATATATTTGGATTATATTTAACTTCTTCAGGAAATAATATAGAAAATGATTATATAAAAGTAGGACAAGTATTTGGATTATATGAAACTGATTATAATAATATAACAAATATAACAACAAAAGGAGGATTATTTGGATATTATTTAACAGGTAATGCAACAAATATATCTTTATATAGTTCACAATTAGGTATTGAAATATATGGAAGTGGATATATAAATAATTTAACAACATCTACAGGAAGTGTAAATGTATATTATAATAATTCGCAAGGATTTGTAAATAATTTAAATGGTGTAATATCTAGTACAAATGTAAATAGTGTATTATATAATTATTATGAAGGAATATCAATAATAGGAAATATAAATGGAAATATTACATTTATTAATCTACCACCTGCTACTAGTTATATTGTAGAAAAGATAGTAGCAGGTAATGGAAATATAATATCTACAAATAGTACATTTATACCCCAAGGATTTGGAAATTATGAATTATTTTATTCATAAATTTTTTAATAATTTTTCTTTATGAGTATATGTACTATAATATTAGCGGGTGGTTTTGCTAAGAGATTCAGACCATTATCCGATTATGTACCAAAACCATTGTTTCCAGTGGGAGGAGTACCATTAATATATTATATAATAGAAAAAGCATTAGAAACAGGTTCAGATGAGATAATTATATCTACAAATAAAAAATATGAAAATCATTTTAGACATATTCTAGCAGCATTATATTCTTTTTATGAACCATATAAAATTGGAAAAATAAGATTAGTAATTGAACCATCAAAATTCTGAAGAAAATAAGCTTGGATCAATTGGTGGTTTACATTATGCAATAAAAGAGATGGGTATAAATAATAATTTACTAATATTATTGGGAGATAATTTGTTTAGTTTTAATTTAAATAAAATAATTAAATTGGGAAATGAAAATAATTCTATAGCTTTAGCAATATATGATGTAAAAAATCCTGATGATGCAAAAAATTATGGAGTAGTAAAAATAGAAAATAATGTAATAAAAGAATTTTATGAAAAACCTCAAAATCCATCATCTACTACAATATCTACTGGAATATATTATATTCCAAAAGAAAATTATATCTATTAGATGAATATATGAATTCTAATTATAGTAAAGATTCTATGGGAAATTTCTTTGAATATTTAATAAAAAGTGGAGAGAAATTATATGGATATGTATATGATGGTAATAGCGAATATTGGTTTGATATTGGTACAATAGAATCTTATCAAAGAGCAAATAATTTTGCAAATGAAAAAGGTTTATATAGAAGATGGATATGGCCATAAATAAAAGTTTTCTTATAAATTATTTTTAAATGATAAGATCTCCAATAATCGTTGTTTTAGGTCATGTTGATGCTGGTAAAACTTCTCTATTAGATAAGATTAGAAATACATTTTATACAAGAAAAGAAGTTGGTGAAATGACTCAACATATAGGAGCTACAGAAGTATCAATTGATGTAATTAAGGAAATATCAAAACCACTATTAAATATGTTTAAATTTGATCTAAAGATTCCTTCTTTATTATTTATAGATACCCCCGGTCATGAAGTATTTAGTAATTTAAGAAAAAGAGGAGGATCTGTTTCAGATCTGGCAATTATTGTAATAGATATATTAGATGGATTTCAAAAACAAACATATGAAGCAATAGAAATATGTAAACAATTAAAAGTACCATTTTTAATTGCATTAAATAAAATAGATAAAATAGATGGATGGAAACCCTATGAAAATAAATCATTTTTAGAGAGTATAAAATATCAGGATCAAAAAGTAATAAATAAATTGGAAGAATATACATATATATTGTAACTAAATTATATGAATTGGGATTTGATTCTGATAGATATGATAGAGTAAAAGATTTTAGAAAACAAGTTGCAATTGTTCCTATTTCTTCAAAAACTGGGGAAGGTATTCCCGATTTATTATTATTAATTGCAGGACTTTCCCAAAGATATTTAGAAGAAAAATTAAAAATAAATGTTGAAGGAAATGGTGTTGGAGTAATTTTAGAAGTAAAAGAAGAGAAAGGTTTAGGTAGTGTAATAGATATAATATTATATGATGGTAAAATAAAAAAAGGTGATAAAATTGCATTTTTGTCAAGAGGGGGTATTAAAACAACAAAAGTAAAATTAATATTAAAACCAGTACCTTTAACAGATATTAGATTTGCTGGTAGAAATAAATTTGAAGAAATAGATATAGCATATGCAGCAAGTGGTATAAGAATATCGGGAGATGGGTTGGATAATACTCTACCAGGTTCTACAATCTATGTATATAATGATGAAAAAGAATTAAAGGAAATAGAAGAGAAATTAAAGAGAGATATTGAAAATATAATATTTCAAACTGATAAGGAAGGTATTATTGTTAAAGCGGATACATTGGGATCATTGGAAGTATTAGTAAAAATGTTAAGAGATAGAAATATTCCAATAAAAAAGGCAGATATAGGGGATATAAATAAGGAAGATGTAAATATAGCGTTATCTATGAAGGAAAAATATCCTCAATATTCTTTAATAGTTGGATTTAATATTGGAATAAATAAGAATGATGAAGAATATGTAAAATCTTCAAATATAAATTTAATAATATCAAGTGTTATATATGATTTAATTGAAAAAATTGAAAAATATATTAATGAGATAAAATATAATAAAGAAAGAATATTAAGAGAATTACCACCGATAGGAAAGATAAAAATATTAAAAGGAAATATATTTAGAAGATCAAATCCTGCAATTGTTGGGGTCGAAGTTTTGGGGGGAGAAATAAAAAAAGATGTATATTTAATTAATTTAGATGGAAAAATAATTGGAAGAATTTTGGCAATACAAAAAGAAAAAAGAATATGGATATGTCTATTAAAAATGATAAGGTTGCTGTATCTATAGATGATGCAGTAGTTGGAAGAAATATATTCGAAGCATTGATGTACTATATACTTTTATATCTGAAAATGATTATAGAAAATTTAAGGAAAATAAAGATATTTTAAATGATGAACAAAAAGAAATATTAAAGGAAATAGCAAATATAATGAGAAAAGAAAATCCTGCTTGGGGTTTATAATTTTTAATTTTGCTAAACTTTCTTTTATATTCTCTACTTGTATTTTCTAAAATATGTGATGGTTTAGATAATGAAATTATATTATCTATATCGAGGAAATCTTTCAATAT
>Ga0074075_13717_pt1 | contig 21990 bp, 23 predicted proteins | sample YNPg_E_FD_63712 | JGI IMG/M metagenome (GOLD analysis project Ga0074075, IMG submission 63712) | Hot spring microbial communities from Beowulf Spring, Yellowstone National Park, Wyoming, USA - YNP_Beowulf Spring_E v2 (version 2) | ecosystem: Environmental > Aquatic > Thermal springs > Hot (42-90C)... | reverse complement strand
CGCTCAACCATCTCCTTCACATCCCTGACAAGATACCCATTAAACCCATCCCTCACATACTCACGCGGACCAGGAATATCACTCGCCACCACAGGCGTACCAGAAGCCATAGCCTCAAGACCCACGAGAGGGAAGGCCTCCATTCGGCTGGGGGCCACGAGCACGTGGGAGGAGGCGTAGAGCTCCCTCTTCTCATCCCCAGACACATACCCATGCCAAACCACCCGGCCACACCCCCCTCCGCCAACGAGGACACAAGCCCACGCAGAGGCCCATCACCCCCAACATGAAACTCGAAGTCGTGGATTGTGTTTTTGAGTGAGTGTAGGATGGCTGGGAGCATGTCCACTCCCTTCTGCTCGACCAGTCTGCCAACGAAGAGTATTTTGAAGGGGCCGTCGCTCTTTGCGTGTTTGGATTGCCAGGCGTGGAGTGTGATTCCGTTGGAAATGTGGTATATCTTCTTGTATCCCAAGCGTGTGAGGATGGCTGTGTGCTCTTTGTTTAGAACGTGGTTGGCCGCGAAGAGTTTATAGAAGGATGCTCCCCTCATGAAGGGTATCACGTGTTCGCTGAATGTGTCTGCACCCACATGGTGGCCCGCGATGAAGGGTGTGCGCGTGATTGTCTGGAGTATGGGGACGAGGCGGATCACCTGAACGTGGCTTATTACATAGTACACCAAGTCGGTGTGTGTGAGTATCTTCACGAAGCGTGTGAGAGCGTGAGGGGTGGGGGCGTAGCCCCTGCCGAGGCCGGCCATGTTTACCACGGGGAGGCGGTAGCGTTCTTCGATGAGTGGTACATCGCTTGGGTCCACCCAGGTTGCGAGCGTGAGCGTGTTCTCTCTGGATAGCCTTGGGGCGACCTCTCCAAGCCAGGTCTCGACTCCTCCGGGTTGGCGTGGGTAGAGGTATGCTAGGATGGTTATATTCATCTATTGTAGTGGTTCCTCCCGGGGTTCACTCGTGTGGTGGGGGGTTGGTGATCCCTGGGTGTGTGAAGCCCTGGTTTCTGGCTTTGTGGTTAAAGTAGGCCCAGTTGGCTATTTCGCGCAGTGTCCGCGTTCTGCTGAAGCCGCCGATCGTGCCCCCCACCATGTCCGCTATTCTGTAGTTCACTTCGGCTATGGTTTGGGGTTCGAGGCTGAGTGTGAGGCTGAGGTCCACGTCTTCGACGCTGTTGATGTATGTCTCGTCGAACACTTTTCCCGCCACGCTTGCGGTGTAGGCTGCGGAGAGTATGGTGATGCTTCCGGTGAGCCTGAATGTGTGTATCCTGGTGTAGAGTTTTGCGAAGGGGCCGCTGAGTGGTCCCACATCGTACTCCACTTGGAACTTCCTGTAGAGTCGCAGCCTCTCACTGAAGGGCTCCACGAGTGGGCGGTAGAGCGCGTTCCTTATCCTGTTGGGTTTTGCTATGCACACCGTGTAGGAGTGGTAGGATGTGGGTGGTAGGGGGTACACGAGCCTGGTCTTCCGGTGGTCGAGTGTGGATAAGCCTTGGAGTAGCACGCTTGGCTCGTCCACCTTGCTCATGTCGTCGTTCGAGATGATGATCCACTTGGGGGAGTGCCTTCTTATGGCGTACTCCACCCCAGCGTTCGAGTTTCGCGCATAGTTGAAGTAGGGGTCGCCTCGACCGCTCTCCACGAACACGATTTGCAGCCCCCGGTATATCTGGGTGCACTTCCTCGCGTACTCGCCCCCGACGTTGGCTGTGGGTATGACGACCACGACTTCGCTGTCGCCTTCACGCTCGCTTATCGCGGCTCGCCCCCTACGCCTAGTCTTCATCCACTCCACGAGCTGGGTTGGGCCCTCGAAGTGCTCGTAGAATCTGAGGATGTCCTCAGCTGAGTTGCTGGTGTAGAGCCGGTTGAGGCTGTCGTGTTGGTCGCCTTGGGTTTCGAGCATTGAGTTATCCGAGGAGGTGTGCATAGATTCTCCCGTAGGCTTTGAGTAGGGTGCGCCACTCGTATTTGAGCGCGGTTCTCCTCGCGTTCTCGGATACCCTTAGCCTCCACTCGGCGTCCTCGAGGAGGCCGAGGAGGGCTTCGGCCTCCTTCTCTGGCTCGTCCACCACGACGCACGCCTCCCCGTCGAGTTCGAGGCCCTCTGCGCCGCGTGGCGTGGTGACCACGGGTTTGGCGCACGCCATGGCTTCGAGTATCTTGAGCTTTGTGCCCGTGCCCGAGTAGATTGGGGCGTAGTACACGTCTGTGAGTGCGTACACCTCTTCGAGGTGCTCAACGTAGCCGAGCGCTGTGAGGGGCACCCCGAGTCTCCGGGCGCGTTTGGCGGCGTAGCCCGACACGGTGCCAGCGACCGCGAAGTGTACGCCCCGACTCCTGAGGTGTGCAGCCACCTCTAGGATGCGGTCCACCGCCCCCCTGTTCTGGTACATGTCGCTTCCAGTGAAGAGCACTGTCTTCGACTGGGGTAGGCCGTATGTGGCTGGGTTCACACTCTGCCTGGAGATGGGTCTGAACCTCTGGGTGTCCACACCGTTGGGTATCACGCTCGCCCTCGTCTTCGCGCCCAGGATTGAGCGGTAGGCTTCAAGGTCTCTTTGGGAGACGAAGACGCACGCATCATACTGCGGGATGAGTTGTTCTTCGAGTTTGACCACCCTTGAGACCACGCGCTCGATCTTCTGCTTTGGGGCGCCGAAGGATTCGAGGAGTTCACGCATCCTGTGTGAATAGACGTCGTGGAGTGTGGCCACCTTGGGCGTGTCGGTGGGTGGTAGGGCACTCATAGCCCAGAGGTTCTCGGCTTGTAGGAGCCCCACTTTCTCGCTGAGTGCTCGCACCCTTTCGAGGAGGCTTCGGGGTGGGCGCTCGGCGAGGAGGAGGTTGAGTATGGGTGAGCGCTCGAACACCCTTCTGTACGCGGCTTCAATCACTGTGAGCCAGGGCACCCCCACATCTTTACCCCCCACCCAGGGTAGGTCAATGCTGAGGGTTGTGTACTCCGCGTCCTCTGCGAAGCTGAGCATGCTTTTCACGCGCACAGCGTTGCCGTGGTGCTCCCTCAGAGTGTATGGTACCACCACGAGCACGCGTGGCTTCGCGTCTAGGGTGGGGGGTGTGCTGGGTGGTTTGAGCCCGTGTGCGTGCTCACCGCCTGCGAGCGCCTTCCCCCCGCGTGCGTGTATCCTGGGCTTCGCTTGTCTGTTCTAGGAACTCTTCGATGTCGCGCTCTAGCTTGACCCACTCGTCGCGTGTGAGGTTTAGCTCGGCTATGAGTCTGCGCGCGAGCTCTGCGTCCTCCTCATCTGAGAGTATGAGGTATATTATGGCCTTCTCGCGCTGTGTGAGCGTCAGCCTAGCGTCGCCTCAACCAGTAGGTGAGGGTCTCCTTGAAGTAACCTAGCCAGAAGACCCACCTTATGAGCACGAAGTATGTATAGGATGGGATGAGCCACCTCGTGGGCACACTCTTCTGGTAGGCTTTGGCGAACTTCACGAACACCGCTGTCACGCCCAGGCTTGGCAGGGCGAGCATCCAGCCATAGAGGGGTGATGAGAGGAGCATTATGAGGGCTGCCACCACACACGCCGAGAACACCTCACCCCTCAGGGCGCCGCCGAAGTAGTCGCGGTTGTTGTGCATCTGGGCCTCACCCATACGGTAGAATTTGCGTGGTGTATAGGTGAAGCCTCTGTGGACAACTTTGAGGTCGTAGTCCAAGAGTATCCTCCCACCCGACGCTGTTATCTGGGAGCTGAGCACGTTGCCCTCAGAGTACTTGTACACGCCGAAGGATTTACCTTCGAGCGCCTTGACCCAGAAGGCGCAGTTGCCCTCGAGTATCCCCATGGGCGCCTTCACCTCCTTTGTTTTGGTGACAGACTCCTGGTTGAACACCCTCTGAATCCAGTTCCTCCCACCCGTGTAGCACCCAACCACACCCACGACCTCCTCATACTCTCTGAGGTCGGAGACAATGGTCTTCACCCAGTCCTCCGGGGCCACACAGTCGGTGTCGAGGAAGGCTATAACGTCGGTCTTCACGAGCCTGAGGGCGACGTTGCGCGCCTTACCCGGGGTGTCGGTCTCAGGCGCGTACACGTACTCGGCGCCATACCTCGCGCACGCCTCCTTCGTGGCGGGGTCATCCGAGTCGTCAACCACTAGCAGGTGTAGGAGACCCCGAGGGTAGTCCTGGTTTGAAGCGCTTCTCAGGCACTCCTCGATGAATCCCCCCGCCCTGTGGGCCACCACGGCCACAGTGACGCTTGGAAGCGTGTTGGGCGCCGGCTTCACATCGGCGGCACGCCTCCCGGTGGGCGCGGCGGTGTCGGTGTGGTTGTCGGTGTGGATAGAGGTAGGGATGGGGTCACTCATGGCGCCACCCCTCTCTTCACGTGCCGATTTGCGGGGGCTCTCGCGCCCCTCCACGCCCTTAGAGAACGTTCTCAGCCTTCCCCGCAGCGTTTTCAGGGCTGCGCGCGTACTCGCTGCACGTGAGCAGTGCTGCGCCAGCCCTGTCGGCCAAGTCGCACAGCTCCTCCACGAGTTTCTCCATGGGTTTGCCGCAGTTTCTGAAGACGTGTTTTGGCACGCCCCTCACACGGTTTTTTGGTGTGAACTCCCAGGTGTGGAGGCATATCTGAGCGTAGGCGTGGCGTCTTAGGGATGAGTTGATGATCCACTCTATGTATCTTCGACCCAGGTTCCTGTAGTACCACCCGGTGGCGGCGGGTAGCCTGATGTATGGTGTGACGGATAGTGGTAGCTCGAGCATCCCGCCGAGCCTGGTGGGCGTGGTCTTCGCGGATGGGTGACCGTAGTGGCCGGGTATGTGGAGTGATGGTACCACCGAGGTGTCGTATGCGAAGTGTTTTGACAGTGTTGCGAGCTTTTGCTGGTTAACCATGAAGTATGGGTGCCTGTATCCCGCCGGGGTCTTCCCCGTTGTTTTGCGGAAGACCTCCAAGCCCCTCTGGAGGTCTTGTGTGAATGCTTCGTGGGTTGGGAACTCTAGGTGGTTGTAGGCGTGGATGCCCACCTCGTGGCCCCTGGACTCGATGGAGCGGGTGAGGTGTGGGTACTCTTCGAGCAGTGAGCCCAGCACGAAGAAGGTGGCCTTCACGCCGTGCTTTGAGAAGGCGTCGAGCACGGCGCCCACATCCTCCTCGGGGGTCGTGAAGCCCGCTGCCTCAGCCGAGCTACGCGCGCGCTCCGGGTTGAAGAGGCGGCTGTTATACCAGTACTCGGCGTCCACGGTGACTAGGAGTGTCGGCTCTCTCTCCAGATGTTCACGCCTCCGGCTACGAGCGTTATGGCTACGAGTGGTGCGCCCACTATTATGGGTAGAACTGGTAGTCCGAGCTCGTCGAGCACCACCGCCCACACCCCTGTGATTGAGAGGCTCAGACCCACGGATAGGAGGTATAGCTCGAGTCTGCGCAGCCCTTCAGCGAAGCGGAGCCTGAGTATGAGGTAGCCGGGTGAGAAGAGGAGTGTGGGTACACTCACAAGAGTCCTGAGGGGGGTGATTGGGAGGTTGAGCCATACGAGTAGTGGGGAGAGGGCGGCGCAAGCCATGAGCGCCGCGGTCACCATTTTGGAGTCTATTCTCACCGTAGTCTAATATTCACCCACATGGTCTTGGAGGTTGGCGAAGTAGTCACGGTAGCCCGCGGCCACCCTTGGCCAAGCGTACTTCTCGTTGGCGCTCAACCTCGCGCGCTCAGCCCTCCTCCTCGACTCCTCGTAATCCGTGTAGGCGCGCTCGAGTGTCTGGGAGAGGCTTTCCGGTGAGCCGCGCCTGAAGAAGTGGGCTTCCTCTACGCCCGCGACCTCCGTGTTACCCTCCGCGTCGGACACTATCAGGGGTGTTCCCGAGGCCATCGCCTCGAGCAGTGAAACGCTAAAGTTCTCCTTCAGACTTGGTATCACGGCGAATTGGGCGCCCTTCACTAGGCTGATGACGTCGCGCACGGTGGGGAGGCGCCCCAGGTATGTGATGATTCCGGGGTGCTTCGCCGCGTATTCCCGCACTAGTCCCTCGAGGCTTCCGGAGCCTGCGACGTAGAGTCTGAACCCTTTGAGGTTGGCGCCAAGCGTGAGCGCCGCCTCAAGCAGTGTGCCCACACCCTTGACGGGTTCGAGCCTCCCAGCGTACACCACGCTCGGCTCCCCTTCGAGGGGCTTGGGCTCGACGCCCTCAACCATTTCGACGTCAACCCCGTTGGGTATCACGCGTATCCTCGCCTCAGAGAAGCCCTGCTCGAGGGCTATGCGCTTTGAGAAGCCATTAAACACCACGGCCCCACTCATGTACTTGGCTTGGTAGCGGAATATTCGCCGTCCAAGGGTGTTCCTGCTCTCGTAGAAGAGTCCCCCATGGATTGCCACACTCTGCGCGACCCCCTGGGAGGCGTACCTGCGGGGTAGGAGTATGTTGGCGTCCACGGGGGGTGAATTGTAGTGCACCACGTCGTAGTGTTTGCCGTCGAGCTTCCCAGGTGAGCTTCGGATGTAGGAGGGGTACCTCCAAATGTTCTTCAGGGAGTAGTCCGCGTTGAAGGGGAGGGTTTCAACCCCCGCCTCCCAGAGTTGCTTGGCTTCGGGTGTGCTCGACCACTTCTCTCTGCTCGCGTTTGACGTGAACCTCTGGTAGAGTGTGACCTGGGCTCCCAGCCTCGCGAGGTGTAGTGAGAGGTAGTGGGCGATCGCCTGGGGGCCGCCCACGTCCACGGGGTAGTTGCCCGTGTGGGAGACGATGAGTAGCTTCATCCTGTGAGCCGCCCCCTAGCCCAGGGGTACCTGTGTTGAGTTGAGTGTGGGGTTGTACACGAATATCCAGTCGGTCTCGGAGGCGTAGACCCTGTCGAAGTAGGGGTTATAGAAGTGGCTGATGGGAACCACGTACCCAGTGTTGTGGAATGGGTATTTGAGTGTGGAGTATGAGAGCACCACGTAGTAGGTGTGGTTTGCGTATATCACGGATATGTTGTTGAAGAAGTAGTGGGGGTCATACACGCCGTTGAGTGTGCTGTTGGCTGCACCGTAGAAGGCGTCGGTGGAGTACACGGTGTAGTTGCCGTAGGCCACGTGGCTTCGTAGCCAGGCGCTTGTGAGGTAGTCGTGGGCGTTGTCGAGTTCGAAGTTGTAGTTGGTGTTCCTGATGAATGTCACGGTGGGGGGCACGCTGAGTATTAGTGCGACCGCCACCACCGCGAACGCGGCCACCCTCCTCTTGGGTCTGGCGTTCACGAAGTATATGAGCGTGTAGGCCGCGGCTATGGCGGCGGGCATCATGAGGTAGATCCAAGTCCTGTAGCCGAAGAAGGGGTTCTGGGAGCCGAAGAGTGAGTCGCCCGCCACGCCTAGCACGAATGTGGCGCCCGAAAGTATGAGCCACACCTCGGTGACCGCGGTGGATATGTTCCTCGGCCTCTTCACTATGTTCGCGGCGAAGAAGGGTATGGCTAGCAGCAGTGTTATCACGGTTATTATGTGGAGGTAGAAGAAGTAGGTGAGTGGCTGGGTGGTTATGTAGCCTGAGAGGGGGTTTCCGAACTGTTTTCCGGTGACTATGGTCTTCTCGTGGGAGAAGAAGAGTTGTAGGAGCTGGGAATACCTGGAGTAGGGGTTGTTGTCGATGTTGTGGTGCAGCCCGGTGAAGCTTGTGAAGAGCGCTGCGGCCGTGATGGGAGCCGCTAGCCAGTAGCCCAGCTTGACGAGCTGGTTTTTGAGCATGAACACGCTCACACTGATAGAAATCATGAGGAACATGAAGGGTGTTAGGTTGTGGGCGCTGAAAACCCCTAGGAGGAGCACGCCGCTGAGAAGTATCCAGCTCGGGCTACGCCTGTCAAGCGCCTTGATGAGGCATATCACGAATGTGAGTGCAACGGCTATGGATATTCCCTCGGGGAGGGCGTAGCTCTCACGAAGGCTGCCAACATCCGAGATCGCGAAGAGGAGGGCGCCCACTAGGCCCAGATCCCTCCTACCCGTCACCCTGGTGGTTATCACCGCCACGGAGGGTATCATCACCGCGGTGAGCAGGAGTGGTGGGAGGTATTTTGTGACCTGGAAGGCGCTTATACCCGTGTAGGATGATACGAGGTAGAGCACGAAGTTGAGTAGGGGTAGCTCGGTGTAGTACTGCTTGTCGTGATAGTTGAAGAGGGGGTCGACGTGGCTTGAAAGCATTGTCTGTACGTTTCCATAGTAACCCCAGGAGTCGTAGAAGGGTAGCCCCCGCGTTGTGAGGGGTGCGAGAAGCCTCATGAGGAGGCCGGCCACCAGGATGAGCGCGAGCAGGTAGTCCGCCAATCCGAGGTTCGCGAGCCGTTGGCTGAGTGCACGCATCGCCTCACACGCCTCCGAGCTGGATCACAAGCTCGTCGCCATGCCTGGATATGTTTTTAAGGGTGGTGTCCCGTTTGGCGTCCGCGGACACCAGGCAGCATATTGTTGTGAGGAGCAGGGATGATAGGGTTGCCACCATGGCCTCATTGGGCTCACGGTACTCTGGTAGGAGGGGTACTCCTGTGACGGGGCGGTGGAGTGTTACCTCTATCCAATTCTCGCGGAGCTCCACGTGGATCCCTTCGAGCACCCCCTTATCCACGAGCTGGCCTTCGAACCTTCTCGTGAGCGTGAACCCGTGGTCGCCGCCGTGATTTTTGGTCTGGGCTTTGAGAACCAGTCTCCTCAACTCGCCGCTCAGGGGTTCTATCACATGCACTACGCCGTTGAGGTCCTTTGAGGCCGCCACCCGGTCTATCAGCGCCACCCTGCCATCCCTGGTGAACTTTGCGTACAACTTCCCACTCATGATGCTTGGAAAGTGCTCGGACGCCCCGGGGACCTGCTTTGAGAGTTGTGCCAAGTAGTCAACCTCCGCTGTGTCAGCTCTGGGCGCGAAGATGGATACGATGCCAACGAGTAGGAGGAATGCGCCGTCGATGCTGAGCGTCACGTAGCCCCCCGCCCCGCTTTCGAATCCGAGGTAGAGGAATGTGGAGCCGAGGGCTATGGAGGCCGCGGGGAGGATTATGGAGAGGCGGTTCAATTAGCTGGGCACCTCGACGTTCAACCAGAGCGATACCCAGGCGTAGGTGAGGGGCCTAGCCCCTTCTCCCCCTGAGGCGAGCTGGAAGAATAGGCCCACCACGCGGTATGGTAGCGTTAGGTTGAGGGTGTAGGTCTCACCGTTTATCACCGCACTATAGGCCTTGAGGGTGCTGCCCGAAGCGGTGTAGTATAGGGTGAGGCTCACCGGCAGCGTTACGTTACCGGGCGCGGTGGGGAGACCTATGAGTGCGAGCCGCTCACCTATGGGTCCAGCCTGCTCTGCTTGGCTGTCTGTGCCGTTGCTGATGTACACTATGAGTGAATATTGTGCGCTGTTGGATTGGGGCTTGACGAGCTGGAGCTCGAAGCTCACGGGGGTGGCGTTGGCTATCTCGAATGGGTAGCCCTCCGCCAGGCCCGCGCTGCTTAGTATTGTTAGTGTGGGTCTAGTGAAGGTCTCGTAGTAGGCTCCGATGTTGGAGGCCACGAGCACTATGGCGGCCACAGCCACCACCCCCACGAAGATCAGGACGACTGGGTCCATGTCGGAGGCACGCCTGTTCCCGTTGGTCCAAGACTTGATTGTCCTTATGTCTTCCCACCTACCTAATTCATGTCCCCGCTGGGGGTGTCGCCCGCTCTTCGGGGGCCTCGACGGCCTTCATGAATTGGGCGGCCACCCTCTCTATCGAGTAGTTCTGGATTCTTTGGCGGACTAGTGCGGGTAGCGTGTGGTCGTCGTACGCCCTGATTATGGCTTCGGCGAGGCTTTCGGGGTCGCCCAGCTTGGCGTACACACCCGCTTCACCCACGATCTCGGTGAGGGGCTCAATTTCGTACACCACGGGTACGGCTCCCGCCGCCATGGCCTGAATGAGCGCAACGCCGAAGCCCTCAGCGTGTGATGGGAAGGCGAACACCCTTGAGGTACGCATCAGCCTCACCACCTCCTCCCTTGGTAGGCTGCCCGTGAACTTGAATGATTCCCCGAGGTGGTAGAGTTCGACGAGCCCGCTGAGCTCCCTGTAGTGTGAGCCTGGATAGTCCTCCCAGAGGTCGCCCCGCGGCCCCACAGCCGTGTAGTGTAGGCTGTGACCCCTCCCCCCTATTATGCGCGCGGCCTCTACGAGCTCTCTTAGCCCCTTGTGGGGTATTATGCGCCCCACGAAGAGCACCCCGGAGCGCTGTGACCGCTGATCGTGCGCGTCTGGCGCGTACTCTTCGAGGGGCACACCGAAGGGCACTATTCCAACGCGCGCTGGATCAACCCCCGCCTCCCTAGCCACAGCCCTGCCCATTATGGAGCTTGCGGCTAGTAGTGTGTGAGCGCTCCTCACCACCCTCTTCAGGCTCCTCCAGAGTAGCCATGGGTTGGACTCCGACTTCGGGATGAGCCAGGGTAGTGGTTGCCGACATAGTACACCAGCTTTAACCCGCCTGAGTGCGCCACGCTTATGAGGGCGTCCGCAACCGTGGCCTTAGCCCACTCCACGGATAACTCGAATCCCACGAGCACATCCACACCCGTATCTGTGCACACGGAGCTCAGGGCGGATTTGGCGGATGTGTACGCTCCGAGGGGGTTGTTGGGTATGGGTTGGGTGTGCACGTTGACGCCTTCGAGTGTCTGCACCGACTTCTCTTCACCGTCTATCACCACGTGTACCTCCACACCCATCTTGGCGAGCTGGGTGGTGAGGTAGTAGAGCGCGAGCTCCGAGCCCCCTCCAAGCTTGGGGTTGAAGCCCCCTTTAGGGCTGGATGGGAGGAAAAAGCATATGTTCATTGGGGTCGAGTAACCTCTTCCCGTTGTGTGAGTTCGCGGTAGGCGTTCACTATTTCATCCGTGACCCTGGCCCAGTTGAAGCGGGCTGTCACGAGCCGCTCGACCTCGGTGAGTGCGGATTCGGGCGGAGGATTTTTCAGGGTCTCACGCACCGCCCTCGCGTAGCCTTGGATGTCCCCTGGCTCCACGAATCTGCAGGTCTGCGCGAAGTAGTCCACGAGTGTTGGGAGGCGGGTGGCCACCACGGGCTTCCTGAATATTAGCGCTTCGAGCACCACGGCGGGCATTCCCTCGCTCTGTGAAGGTGCGAGCACCACGTCCGCGGCCGCGTAGGCTGAGGAGAGCTCTTCCTGCGAAACCCTTCCCGTTATGACCATGTTGCGAAGACCCATCCTCTTAGAGGAACGCTTCAGAGCCTCCCTCATGGGTCCGTCACCCACCACTGCGAAGCACACGTCCTCGCCCGTGGAGTTGAACAAGCTCGCTATTCTGGGTAGCAGGTGGACTCCCTTAACCCTTATGAGTCTACCCACGAAGAGCACGAGCTTGCGGCCGCCCACTTGACGACGTGACCTGAACAGGCTTGGGTCGGCTTTTGTGTCGAGCTCCGAGGGATCCACCGCATTGGGTATGATCCTTATGTTTCTCCCACCGAACCTCTTCAGGATTTCAGCCTCTGAGGGTGAGAGGGCTACGCTGAGGTCTGAGCGTGTAAGCGTGTATGATCCAAGAGTCTTCATATAGGTGTACACGAAGAGCCTCCAAAGCGGGCTGCCACCCGTGTAAGAACCGTGGCAGTGGAGCAGGAATGGCCGCTTGTTCCTGGCTCTAGCGTAGGCTACAGTGTTGCTCGTGAACGCGTGCTCGTCGTGCGCGTGAACCACATCGCATTCCTCCTCCCCTATCGCATCCACAAGCCCCGGTATGAGGGGATTACCCATTATGGTGAGCCTCGTGGGTATCTGCACCACGCCGTCACCCTGTGCCACCCTCCCAAAGTGGGTTCCGGTGAGCACACGAACACCGATACCCCTACTCTTCAGGTTCTCGGATAGGCGTGCGACGAAACGCTCTATCCCACCCACGCTTGGTGGATAGTAGGGTGTAACCATACAAACCTTCAGTGAGTGCGCTTGAATCCCCCCCTACGAAGATGTATGCGCCCAGAAAGTGTTGCTAGGAAGGCTGAGAGCGCACACCCTATGAGCACGTCGAAGACATTCACCCCGTACACCACCATCGAGCCGACGTCGAGAACGAGTGTTAAGATGAACAGATTAGCGTAAACCTTGGAGTCGATCCCCGTGTACGCGGGGTGTCCTACGCCTCTCCCACCACCCGCTGTTGGGGACGCCTGTTGAGGGGTGGCGACGCCCGGCGTGGGTTTGGGTGTTCTGCCTTCCTTTTTTAGAGGGCTATGCATCTTATCACCCTGGGTCCCACAGCGTTCACCACTGGGTCGGGGAGGACCCTCCATAGGGTTGAGTAGAGTCGGAAGCTTGTTTGAGCGGGGTCAGGTGGGTTGGCTTTACCCCTCCTTGGGAGGCAGAGGTGGTAGATGGCTGAGTCATCGCCGCGCCAGTGGTGTTTGTAGACTTCGACTCCACTGTTCCTCCTTGTTCGGCCGAAGTCGAACCATTTGATTTTGAGTGTGTTCGCAAGCTTGACGCCCTCCCAGTCGAGGAGGTAGACCACGCCTAGCTTCTTGTACTCGTCGAGTGCGTATCTCGCCCATAAGTGGGCTTTCTCCTCTCCGATGAGGTAGATGGCCATACCCACCCTTTGGCCTCCGCGCTCGGCGAGGTATATTCTCGCGTGTTTCCCCAGCCTTCTCCTTATCGAGTCGAAGAGCGCTCTGGGGTGGCAGGGGGAGCCTATGGATTTCACGGATTTGAAGTATATGTGGTAGGCGGCATCCACCTCTGAGTCCGCGGTGGCTTCACTCACACTTATACCAGCCTTCTCAGCCTTGACCACGCCTTGGCGGGCCTTCTTGTCTAGGCTAAGCTTCCAAGCCTCCTCCCAGCCAGCTTCGGGGTGGGTGTTCAGTACTCGGCTAAAGTAGGTTGCGGTGAGTGTGAAGCCCAATTCGAGTAGGGCGCGCGTGAGAGGCTGGTTGTCCGTTCTTATCTCCACATATTCGGCGCCGCTCCTCTGCAGCAAGTCAACGCAGCCCCGATGCAACTCTTCAGCGCACACGCCGCCAACCGGACCTCCGTAATCCGAGAAGGGTATTGAGATCAGCCTGTCGCCGAAGAGTGGGCCAACCCTGAGTAGGGGCATCCTGAACCCGCGTGTGTTGAGATCCAGCCTCTCGTAGCCGTACAACTCCCGCAGTAGACCTAACCACTCCTCCGAGTGGAAGAATGTTGGTTGCAGCTTAAAAACCGAGTGGCTCTCCATCGTAGCGTGCTCCGTTGGGGTTGACCCCAAGAAGCCTGTGGACGGTTGGTGCGATATCCACGGTTCTGCCCCCACTCTTCGTGGCTGGCGCTATCCGCGGGCCCAGTAACCATAAGGGTACGTTCATCTCGTCATCAGTGAACCCGCCGTGATCGCCCCTCTCACCTATCGGTAGCTCGGCGAAGCCCATGTTCTCCTTAAGGCTCCCGATTATATCCCCAGTCCTAGCGTTGGTTACACCCCATTCCCCTATCTCTCCGCCTACCAGCAGCCTGTCCACGAATCGTTTGGAGTACAGTGCCTGAGCGATCCTACCGATCTTGGTTTTGTCTTTGACGTAGACTTGGATGTGTCTTGAGACCACGACGGCAACCGCTGTGACCTCCGCCTCGCCATAGGTCACCACTAGGTTGGCGTTTAGAAGCTTTGTCTCCTTAATCGGGTATCCAGCCCCGCTAAGGTCGAGGTCATCGGCTTGAAGCTTGTCGTCAACACTCATGTGGCCGTGGTCGGAGGTGACTATGACTGTGTACTCCTGCCTTCTTGAGTCCAGCGTGTTGAGTAGCTGGAGTATGCTGGATAGTGCGGATTCGATTGACTTGTGGTACTCTGTGGATTCCGGCCCATACTTGTGTGATGATTTGTCCACGTGGTTGTCCACCACGTAGTGAACTGGCTCCGCTGAGTCGGCGATCTTCTCATCCACGCCCTCGAGTGTGCCCGCAACTCTGCGCTTAACGAAGCGTTCTAGAACGGGCATGGAGTCCACCGCGCTGGATATGGTGGCGCTCCCCTCAACCCTGTTGGCCAGCCACTTGAGCATCCTCCTCGTGTAGGGGTCGTTTATTCCCCGCCTAAAATAGTTGCCGTGGCCCTGAGATTTTACTCCCCGCTTGGCGAGAAGCTCGAAGAGTGTGGGGGACTCGAACGCCGCGTCAGAATAGATGTTTTTGACCCCGCCATCCCAGTCCCAGTACATGTGGCTGATCAGGCCGTGGGAGCCCGGCTGGACGCCTGTGAGTATCGAGGCGTGTCCCGGACCCGTTAGTGATGGGTATATTGTTTTGGCGTTCTCATAGATGAGCGCACGCCTCCTTATTTCGCGTGCCTCGAGTGTGTCAACGCGTTTGAGCGCCTTCACCTGGCAGCCGTCGAGCACGTAGAGTATGACTTTCATTTGTGTGCCCATTCTATATTGGCTGGGCGCGCAGGAAGCGGGAAACCCTCTCCCTGAAACCCAAGTAGAATAGATAGTTTGAGTCACGCGTGAGCGCCAAACACAACGGCGTGTTACGGAAGAAGCTCACAAGGGGAGCCGCGGCGTTCAACCCCGCCTCCCTGAAGCCCTTCAGCACGGCTTCTCTGAGCTCCTGTTTGAGCTTAAGTGCTAATTCTTCAAGTATGATGCGTATTCTCCTCCCAAGCCTAGATAGGAGAAGCGAAGCGTTCACTATACCCCTCTCAGTGTCCCCGAGCACACTGTTCCAGACCCCAAGCCTCCTCGCTTTTGTTCTGAGGCTTCTTAGCTTGCTTTGTATGGGGTCGAGCTTCTTATCTCCACCAGCGCTGTGTGCTGGTTGGACTGGGGACTCGGCGCCTTCTGAATTAAACCCTTCTTGGACAAGCACTGAGCCGTCAACTAAGTGAATTTCTCTACGCATCTAGACTAATCCTAGAGTTCGGATATTAAGCAGGTTGAAGATTCTATGGGTAATGTACATAGAACCGCGACCGATTCTATAGACGAATCATCGGTGTACCCGATAGAAGAGTAAGCCCAAACCCGCCTCAAATCCCTACTGAGGAGGGTTTCGCACCTTTGAGCACGGTTCAAGCCGGTGTTCCAATGGGTCCTCCAGCCCATTTTCAGTGATGCTTGATGCACACGACGCCTTCGGGAGAGAGGCGGGTGAGCGGGGAAGCTGGGTGACACTCCACTAAACGTGTACCCTCAAACCTGCAGTTTGGCCTAAACTCTGGTTACCGCGCAAACACGCAGAGACGTGGGATTCGCCTAACTCATCACGGAGAATATGTGTGTATGTGTGCGTTCCCATCCGTCTCATATTGAAAGGTCATGTTTGTTCCTACCCAACACAGCGCGCGGGTACTGGAAAAACCAGCCTCAACGCTTAGCCCTCGCAGTACCTTGGCCAATATCAAAAGTCTAGACCCCCGGATCTATAGAGAATATACACTCACATCAGCCGAGGGGAGGCGTGGCAGAGTGTTGCCGAAGATGGCTTTCACAGTGGTGCGCGGTATACTCGGATGTTTGGCTTCAGATGTATTGCTGGTGGTCGTCGGGTGGAGAAATACTTATAATGTATTCGCTGCTTTATATTATGTACATGTATAGAAAGTGTTATAGGTTTTCTAGGAGGGGTGTTTCACCCGTTGTAGCCACGATTCTTTTGGTAGCAATATTCACGGTTCTCGTGGCCGTGGCTTTGAGTGTTGCCCAGGACGTCCTCTCGGGCGGCTACACCCAGTCCGATTCCTCGGAGGCTGCGTCCGTGTGCGGGGCGCTTGGGGGTGCGGTGAGTAGGGTTGGCTTCAGTTACGGCGAAGCTGAAAGCGTGAGTTACACTTTTAAGACCTCCTCCCTCGTGTTTATACCCGGCGCGCTGGGGTACACTATTGAGTTCTCCGATGACAAATCAATCAGTGTGTCAACGGGGGTACTAATTGTTGGTACACCCGCCACCCACTTTAGCTACGGTGGAAGCTATTTTGAGGCAGTGTACCCGGCGGGGGGTGGCTACCCCGTGGCCCCTTCAACCGATAGCACAGTGTGGTCCATCCAAGATGAAGGCTCTATGGGTGGCGCTGAGTATGTTTTCACGGCGCTCTTCCCTGTACCGCAGCTTGTGAACACAACCATCACGGTTGGCGGGGACCAAGTTTGGAGGCTATATATTATTAGGTTGGTTGGGGGTGGTTCGAGCGTGGAGTCGTTCACGAAAAGCGGTTACATCTCCGTTGAAGGTCTGGGTGAAGAGGTTTACACTTATAGCGGGGTGTCCACCATAAGCGTGGAGGTGTCCTCGTTTACGCAGGCCTATCCGACGGGTTTCTTCAGAATTAGCGCAGCGAATGCCGAGTTTGGCGGTGGGGGGGTCATAGTGCAGGTTGTTGTTGCAAACGTTAGCGTGTCGGGTAGCGTCATCTGAGTGGGGGCTGGATCGGTGTGGATACACTCGTAGGCAACGTGATACTAACAGGGGTGCTCGTAGTCGCCCTAATTATATTTGTGGCCGCCGCCTCGGGTGTAGCCCAGCTCTACACCATGCGGCTTGACCGCACACTGCTTGGACGCGAAGCGGTGTATGTGGCTCAAAGCGTCCAGCAACTCTATCTCACAGTGAACTCCACTCAATCCTACTTCCCGCAGAGCGTGGTGCTCTCGTTACCCATGCCCGAATCCCTCGACAACCACGCCTACACACTCTCAGTAGCCGCCTCGACGCCTCCGGGAACAGATGAAACCAATCTCACAGTTACAGTGGCCATGAGTGGCTCACCGCTTAAAGCAACCTCGAGCGTGGTTGTAGGTAGATGCGCGGTGGAGTCAGCCAACCCTCTCATCCACTATCCAGCGCTAGAAGTGAACTTGACCCTCTACTTGCAGAACAATCAGGAGTACTGTTTCATGAGTTTTGTGTAGTTTACAATCTTATCTGCGAGAAACCCCTACCTTTCGTGAGGAAAGAGATGAGGTGCAAAGACTCTATAGTTCCTAAGACATCTGAGTCTGGGTGGGTTGGTGTGAAACCACTCTTCTCGTGTCGTGGGAGAAAGTCGAGCCGCCAACCTGAAGCCGACTGCTCCCTTCCGAAGCCTGGGAGGACTTCGTGTAAGGTTGACACCACCTCCTTTCCGCAGCCTACTACGATAGACGGATGGAGGGAAAAGATAAAGGCGAATTACGATTGGACACACAGGGATGTGTGAGAGCAAGGGGAGCACGGTCACCCCTCGCATCGGAGGAGCGACGTCGAGTAGTGTGGGAACGCCGAAACCCATAATCGAATGGGTTCCCGCGAAATCCGCCTGACCGTGGGATTTGTTGCGGAAACAGCAGAAAAAGCGGGAACTACGAAAATTTTGCTGCAGTGATTATTTCAGCTGTTAGCCGCTGGTTTCAGCGAAAGTAACCACGTAGACCCCGAACTGGTTTTCCACAGCCATCGGGGCCCCGTATCCGGGGCTGGGTGTAGTGGTTAGCTGCCAGCTCACGGAGTAGGTGCCGTTATCATAATCGATTGAGTGCTGGGCCTGCATCCAAGCTGAGCCCTGTGAGAGGTAGAAGTATGATTGGTTCAGCCCCTCATCGGGGCTCCCTGACTGGAGCACTGTGATCGTGCAGGTGAGGTTGTCTGTGTTTAGGGTGCAGCTCGGCGTGTAGGCCTCAAGTGAATATGTGAGCTCATCCTTATAGTTGGATAGGTCGAGCCTCGTCATGTTGAATGTGTATGTGGCGGTCACGGTTGTGACTCCGCCGCCTAGCTGGCCCGTGCACCAAGACACGTTGTATGTTGGCCGCGTCTGCTGGATGAGTAGGCCGTACTCGGAGTAGATGTAGGTGAGGTTGTCTACCAGCTGGTCGAAGAGGGTCTGCGGGGGCTCCCCTCCACCTGCGCCGCATCCACTCAGCTGCTCTATCTCTGCGTGAGAATAGTATGCGAGGCTGGTTACAAGTATTGATTCGAGGGATTGGTTGACCGATTCGATCGCGGCGTATATGGGTGGCGGGCTCTGCGTTGTTGTCGCTGTTTGATGTATGGATGCGACGAGCACAATTATTATCAGGAGGATTATGACCGCCGTCATGATTATGAATTGACCACTCTTCTTACCCATCAGGGTTCGCCTATCGTTAGCACGCCGAAGCATGTGGGCTGAATGCTTAAGCTTGAGCCCGGGGGCTGCGGTGTGACGGGGGTGTTTAGGACAACAACTATGCTTGTCTGGTATAGTGTTTGGGCCTCTCCCGTGTTGGCCACCGTGTACACCACAACAGTCTCCTCGCCTACTAGCCTGTACACGGTGAAGTTGTAGTGTATGCTTGGGGGTAGGAGTACGTATAGCGCGTCGAGCACCAGTTGTTTTTGGCTTGGTGAGCAGGTGAGTGGACCGCTCGCCTCGAGCCTTGTGAGTGTGGTGTACGCCTGGGCTGTGAGTGTGGGGGGCTGCACGTTTACGGGTTGTGTGGAGAGGTATGTGTTTATACCCGCTATACCAGCAGCGAGTATGCCCACCGCGAGTATTACTTCGAGGACGCGCATCATGAGCCGGCACCGTAAACGGGTCCGTAGTCGGGCCAGTAGGTGAGGCTCGCTATATATGTGAAGCCGCCCACCTGCACGACCCTGCTCACAGTGGTGGACACGGATGAATCCCCCGGCCCCTGACCGCTGGGCCCCCCATACACGATGCTGAGGCTGAACGCGTCGAAGAGGTCGACGGGGGCCACCAAGGCCTCTTCGACGCAGTTGGGCGAGGAGCTTTGCCCGTTACAGTTCGAGTTGGCTAGCCCTATGGCAACCAACCCCTGCCCCGGCAGACCCGTGCAGGAAACGCTTTCAAATCCCTTCCCCGTTGTGAGATGTTTTGGTGTGGGGCACACGTAGTAGGTGGTTAACCCGTGACCAGAGACTAGGTATGTGGTTATGTTCGGGTAGACCACGCTGCAGGGGGTGGTGATACACGACCTCACAACGGTTATGTTCTGTGTTTGGGGCGTCACCGCCACGTATACGAGCGTGTTCTTCGCGGGATTGGAGTAGAAGCCTAAGCCTTGGATCCCCGCCACACTCACTGAGGCCACCACGCTGTAGCTTGGATACTGGGTTGGCGCTTGGAAGACGAGTTGCGCTTGGCCTGCGGTGTTCGTTGTGGCCGACGTGCTTGCTAGGAACAGTTTGACCGTGCAGGATCCGCCACCCTTTTCACACTGCGCGGCTACGAATGTGGCGTTGATGGTGGCTGCCCCCACAGGTGTACCCGACGAGGTGTACACCCTGACTGGGAAGGTGTAATCGTAGCCCGAACCGGACTGCTCTACTGTGGGTTCAAGTATGCTTATGTTGAGCGCCGGCTCCAAGCGGAACTGGAACTCGAAGTTTGAGTTTGGCACGATGAGGCTTCTTGTGTAGGTGTAGGGTAGGTAGTATGGTGTGGGGAAGAAGAAGTAGAAGCCAGTTATACCTGTGAATATGCATTGTGTGCTCAACCCGGTTGGGAGGGTGCAGGGCTGTGTGGCCAGTAGGCGCATGAGTTTGAGTGGGTCGAGTGTGTAGGGTGGTGCGTTTGCCTGCTGGAGGCCGAAGGCTGCTGGGTAGGCTCTCTGGTTTCCCCAGTTGGCGGGTGAGCCGGTTGAGGTGAGTATATAGTCGAGGAGGCTTTGCGCCTGTGCGGCCATGTTTTGCTGGGTGTTGTATGCTATACCGCTCACCGCGAAGCCTGATAGGTAGAGTGTGGCTGAGACGAATATGAGCACCATGCCCAGCGCGGCACCCATATAGTCTATGAATTCGTGCACCATAACGATTACTTTATAGATTATTCTATTGATTCGTATATTTAAAGAGGTAGAGTGTGGCTGAGACGAATATGAGCACCATGCCCAGCGCGGCACCCATATAGTCTATGAATTCGTGCACCATAACGATTACTTTATAGATTATTCTATTGATTCGTATATTTAAAGCTAGCTCGTTGGTTCAACCTCTTCCTCAACCCGCTGTGCCTGTGGAATAATTATGGGTTGAGTGCTCTGTGTTAGCGCGTTTGTACGCACCGCGGTGATTATCGTAAACAGTATGAGGCCGGTGCTTATCGATATGAGGCCTGTGAGCATGAGGGTGGCTGAGACGAGTGATAGAACAACTGAGAGATAGTGGGCCGTGAGGTACTCGGTGGCCGCGTAGAAGCCCGTGGTCAAACCTGCAATGAGCAGAGCGAATCCGGGTGCACCGTAGAAGATGAGGGGGTGGCGAAGCGAGTAGTGCTTGAGCCCGCTCGCAAGCACGTCGAGTGTATGGAACACGGGGTTATAGGTTGACGTGTCCTCCCCGTATCTAACCGAGACCGGTACCTCAACTATTCTCAGACCCTGCTCCGCGGCCTTCGCAAGTATCTCGGTGTCCGCGCCCATACCCATCTCTGAGGGAACTATGCCCGGGAGAACTGAGACCCTGTACGCTCTGAAACCACACTGGGTGTCGGTTAAGCCTAGGGCGTTCTGTATTGCGAGCGAGTTCAACATGGTGTTTCCGAAACGCCTGTACGTGGGCATATTAGTTTTTACATCCTGCCTCAGGAACCTAGAGCCAGACGCCACGTCGGCGCCCCCAGCTATGGCGTTAACGAGGATTGGTATCTCGGATGGGTCGTGCTGTTCGTCGCCATCCATGGTTACCAGGATATCTGCCCCTATCTTCACAGCGTAGAGGAAGAGGTCTCTCAGCGACTGGCCCTTACCCATGTTTCTCAGGTGGATGAGCACCTCCGCTCCAGCCTGGTGCGCGAGCTCAGATGTGTGGTCCTTTGAGCCGTCGTCAACCACCACCACCTTATCACAGTATTTCTTGGCCTCCCTAACAACATTGGCTATGTGTTTCTCCTCGTTATACGCGGGGATTCCTACAACAATCATGGATACAAATACCTCCCATACTCCAAACCATACCTAGCTATCATCAGCGACTCGCCAATCAAATCGGTCATCACTAGTTGGATGATTCGCTATTAAGCCTCTAGAAGCACCGTCCGCCAACCTATATAGGGCCATTTGACGCTTCTACATAGAATGCTTGACGATTATACATACACCGGCGCACCTTAGCCTACCAAGCGATTCGCATAACACCCCCCGACAGGCCAGCGTAGGGTTATAATCTCACTCATAGAAGCGGGGACAGCTGGGCGGCGATAGAGAAGGGATAAACCTCGCGCCCAGATGGGGGGAGGGCGAGGGATTTTAATTCAAGCGAGTATATGTGGGTGCGCATCTACACACCACCATGCACGCAGGGATTTGGCTTGGACTCCACGAAATCCTACGGTGAAATCACGGTTTTCTGCTGTCCCATCGGTTTCACCCACCCGAGTGGGGGCTCATGCACACATGCATCCCTCCATCGGCTCACCGCTAGCAAGGGCTTCGGAGAACCACCCTTCCCCATCCTAGCTAAAGCCACACAAGCCCCAGTGCATCCCCTCTGCACACACAACTCTATCTGCCCCAGTTTTGGATCATATTCCCCCAGCCATAGCGGGGGTGGGGGCGTATGGGTGCATGTTGCCTGATTCATAGAATGGATCCACGGACTGACTATATAGCAACCGCAAGACGAATTCGATCATTTAACCTTTGTGACACCCAACCACGACTACAATCACACTTTGTGCTTGGGTATACTAATACCTAAAAAGGGATTCAATAAAAAGATGGAGGGGTTTGGGGGTTTACTTGTTTTCTATTTCAGATTCATGTTTTTCGTGTCGATTAGTCGGTGTGCCTGTCTCGTGATGGTCTCAATGTTCTTTTTGAGGCTGTTTATTTCCTCGATGTGTCTTACGAGCTCTGCGCCTTTGCTCGTCGCCCTGTAGCCTATTCCCTCTTTCTCTATTAGGCCGTGCTCCAAGCAGAACTTCAAATATTTTTCTAGGATGGTGGGGTTTAGGTTGGACCTGTACATTATGTGTGTTTTTCTTGCACCGTTGTATGACGCTTTGATTACGTCGCAGAGTATT
>Ga0074075_19502_pt1 | contig 22352 bp, 19 predicted proteins | sample YNPg_E_FD_63712 | JGI IMG/M metagenome (GOLD analysis project Ga0074075, IMG submission 63712) | Hot spring microbial communities from Beowulf Spring, Yellowstone National Park, Wyoming, USA - YNP_Beowulf Spring_E v2 (version 2) | ecosystem: Environmental > Aquatic > Thermal springs > Hot (42-90C)... | reverse complement strand
TTCACGATGATCTGTGTGAAGACTTGGTCCGCGATCGTGCCCCACTCTGTGATCCATGGCACAGGCTCCCTGAAGAACGCTGTCTGAAACGCGTCTTCTTCAGCTGTGTATAGTGCGGATAGATTGGCTGGGAGATTAGCGTAGGCGTTGGCGTTCACAGCCGGCTCACCCAGCACAGTTATTAACTGGTGTTGTGCCTCTGTTGATAGAAGGAAGTTTGCGAGGTGTAGTAGCGCTGGCATATCGGTTGCGCCACGTGGAATGGCTAATACATCTCCTCCAACGAGGTGGCCACTGTTCTTTGGTCCCGCTGGGCCGGGGTAGAAGCCGATGCGTGAGACGTTCACACCCTCACTGGCCATCGTGGAGTAAATGTAGGGCCACTGATAATCTAATATATAGTATTCTCCGCTGATCAGACCCTTGTAGTTACCCCAGTAACCATGTATGTAGTTTGGTGCAAAGTAATCTGAGAGGTTGTACAGGTACTGCATAGCCAACACGTCGCCCGTATCGTTGAAGAGGAAGGGGTTTCCGCCCGCTTGAACCATCCACTGGTAAAGCTCGGTGTACGTGCTCGCGCCTCCGTGTCCTTGGAACATCACGGGTTTAACACCAGTCTTCTGATAGATCATCTGAGAGTCTTGGAGAAGTTGGGCCCAATTCGACGGTGGAGATATGCCGAGCTCGTTGAACACGGTCTTATTATACCACACTAATGGTATGTTCCCCCTGAATGGTACAAAGTATATACCGCCGAACGCCTTCTGCTCATAGTTTACAAGGCTCTGCATAGATGTAATTAGTGTGCTTGGTAGTATACTCGTGGAGTAGGGTGTAAGATTGGTCAGGTAGTTACCGAAAAGGAGCTCGCCTATGACGAGGTTATCGAGTATTATTAGGCTGGGGCCAACATCATTACCCTGTATTAGGGCCTCGATTGTCTGAACCATGTTTGAAGCAGACTCGACCACCAAATTCACGGTTATGTTCGGGTACTCCTGTTCGAACTCGGGTATCAGGGTTGTCTTAAAGAAGCTTATCTCACTTGGTGCTAGAGTGTCATCGTAGAGGTTCACGGTGACCGCGCTTACCCTATAGGTGTAGGCTTGGGCCTAGTGGCTAGATAGATTCCCACGCCAGCCACCGTACCTATCACTATTATTGCTACAGCTATAACTACGGCGGTTGTCTTAGCCATTCCACTTGAACCATCCCAATGTGTACGTGTCTTTCTGTTATTAAATGTGGTGGGCATAAAAATCCTGTCTGATTATATTTGATGACATATAAATTTTATTACCTATTCAATAATAAAATTAATAAACTATTAATAAACCCAGATATATTTACAGATTACAGTACATTATGAAAGCTATTTCGATGCGCACAGAAATTTCCTGCTTAAATGGGAGTATTCGGTTTAATAACATTAGTATTAGCTAAAACTTTAAATAGGATGCCATCGAAATAGGTTTATACTTAATATGAAGATTTCTGAATATTTACTAGAATCCAATCAAACACGACACCTATCTTATATAAGGTTAAAAAGCACGAAGGTGTACAAACTGCTTTCAACGTGTATAGGCGTCAAGCTTAAACAGTTTATTAGGTTCCCCCGTGTTTTTGGTTTAACCCCTTTGAGGTTTACGCCTGTAACACACGCCACTCATGGCTCACTACAGCGGGGTTCTACGCCTAGTCTTTGGTGATGGATGTGCGTTTTGCTTATACCGGTATTAGGGTGACGCAGCTTGAGAGGGCGCTCGACTTCTACGCTGGCCTTGGCTTAAAGGTGGCGGAGAGAGGTGTTATGAGTCATGGCGGCGTGTTCGTGTTACTTGAAGACCCACGCACGGGTCAAAGGCTCGAGTTGAACTGGTATCCCCCCACGTCGCCCTTCAACACACCGTACACTGTGGGTGAGGCACTGGATCATTTGGGCTACGGTGTTGAGGATGCGCGGCGCAGCTTCCATGAGTTGGTATCACGGGGAGCCGAGCCAGCGCTCGAGCCGTGGTTCGAAAGAGATGGTGTCTCACTCGCCTATATTAAGGACCCCGACGGCATATGGATTGAGTTGTTCAGCAGTGTGAAGACCACCCAGCTTGGTTTGGAGTATGTTGGTATTAGGGTTACCGACTTGGGCAGGGCTCTGCGTCTCTACCGGGATACGATGGGTCTGCTCGAATCCGGTCGGGGAACCATGAGTCATGGGGGTGTCTGGGTTGACCTCCTAGACCCTTGGACGATGCAGAAGCTCGAGTTGAACTGGTATCCCCGTGGCTCCCGGTTTGACTGGGCGTATGAACCAGGCGAAGCCTTAGACCACCTCGGCCTCACCACGGAGAGGTTCGATGAGGACCTAGAGAGGCTGCGGGAGGCGGGATGCGAACTGAAGCTTAAACCGTGGCTTGAAGGCGACACCATGATAGCCTTCTTGGAGGGTACTGATGGTGTGTGGTTGGAGCTCGAATCCAAACAGTAACGATAAAAATACATTCACGGCTAATGCTTAACGTCAACTGACCAATACCAAAGCATTTTAGAGGCCGCTTACACCCTAGCTGAATTACAGTCTTCGAGCTCTACAGCGAGCCCACTAGGCGTGAAAGCTCAACCCACTCACGCTCAGACTCCCTGATTATGAGGTGTGTGAGTAGTAGCTCATCTATCCCCTTAGAGAGTGTTTCTAGGATTAGTTCCCTGACCTTCTCGGCTCCACCCCATAGCACAAGGGTTTGGGCTAACTCGTCGGCGGCCTCACGCTTCTCGGTTATCGGGTAGCCGGCATCGCTGAACATTTGCTGATAGAAGGGTGACCTAGCATAGTACTCCACACTCTTTTTGGCGGCGGCGTGTACCTCACCCTGCTCGGCGCTGAGTGATACGAGTAAGTGGGCTATCAGCGGTGGCCTCACCCTACGATTAGCGCTGGCACCAGCCTCCATGGATGAGAGCGCTCTGCGGACGAGGTACTCCGGTGGGCACATCCAGGAGACTGCGCCATCCGCGATTTCCCCGGCTAGCTTGAATGCTTGGCTTCTTAGGGCCGCTATGATCACTGGGACTCTGGCGGGGCGTCGGAGGGTTGCGTCAACCTTAAGATACTCACCTGTATGAGCCACGCGCCCATCCCATAAAAGCCCCCTGACCACGGATACATACTCCCTCAGATAGGCCATGGGTCTGCCTAGTCTAAGGCCCAGCTGCGCTTCAACTATGTGTGGGTGGCTCACCCCCAGCCCAAGCCTTAATCTACCCGGAGCTAAATCGTCAAGTGTGAGAGCCTGCTGGGCCACTACCAGAGGATGCCTAGTGTACACCTGCACTATTGATGTGCCAAACCTAATGTTCGACGTGCGTGTAGCCGCCGCGGCAAGAAAAGTGGGTGTGTCGCAGCCGTGTATTGATGCCGCTGTCAACCATACTTGACGCACCCCCCATGCTTCGGCCGCAACCAGTTTTGCTAACCCCTCAAACACATTCGACGCCTGAAAGTTCAGGCCAACACGCTCCCTGATGGGTAGCCTCGAAACAATGTCTGAACGCACGGGGAAATATGGGAAATTACACTCATCCATAAAACCATAACACAACTAAATCTATTTAACCATTAAGAGCGTCTAATTCCCCCTGATCCCCATGGGGGCCCTAGTCCAGTAGGTGGGTTCCCGTACGTATTCTGAGTGGGTCTTCCAAGCGATTGGTGTGTTGAGGAGTGTGGGTGATGAGGTAAGAGCTAAGCAGTGGGTATGCTGTGAGGATTGTTTTGTGCTCTTGTTTGCGTGGTTCACTCTGCTTAATTATGGGTGTGTAGAGTTGTGAGTGATGGCTTTGTCTGACATGCTAAGCCTCTCTGAGGGTGAAGGCAAAAGGGGTTTCAGGCTAAAGATAATACTCCTCGGGGGCGCAGGTGTTTTCCTAGATGGGTACGACCTGTTCATTGTGAGTATCGCGCTCATCCTCCTTAAACCGTATTTCAGACTTGGCAGCTTCGAGTTGTCCATGGTTGGCTCCGCGGCGCTTATCGGCGCCACTCTGGGTGCGGTGGTGTTTGGGAATATTGCTGACAAGCTGGGTAGGAAGACACTCTTCATTTTGGACCTAGTGTTCTTCGTGGTGTCGCCGCCGCCTCCGCCTTCGCGCAGAACTTTCTTGAACTCCTCATATTCCGGTTCCTGCTGGGTATCGGTATAGGTGCAGACTACCCTGTGAGCTCTTCGTATGTAGCTGAGTTTTCTGATGTGCGTAACAGGGGGAGAGTAATATCCTCAACATTCGCCTTCCAAGGTGTGGGCGTCCTCGCGGCGATAGGGGTAGGCTTGGCGCTTCTACCATTGGGTCCGCAGGCGTGGAGGTGGATGCTGCTTTCTGGTATTGTCCCAGCCGTTATCGTGCTCGCCTTTAGAACAAGCTTCCGGAAACCCTTAGGTGGTATGTTTCGAAGGGTAAAATCGATGAAGCGCGAAAGGTTTTTGAGGAGATGACGGGTAAGAGTGTGCGCAGACCTGAAGAGGTTGAGAAATACGCTGAGAGCGTATCATTCAGGGAACTCTTCTCATCACCCTATAAGACGCGGCTTATCTTCGCCTCAGTGAGCTGGTTCCTCGTAGATATCGCCGTCTACGGTATGGGTATTTTTATACCCACATTCATACACGAGCTCTTCGGCGCCAACTCGCCGCCCACCTCCAACGAGCTCGTATACGCCATACTCTACACATTCGCGGGCGTTGGATACTGGCTGGCTGTGCTCACAATAGATATTCTAGGTAGAAAGGTGCTACAGGCCGTGGGTTTCCTAGTTATGGGTGGTGCACTCTTCGCCGCCGCAGCCGCTGGCTCAAACATCAGCTTACCCCTACTCGCGGCGCTACTTGCGGTTTTCTTCGTCGCGGAGAATGCGGGGCCAAACACTACTACTTGGGTGTACCCAGTTGAGTTGTTCCCTACGAGGATAAGGGGTAGCGGCCACGGTTTCGCGGCCACCATGGGTAAGCTTGGCGCAATATGCGGCGTATTCGTCCTACTACTGCGTGAGAGATACAATCAGGTGTTAATGCTGGGATTCGTGGGGTTCGCCTCGGTCTTAGGCGCGGTGATCACCCTAGCATATGGGATAGAGACCAAAAAGCAGAGCCTAGAGGATGTCTCGGAAGTTTTCAAGTCGTTCTACGACTATTTTACAAAGATGTCTGAAAACCTAGTCAGGGGTGCAAGGCAGCTTGACGCGTTAATACACGACCTGAGTGATTCGGACTCTAAGTATATTCAGATTAAACAGACGGAGCATGCGGGTGACGAATTAGTCCACGAAGTATTCACGAAACTCAACAAGAGTTTCGTGGCTCCAATTGAGCAGAACGAGATCTCGGCGCTAACAAAGTCTCTGGATGATGTCCTAGACATCATCCACGCGGTGGCCGTTAGGCTGAAGCTATACAAGGTGGGTAGCCCAGATAAAACTATGTTGGAGTTCAGCGGCATCATAACCACCTCTGTCGAACTAATCGACAAAGCCATAAAGCAGCTACCCAACCTACGCTGGGAGAATAACATCATGGATATATGCATCAAGATAAACGAATTGGAGAACCAGGCTGACGCCGTACTGAACGAGGGGGTATCAAACCTCTTTAACGGGCATGATGCGATTGAAATCATAAAACTCAAAGAGGTATACGAGTATCTAGAACTAGTAACTGATAAATGCGAGGACGTAGCAGACGTGCTACGCGACTTAGTGGTCAAATACTCTTAGTGAGGGATGAATCTTAGGGGAACAATAGGGTTTTGGGAAACCCTACCCCCCGAGCTAGGGTTGATGAACGGTGACCTTGAGGTTACCCAGTCAGGGTACCTGTAGCTCTAATGTTTGAGGAGGAGTCACCTTGTGTAGAGAGTTTGGGGTCGCCGTAGCCATTGAGGAAGTGGGTCGGGTCTGGCGGTTGAATCGAGGAGGTCTGCCTTTAATAGGGTATGGCTCCCTTGGTTGGGTTATGGGAAAACTGATATAATCCGTTCCCCAAACATTGGGGTATGGGTACGGGTTCTAGGAGCGTTTATGTATGCAAGGTTGGGGGGAGCATTATCGAGGGGGTTCACCCGTCGATCGTGGAAAACATTAAGGCTATTGTGGGTCGTGGTGAAGGGGTTGTGCTCGTCCATGGTGGTGGTGACTACGTTACTGAGGTGGCTGAGAGGCTTGGTAAAAAACAGGTGTTTGTGACCTCACCTGAGGGTATCAGGAGCAGGTATACTGATAGGGAGACGGCTGAAATCTACACGATGGTTATGAGTGGCCTGCTCGCGAAGAGGATAGTATTGCTACTTGAGCGTAGCGGTCTGGGGTGCGTGTCGCTTAGCGGTGTGGACTACGGGTTGATTAGGGCTGAACGCAAAAAACGTCTTACAGTGATAGATGAAAGAGGAAGAAAGGTGGTGGTTGAGGGTGGATACACGGGGCGGATAACCAGTGTTAACACCCATATTCTTGGCCTATTCATAGAGCAGGGTATTGTGCCCGTTGTCTCCCCCGTGGCGCTTGGTGAGGAGTACGAGCTCCTCAACGTTGACGGTGACAGGGCGTGCGCGGGTATAGCGGGAGCGCTTGAAGCTAGGTGTGCGGTGTTTCTAACAGACGTTGAGGGGGTGTACTCTAACGGTGAGCTCGTGCGCACACTCAGTGTTGAGGGGGCTAGAGCCCTCCTCCCAAAGGTTGGTAATGGGATGGATGTCAAACTACTTGCAGCAGTTGAAGCTGTGGAGAAGGGTGCACACATGTCGGTTATCTCCTCTGGTCTAAAGGAGAACCCCATCGACGCCGCGCTGAGGGGGAGGGCACAGTGATTCGCAGTGGGGTTTAAATCCCCTTAGCTAGGTGAACTCCTAATGTCCACGGAGTTAGACGACCGAGCGCGCTTCGCATTCGAACTCATATCCACATATTCACCCTCCGGGGAAGAGGAGGGTGTGTCCCGCTTATTGGTTGAGAGGCTCAGCTCCAAGGGTTTGAAGGTGGGCGTTGACTCTGTGGGGAACGTGATATCCGAGGTGGGTGATGGGGATTACACCGTGTTGCTATGCGGCCACATGGACACCGTGGCTGGCTGGGTGGAGCCGAGACTGGAGGGAGGTGTGGTCTACGGTAGGGGTGCCGTGGACGCGAAGGGCGCCCTGCTATCGCTCGCCTACGCCTTCGAGGACTATGCTCACTCACTTGAACGTGAGAAGGGTTTTGAGAATAGGTTGAGGGTTGTGTTCGCGGGTGTGGTGCAGGAGGAGGGTGACAGTCGTGGTATCAAAAGGCTGATTAGGGATGGGTTAAAGGCCCATGCAGCGGTCTTCGGTGAGCCTTCGGGTGTGAATAGGCTCGCCGTGGGCTATAGGGGGCATGTTCCCTTCAAGGCCTCTTTCGAAACACCCGAGGCTCATGCGAGTGCGCCCTGGCTCACAGCAAACTCGGCTGAGGTCGCCTACGAGTTCTACCAGAAGTTAAAGAGCGCTTGGAGATGCGAATCCGAACGAATGGTTGAATGTGTCAGCGTAGCCCTCACGGGTATCAACACATTCACACAGCACAACGTTATCCCCGGGAGAACCGTGCTAAACCTGGATATAAGGGTCCCAGTTGGGGTGACCACCACTGATGTTCTCAACACGGTTAAGCGTATACTCTCCGAATACACCACTGATAATAATGGTGATGTAAGGGTTAACTATGAGTTCGGAGAGGTAACCGAGCCCTATAAGGTTGATTTAACCTCCAAAATTGTGAGGTCATTCACACGCACAATGATCAAGGAGGGTGTTGGGAGACCCGAGTTCCTCGTCAAATCTGGTACGGGTGACATGAATACCTATTCGCAGGCATTCAACACGGAGTGTGTGTCCTACGGACCCGGTGACCCGCGGCTTTCGCACACGTTGCGTGAAAAAGTTGAACTAAGAGATATGCTCCACTGCTCTAAGATAGTGCACGACGCACTACTCGAGTACGCTACATTATTAGGTTAATTCAACAGAAACACTCGTACGCAGGGAAGTTTGATGCTTCCTTAATAACACCAACCATATCTGGATCCGGTGTACTGTGCACGTCCCAACTGAGGTGGGAATTCGCTTTTTAAAGTTGGTTGGAAAAGGGATTTTTGATTCATGGTGGAGTGTAGGCTTCTTACTGCTTTGCTAATACTTAGAGGTTGCTATTTGGCCACTGGAGGTGATGCGCATATGCGGAACACCATGCCCAAACAGTGGACGCCGCCGACGAAGTGTATCACTTGGCCAATGCGCTTCGCCCAACCCTCAGAGCACAAAGAGTAACCAGAATGGCCGTGTTAAATACCACGATGTAGAGGAGGCTGCCCAATACGTAGGACGTGGAGGTGTGAAAGTCTAGCACGAAGAAGAGCGCCCAGAGCACCACAAGCATGAGGGCGGTGGCCCCATACAGCAGTCCTCCCCTCTTGATGCGCACCTTGGGCTCCGATTCGTTTACAAAGAAGATGAGTATAGTGTCAACCCCATAATCATCGTGAGCGTGGACATGTTGGTTAACGGGTTCCAGTAGCCCCTGAGCACATTGGTGATACTCACCATATGACTAGTGTGATTCCAATGACTGTGAGGATGACGGCGGCCAGAAACAAGAAGCCCGCAACCTTATCGATGTCCAATTCCACTATACCTGCGAGGCCAAGAACCGAAGATATAAGGGCTTCTGTGGATGGGAGGTGTGCTGATAAGACTTAAGTGGTGGGCGCCACGGTTTGGATTCGGTGAGTGGGGGGCTCACAACACACTCGTGTTCTCCACGAATTTAAACTTGTGAGAAAAAGTTCGAGCTCATGGTTATGGGCGTACCACGCGTAGACTTTTTGAAGTTGTGCCCTGGTACACTAGTAGGTATTGCCGTCATCCTTGCTTGTTGTTAGGGCTTAATCTAGGTTTTCCTCGAGTTTGGATTTTTCATGTGTTATTAGTTCGTTTAAGGCCTCGAACGCTCTTCCCGCGTCCTGCATTTTGACAACTATGACTGTGTCTGTGTAGCAACTTACAGTGTTGTCAATGTTGATCCCCCTTCTTGAAAGCTGGCTGTAGAATGGTAGAAGCGCTCCAGGTGTGTATACGAATTCCTCTGGGCTATGGATTATTATGGCGGCATAATCGGATCCCTCTTCGAGCACGCTGTGGCTTGGGAGCTCCTTCTTTACCCTTCGTAGGATTTTCTGGTCGAAAACGAGTGTTATTGCCGAATATGTCTCCGATAGTTGAATAAAGTCCTCGTAATGTGTTGATATAATAGTGCTTACCGCTTTGAGGTTACTCTTTGTGCGCTCAACAGAGAGCTTGGCAACGTTTGTCCTCACTGTTATGACGCTTTGAGCTATTAGCCTATTCACTGTGCCCCCATTTCGGGAGTATGGTATTCGTAAGCGTTTGAGCGATGTGACCACGCTGGAAAGCTTTGTCTTTTGACCCACTTTGGCCTCTACCCTAGGTTTGATGAGTCGAGCTAGTGCGCTGAGGTTAGCGTAGTTCCTGCTTAGCGCATCTTGAAGGTAAAGGTCGAGCTCGACTTCTTCTTTCACCGTGCTCATAATGCTCTCGGTTCTAGTCTTGCCCAATTTGGGTCACATTCACCATTATTTGGTCAGTTAAGGCCAAAAATTATATAAGCTTTTGCTCTAATATGTAAGACAAATGTCAAAGACGGTTGTACTAGCCTACTCAGGCGGACTCGACACCTCGGTGTCGATTAGGTGGCTTAACGAGAAGTTTGGTTACGATGTGGTGACCCTTACCCTCGACCTAGGTCAGAAGGACGACTTCGCAAGCATTGAGAAGAGGGCTTACCAAGCGGGTGCGGTTAAGCACTATACGGTTGATGTGAAACACGAATTCGTCGAGCATTATGTTCACCCCTCGATTAAAGCCAACGCCCTCTATCAGGGTAAGTATCCGCTTAGCACCGCGCTTGGGAGGCCTCTCATAGCTAAGAAACTGGTTGAGGTAGCTGAGTATGAGGGTGCGGAGGCGGTGGCGCATGGGTGCACAGGTAAGGGTAACGACCAGGTGAGGTTCGATGTGACTGTGCGCGCCCTTAACCCCGACCTACGCGTGATAGCTCCCGTGAGGGAGTTCAATATGACAAGGGATGAAGAGCTCGAGTACGCTGCCAGCATGGGCATACCCATTGAACATAAGAGCTCGGTGTACAGCATCGACCAGAATCTGTGGGGGCGCTCAATTGAAGGTGGACCAATCGAAGACCCATATGTTGAGCCACCCCAGGAGGCGTTTGAGTGGGTTAGACCCGTGGAGGAAACACCCGACAAGCCTGTGTACGTTGAGGTAGACTTTGAAGGGGGTGTACCAATCGCTGTGGACGGTGAGCGCATGGACAGTGTCAAGCTCATAGAACACCTCAACATGGTGGGCGGGCTCAACGGCGTGGGGATCGTGGACCACTTGGAGGACAGGCTGGTGGGTATAAAGTCGAGGGAGGTGTACGAGGTCCCAGCGGCGCTGTTACTCATCGAGGCTCACAGGGCGCTTGAGAAGAGTGTGCTCACTAGGTGGGAGCTCGACTTCAAAACAGATGTAGAGAAGGAGTGGGCGTGGCTCGTTTACTCAGGCCTCTGGGTGGAGCCTCTACGCATGGACCTTGAAGGGTTCATTAACGCGACACAGACAAGGGTGAGTGGACGTGCAAGGCTCAAACTCTTCAAGGGATCATTCAGGGTGGTGGGTGTGAGCTCCGAGAACTCGCTGTACAGACCCGCGCTAGCAACCTATTCTTCGGCCTCAAGCTTTGACCAGAAGGCCTCGGTGGGCTTCGTTGAGCTCTGGGGCCTCCAGTCGAGGGTTGCCAACGAGGTGTTGGGTGGTAATGGTAAAAGTGGACGTTCGGGGAAAAAGGCTGAACAGGTTCTCGGATGAGTCGACGAGGTTCACGTCCTCAATCACCTTCGATGGCCCTATCAGCAGACACGTGTTGATGATAAACATGGCGCACACACTGATGCTCTTAAAGAGCGGCCGGCTGCAGGCTGACAAAGCAAGCGGAATTCTCGCAGCACTATTGGAGCTCAAAGGTGAGCCCCCAGTGGGGCGTGCGGTGGAGGACATACATGAAGCCGTGGAGCAATACGTAGTGGATAGGTGTGGGGTGGGGGTTGCGGGCTATATGAATTGGGGCAAGAGCAGAAACGACCAGGTTGCCACCGCGCTCAGAATGGCCGTCAGAGAAAAACTCATCGAACTATCCGCCTCACTCGTAAAGCTCCAGTCAGAGTTACTCAAACACGCCGCAGTAAACGTTGCCACCGTGTTTCCCGGGTACACTCACCTACAAAGAGCTCAGCTCGTCACATTGGGCCACCACCTCCTCGCATACTTTGACTCCCTCAGTAGGAGTCAGCAGAGGATTCAGGAGGCGTATCGGAGAGTGAATCTCTGCCCTATGGGCTCAGCCGCTCTCGCTGGCTCCTATGTAAACATAGATAGGGAGAAGATCGCTGAGCTTCTAGGCTTCAGCGGTATAATCAGGAATAGTATGGACGCTGTCTCGTCACGCGACTTCGCGGTGGAGGCAATCTCCACATGTCTACTCGTTATGCTGGAGTTGAGTCGGATGGCTGAAGAGGTGGTGTTGTGGAGTAGCCGTGAGTTCGATTTCTTAGAGGTGGGAGACGAGTACGCGTCCACGAGCAGTCTTATGCCCCATAAAAAGAACCCCGTTGTGGCTGAGACCGTTAGGGCTAAGGCGTCCACCGTCATGGGTTGCCTAGTGGCGGCTGCCTCCGTGGTTAAGGGGTTGCCGTACACCTATAACTTGGATTTCCAGGAGGTGACGCGCGCACTTTGGTCTGCGTTCGAGGACACGATCTCCTCTGTGAATATGCTGGCTAGGATGCTGGGCTCAATACGCTTCAAATCCGAGGTGATAGGTAGAGCAGTTGAGGATGAGTATTTCGGCGCCACCGCGCTAGCCCACAGGCTAACAGAGGAGGGTGTTGCCTCGTTCAGGGAGGCTCACCTAATAGTTGGAGGCCTTGTTAGGCTGGCTTCCGAGCAGGGTTTGACGCTGAGTGAGAGTGTGCGCGTCAACTTTGAGAGGGTGGCTGAAGAGACCTTGGGTAGAAAAGTGGAGGTGGATGTTGATGGGCTCGCGTCGTCTGTTCATCCCTCAAGGCTGCTTGAAATGATTGTAACGGATGGCGGCTCGAATCCGGAGAAGGTCAAGTATGAGGTGGATAAAAGAGGCGTTTTTTTGAATGGTCTCGAAAACTGGGTCTCTGAGAGCTCAGCCTCGCTTGCGGGGGCTGAGGCCCGACTAATGGAGGAAGTAAGAAGTGTGTTGGTCGGATTGGATAGGAGGTGAAAAGGTTGGAGGCAGTTTGCTCGGAGTGTGAGGCCAAAATAATCGTCCCGGATGACGCCATAGTGGGCGAAATAGTTGAGTGCGCCGAGTGCGGCACCGAGTACGAGGTGGCGGCTATAACTGAGGTGGGCGTCACACTCAAGAAGGCGGAAGCAGTGAAGGAAGACTGGGGAGAATAGGGGTACAGGTGAACACAGATCAAACTCAGCATCGTCTACGACAGGCTGCGCTGGGAGGAGAAGAGCCTCCTAGAAGAAGCTCGAAAGATGGGTGTCCAAGTAGAGCTAGTGGATGCGAAGAGCTTGGTGTTCGACTCACGTGAGCACGGCTTCAATACGGAGCTAGGAGACATGGTGTACATTAGGTGTATAAGCCATTTCCGCGCTCAGATGCTCTCAGCCACCCTGGAAAGTATCGGTGTTCCCTGCGTCAATTCACACAGCGTGCTCGAGAGGTGCTCCAATAAAATGCTTACGACGCTGGCGCTTGAGCGTGGGGGTATACCCACGCCTAGGACGCTTATGGCTCTCTCAGCGGAGGGTGTCCCCCAGGCTGCCTTAAGCCTCGGCTACCCAGTCGTGCTCAAACCCCTTGTGGGGAGCTGGGGTAGGCTTGTGAGCCTCGCGAAGGATCGGGAGACGCTTAACGCCCTGGTGGAGCATAGGGAGGAGCTTAGCAACCCCCTAGACCACATCTACTACCTCCAGGAATATGTGAGGAGGCCGCCACGGGACATACGCGCGGTCGTGGTTGGAGACGAGGTTGCGGCGGCGGTTTACAGGGTATCAGCTGACGGTGAGTGGCGGACGAACGTTGCGAGGGGTGCTAGCACGGAGGCGTTCGAGCCGGCGGGTGAGCTTAGAGAGCTGCTTGTGAAGGCGGCTGATGCTGTTGGCGGCGGGGTTCTCGGCGTGGATGCAATGGAGTCCTCTGAGGGCTACTTGGTGCACGAGGTAAACGGCACGGTTGAATTCAGAGGCGCTCAGTCAGCTGTTCAAACCAGCATCCCGCGGAAGATAGTGGAATACCTGGTGCGTGAGGTGAAGAAGTGATGGTTAAAGTGGGGGTACTGGGCGGCTCAGGCTACGTTGGAGGCGAGCTCATAAGACTCCTACTCTCACACCCCGAAGCCGACTTAGTGTTCGCATCATCGTCCAGGTTTAAGGATGAGTATGTTTTCCGCGCTCACCCCAACCTACGGGGCCTCACCCAACTCAAGTTCACTGGTGAGTCAAGCATCGCCTCCTCCACACCGGACGTTGACCTAGTATTCTCAGCGCTACCACACGGTGAGTCAGTCAAACATCTACCCAGCCTAGTACAGACAGGCGTGAAAATAGTTGACCTAAGCGCCGACTTCAGGCTCAAAGACCCAGCAGCCTACCCTAAATGGTATGGGTACACACACCCTCACCCCGAGCTACTAGAGAGATTCGTGCTCTCCATACCGGAACTTAACCGCGAAGAGGTGGGAGGTGTAAGTCTCGCATCGTCCCCTGGTTGCATGGCGATAGCCACAATACTCGGGGTAGCACCCCTACTACTATCTAAGAGTTTGAAGATTGACGCGGGGCGTATAGTGGTCGACCTCAAGGTGGGCTCTTCTGGTTCGGGTGGCAGACCTTCGCTTGCGACCCACTTCTCCGAGCGATTCGGTGTTGTTAGGGCATACAAACCCGTAGGTCACAGGCACACAGCGGAAATCGAGCAAGAACTTGCGAAATTCACTAATGATGGTGTTAAGGCCTACCTCTCAGCACACTCGGTAAACATGGTGAGGGGGATACTAGCCACAATCCACCTATTCGTGGGGGACGCAGTGGAGCCTCTGGAGGTTTGGAGAGCGTACAGGTCAGCCTATACAGGTAAAAGATTCATACGTCTAGTAAGAGACAGGAAGGGGGTTTTCAGGTACCCCGACCCGAAGCTGGTTATTGGTTCAAACTACGCCGACATAGGATTCGAGTTGGAGCCCGGAGGTGGTAGGATCGTGGTTCTGGTTGCGATTGATAACCTGGTTAAAGGCGCTGCTGGTAACGCGCTTCAGACGATGAACATCATGCTTGGCTTGGATGAGTGGTTGGGGCTTGAAGGTGCGCCGTTACATCCCGTCTAGTTGGAGCATTAAGTATTGGGGTATGGGGGTAAACGTGGTGGTTGGTATGGTTTGCTTAGGGTGGTTTACTTGGATATAGTCTCAGTTGAAGATAGCTATGGTTCGCCAAGCTATCAGAAACTGCCTCTGGTGGTTGAGAGGGGGTTTGGGGCGAAGGTTTGGGACAACGCTGGGAGGGAGTACATTGATTATTTGGCTAGCTATGGCGTGGCTTTCCTAGGGCATTCAAATCCGAGTGTAGTGGATGCCGTGAGGGAGCAGGCCTCGAAACTCATGAGTTGCCACGGAAGCCTATACACCCCCGTTAGATCCGAGCTTCTCGAACGCCTAGCTAGCATTGCTCCTAGGGGGCTCACAAGGGTTTACCTCTCCAACAGTGGGGCGGAGGCCGTTGAAGTGGCGATAAAGCTCGCAAGACGCTATACGCGTAAAAAGAAGATTGTAAGTATGAAGGGTGGCTATCATGGTAAGACGTTCGGCGCTCTCTCAGCGACTTGGAACCCCAAGTATAAGGAGGCGTTCGAACCCCTTGTGCCTGGCTTCGTGTTCGCTGAGTACGGTGACCCAGAATCGCTTAGGTCATGTGTGGATGGTGAAACCGCGGGTGTGATCGTTGAGCCAGTTCAAGGTGAAAGCGGGGTGATAATTCCGCCGAGCGACTATCTGAGAGAGGTGAGGGAGGTTTGCGATGCGGCTGGAGTGCTCATGATCGCCGATGAGATACAGACCGGGCTTGGACGCACGGGTAAAATGTGGGCGTGTGAACACGCTGGCGTCACACCCGATATACTCCTCGTGGGTAAGGTGCTTGGTGGTGGTTTACCGCTGAGTGCCACTGTTGCAAGGGGAGACATCGGCGCCTCGCTTATGAAGGGTGAGCACACGAGCACCTATGCGGGTAACCCACTTGTGTGTGCAGCGGGTAAAGCGGCCATCGAATACATCACTTCACACGACGTGTGCGGGGAGGCTGCTAAGAAGGGTGGAAAACTCCTCTCAGAACTCACTACGCTTGCACAAACGAAAAAGAGTGTTAGGAGTGTTAGGGGGCTTGGCCTCATGATTGCCCTCGAGTTGAAAATAGATGTACGCAACCCCCTGCTATCCGCTCTTTCGAGAGGACTCATTATGGGCTACTCTGGTAGAACCATACTCAGGCTCCTCCCCCCTGTGGTTACAGATGAAAGTGAGATGTCCAAAGCGGTTGAGCTAATCGACTCTGTCCTACAATGAGGCACGCGTGAATGTGTACAGTAATCTTATATAGGGGTTCCAACATGTCGTTGAGGGCACTCAAAATTAGTGGTTTCCAAACAGAGGAACCTAAACGCGTGGTTCTCCTCTTAGAGGACGGGTCAGTTTTTCCTGGCGAGGCGTTTGGGAGCGTGTCCAGTCTCCCAGTGGCGGGTGAAGTTGTGTTCAATACGGGTATGGTTGGGTATGTTGAAGCCATGACAGACCCATCATACCGTGGGCAGCTTCTTTGCTTCACCTACCCGCTTATCGGCAATTACGGTGTGCCAGGCAAGCGCTACGACAAAAGCGGTGTTCTAAGCGGCTTCGAGTCTGAGCGTATACGCGTAGCTGGGGTGATTGCCCACTGGGTCTCGGATACCCCCAGCCACTACGAGTCGGAGAAAACCCTGGGCGAGTGGATGCGTGATGAGGGTGTACCGGGTATCATGGGGATTGACACCCGTGAGTTAACGGTCCACCTCAGGGAGAGGGGTGTGATGCTTGGAGCAATAGCACACACGATTGGTGAAGCGGAGAGCGCTATGCGTGACGCACCCTCCAAGATGACCCCTGATTACTATAAGGCGGTAAGCACCCACAGCGTTGAACACTTCGGTAAGAGGGTTAAGGGTAGGGTTGGGGTTGTTGACTGCGGCCTCAAACTCAACATTGTGAGAAGCCTTGTAAGAAGGGGTTTGGAGGTCGTGGTCTATCCATACACCGTGAGTTTCGAACAACTGGTCGAGGACGGGGTTGACGGGGTTGTGCTGAGTAACGGTCCAGGCGACCCCAACATCTGGACTGAAACAATTGAGCTCACACGTACACTCATAGACGAGGATATACCCACACTGGGTATATGCTTGGGTTCTCAGCTTCTGGCTCTCGCGGAGGGGGCGGAGACATTCAAGTTGAAGTATGGGCATAGAGGTCAGAATAAGCCCGTGATAGATCTTTCAAGTGGGAGGAGTCTGGTTACCAGTCAGAATCACGGCTACGCTGTTTCGAAAGAGTCGCTCTCTGAGACTTCGTTTGAAGAGTGGTTTGTGAACGCCGACGATGAGACTCTTGAGGGTGTCAAACACAAGTCGAAGAGGATTCTCGGTGTACAGTTCCACCCTGAGGCATCACCTGGACCGGTTGATGCGGGCTACGTGTTCGACGTGTTTGTCCGAATGTTGGGGAGGTGATGGTTATTCCTCTTGACCGCTCAATTAGGAAGGTCCTCGTGCTTGGTAGTGGGGCTATAAAAATTGCTGAGGCTGGTGAGTTTGACTACTCAGGCTCTCAGGCGATCAAGGCGTTGAGGGAGGAGGGTATTCAGGCTGTTCTTGTGAACCCCAACGTGGCCACTATCCAGACGGATACCTCGCTCACCGATAAGGTATACCTTCTACCTGTTACACCCAAGTATGTTGAGCGTGTTATTGAGGCTGAGAGGCCTGACGGCGTGTTACTCGGCTTCGGTGGGCAGACGGCGCTCAACTGTGGGTTCATGTTGAAAAAGGAGGGCGTCTTCGAAAAGTACGGGGTGAAGGTGTTGGGTACAAGTGTTGAGGCCATCGAGAGGGCTTCGAACAGGGCGATGTTCAAGAAGACCATGATGGAGGCTGGTATAAACGTGCTTGAAAGCCGTGAGGCCTACACCCTTGAGGAGGCGCTCAGTGTGGCGGAGGAGATAGGTTACCCCGTTATCATCAGGACAGCGTTCACGTTGGGTGGTAGGGGTGGGGGTGTGGCTAGGAACCCGGACGAGCTTAAAACCATTGTGCGCAGAGGTCTTACCCATAGCATCGTGAGTCAGGTGCTCATTGAACGCTACATTGGCCACTGGAAGCAGATAGAGTTCGAGATAATGAGAGATAGTGCTGGTAACTCAATCGCGGTGTGCGACATGGAGAATATACTGAGTATGCGTGTTCACACGGGTGATAACACTGTGGTGGCGCCCTCGCAGACGCTTACGAATGATGAGTACCATATGCTACGGGAAGTGAGCATACGGGCGGCGGCTGCAGTGGGTGTGGTGGGGGAGTGTAATGTGCAGTTCGCTCTCGACCCCCAGTCCAAAACCTACTATGTGATTGAGATGAACCCACGCCTGTCAAGGTCCTCCGCCCTAGCATCGAAGGCCACTGGCTACCCGATAGCGTATATAGCTGCGAAGCTTGCGCTTGGGTACACGCTCAACGAGTTGAGGAACAGTGTTACGGGGATAACCACCGCCTGCTTTGAGCCTTCCCTTGACTATGTTGTTGTAAAGATGCCCAGGTTCGAGTTTTCAAAGTTCCCCTCTGTGAAGAGGGAGTTGGGAACACAGATGAAGAGTATTGGTGAGGTTATGGGTATAGGTAGAACATTCGAAGAAGCCTTCCAAAAGGCTATAAGAATGCTCGACACAGGCAGGGAGGGGGTGTGCGACTATAAACCCCTCGGCTCTAAGGCTAAGGTTCTTGAAGCCATATCCAACCCGACCGATGAATTCTTCTACAACTTGGCCGAGGCGTGCTCACTCGGTTTGGACGCTGAGGAGCTCTGCAGGCGTAGCTGGGTTGATAAGTGGTTTATTGAGCGTATACGCGGGTTGGTGGACTTCGATAAACGTCTTATAGAGCTTGGCGCTAAGCGTGTTGAGCCAAGCCGCGAAACACTTTTGGAGGCTAAGAGACTGGGTTTCTCGGATGCCTGGATAGCTCGGAGATTAGGTATCGAGACGTCTGATGTGAGGTCGCTGAGGAAGAAGCTTGGTGTTTCTCCGAGCATCAAGAGGGTGGACAGCCTTTCCGCTGAGTGGCCCGCGAAGACCAATTACCTCTACGTGACCTATGACGGGCATATACGTGAAAATGTCGACTCAAGTCAAGGAGGTAAGAGGGTTGTTGTCTTGGGAGCGGGGACCTATAGGATAGGTAGCTCTGTCGAGTTCGACTGGTCCACTATGAACATGGTGTGGGCGCTCCAGAAGATGGGGTATGAAGTGGTTGTTGTCAACTGTAATCCTGAGACGGTTTCAACGGACTACGATATGAGTGATAAACTATACTTCGAAGAGCTCACCCTCGAAAGGGTGCTCGACATATATGAAGCTGAGGATCCTGTGGGTGTAGTGTGCAGTGTGGGTGGTCAAACACCCAACAAGCTAATACCTCACCTATACGCTTACGGGGTTAGAATACTCGGAACACACCCCGAAAGCGTCTCAATCGCTGAGGACAGAGCTAGATTCTCCGGTTTATTGGACTCGTTGGGTGTACCTCAACCCGAGTGGTCAGAGGCTAGATCGGCCGAAGAGGTACGCGCCTTCGCTAAGGGAAAATACCCCGTAATACTCAGGCCTTCGTTTGTACTTAGCGGCTCAGCCATGCGTGTGGTTTGGGATGAGCGTCAACTGGAAGATTTCTTGGAGCAGGCAAAGAGTGTTGCGGGTGGCTACTCCGTCTCGGTGAGTAGATTCATCGAAGACGCAAGGGAAGTAGAGGTAGATGCTGTGGGTTTCGACTCAGGTGTTATCGTGGGCGCAATCATCGAGCATATTGAGAACGCGGGTGTGCACTCAGGCGATTCGGTGATGCGCATACCCGCCGTGGGTATAGGTGAGGAAGCAAAGAAGAGAATAGTTGAGCACACTGAGCGTATTGCACGGGCTCTGAGGATAAGGGGTCCTTTTAACGTGCAATTCATAGTTAAGGGAAGCCAAGTCTACGTTATAGAGTGTAACCTCAGAGCCTCGAGAAGTATGCCCTATGTCTCTAAGCTCAGAGGGTTAAACTTGATTGAACTGGCGGCTCAGGCAATCCTCGGTAAGGATCCTGTGATCCGTGAGGACGCTGGGTCAACGTTGTTCAAGCATGGAGTGAAGGTTCCCCAATTCTCGTTCATGCAGCTAGATGGAGCGGACCCCGTCTTAGATGTGGAGATGCGCTCAACCGGCGAGGTGGCGGGTTTCGGTCAAACCTTCGAGGAAGCATTTGTTAAAGCGATGGAGGCCGTGGGTTATAGCTTTGACCTAACAAAGGTTCTAGTGGACTTCCAAACACGTACTCAAAGAGCTAAGGCGATAATTGAGAGGCTAGTTGGGATGGGTAGTTTGGTGTATGTTTTGGATTCCAAACACAAAGAATACCTTAAGTGGCTGGGGGAGACGCTTGGAAGGCACCTTAAAACCATTAGCCTCGAAGAGGTGATTAGGGGCAGAATCGACCTAGTGATAAGCACGCCTGCACCCAACAGGAGCTCACCACCGGATCCTGAAAGCTACGAGTTGCGTAGGAGGGCGGTTGAGATGCTTGTACCACTCATAACCAACTTGGAAACAGCGAGTACATTCATCGAGGTCTCTTTGAACAGGAGGAGAGATGAAGCACTAACCGTTACTCCACTCGGTAGCATGTGAATCAGGCTAACGTAAAACGAAGGGTAGGGGCGCATCAACCCAAACTTGGTATCATTAATAACATGATGGGTTATTGATTTGGTGTGAGGGTGTGTCAGGTTTGTCTGAGTTGCTTTGCTATTTTGTGCTTGAGGCGTTCGCGTAGGTCTCTGATCTTAGAGTGCGTCTCGGTGTAAGTATAGATTATGTCTCCGCGCTTGAGAACAGTGTTGGCTGGAGGATTAAGCAACAATTGATTCCCACGCTGCATCATTATTATCGGTGCGTCTTTTGATAGCTCCTCGAGCCCAACTCCACCTGCTTCTACTTGGAACTCTGAGTAAACAGGGTACTCACCATTCACTCCCTTTCTGAATCCTACACCCACAACTTCCTCCGAGTAAGACGCTTGGGCGAGAACCTGTGAAGCTATATCCATGATTGGGAGCGTCATGTCAACATCTGATGTCTGAGCCGACTCGGCTATACTCTTGTCGTGGGCCGACATAAGTACCCTGAGTTTGGGGTTAAGCTTCCTCGCATTCATCGCGAAGAGAAGGTTATCCCCGTCGTCCTCGAATACACACACTAGCACGCTCGCACGGTTCACGCAGGCAGTCCGAAGCGCCTCGTGTGCCCTTTCGGGTAAACCATATATGCTCAGTCTACCGGTGTGAATAAGTTGCCTCACAAGCTCTCGGTTGGGGGTGAGTACAACGTGATCAACCCCAATGTTCACAAGCCACTTGGTGGTGTGTTCAGCCAGCCTTCCATCGCCCGCTACTATAACGTGTCCGCTCAACCTTGAGACTCTTTTGATAACGAGTTGCTCCCTGAGTATCTCTCTGCTCACAGCTGTTGTTACAATGCTCTGCACAAGTGATGCGGCGAGGCCCACGCTGACTATGAATATTACAACCATTATTACCTGCTCAAGTGGTGGCATGGCTGTAATGTTTGGTGCGTAGAGGCCTATTGTAGTTATGGTGGAAACCGAACCTGTGAAGGCTGCGAGTGGGCTGAGATGCTGGTAGTGCATGAACACTATGGTTCCGAAGCCGAACATCGCAGCTATCAGTGTGAGCTGTACGCGTATCTGTCGCAGTATGGCGAAAGGTCCGTAGAGGAGCACGTCGAGTGTATCTCTAATCCTTGATCCAACACTCTCGTGGGGTTTAACCCTGCGGGGGCTCAAGTCTTATAACACCCTTTTCTGCTAGTCTGTGTTCCAACTCGAGTAGCTCCCCGCGCTCGGTGAGCACATATATGGTGTCACCCGTCTCCACAGTATAGTCGTCAGGTGGGTTTGGTAACAGTTGCCCCTCGCGGTTGAGAACCATTATTACCGAGGCGAGTCTGCATAGCTCCGAGAAACGCATAGCCACACCCTCACGGTTCACCGTAAACTCGGCTATAAACTTATCCTTCATGTTTCCCTTCACAAACACAGCGGAAACCCCCTTAGAGACAGTTGACATCGCGAGTATCTGACCCGCTAATTCATAGGGTGCAACCACCACATCCGCCCCGCTTGCTACTGCAGCTTCATAAAGCTCGTCGTCATTCACGATTGTTATCGCCCTAATCTTAGGGTTGATCTTCTTAGCGTTAAGAATAGCGAGCAGGTTATCACCATCATCATCGAAGGTGCATATGATGGATGAAGCCCTCGCGGCCCCAGCCTTAACCAGTGACTGATATGAGCGGGCTATGGGTGAGCCCATCGCTGGTATCCCCTCCTTATGGAGGCTCGGTAGCTGCGCCTCGTCGCGCACCAGCACAACGAACTCCAAGCCCATCTCCCTTAAGCGCTCAACAACGTACATACCGAGAAACTTGTAGCCCATCACAATCGTGTGGCCCTGCATTTTTCCTACCATGTTTGAGACTAACTCGTCAGACACAAGGGCTAACCAGTTAAACCCTATTTAAATCTAATCTAGATTTGTGCTGTGTTCGAATAATTCTTTTTTATCTTAACTAATAGGCTTTAATTGTTCATGTCATTAGCATTGCGTTCTTAGCATAACTGACCATTGCATCGTATGCCCAAACTTTCTGCATAGCTTCCGCTAGCAAACCAATTACACTTCTCGCCCTAAGGTCTTCTCCGAACTTTCTCTTTATAGATGAGAATATCCCTTCGATAGCCCACCTAAGGCCATACTTAACCCTCTTTGCCCATTTTTTATAACCTAGCTTCATGTACTCCCTAACTTCCTGTCTTCTCCTCC